>Ga0206872_10388_pt1 | contig 11124 bp, 11 predicted proteins | sample Alteio_BWOrgCont_34_FD_152906 | JGI IMG/M metagenome (GOLD analysis project Ga0206872, IMG submission 152906) | Enriched cells from forest soil in Barre Woods Harvard Forest LTER site, Petersham, Massachusetts, United States -... | ecosystem: Environmental > Terrestrial > Soil > Temperate forest >... | reverse complement strand
CGCCGCCCTTTCTTTTTGCTCCCAGGTTTTAAACAGGATGGTTGAGCAGTTTTCGGGCGAGATCACCGAGTACCATGAGTGCTCCAGCATCATTACTTTATCGCCGATTGCGATACCCAAAGCGCCCCCGGATGCACCTTCACCAATGATCACGCAGATAACGGGCACCTTCAGCACAGCCATTTCGAGCAAATTACGGGCTATCGCCTCCCCCTGTCCGCGTTCTTCAGCTTCAAGGCCCGGAAATGCGCCAGGCGTATCAATCAACGTGATAACGGGTTTATTGAATTTTTCGGCCATTTTCATCAGCCTTAAGGCTTTGCGGTAGCCCTCGGGGTTTGGCATCCCGAAGTTGCGGTATTGGCGTTCTTTGGTATTGCGCCCTTTCTGATGGCCAACAAACATGGCTGTTTGCCCGTGTATAGTGCCAAAACCACCCACAATCGCCTTATCGTCGCCGACAGTCCTGTCACCATGAAATTCTATAAAATCGTCGCACATCATTTCAATGTACTGCAGGGTATATGGCCTTTCGGGATGACGCGCTATCTGAACTTTTTGCCAGCCGGTAAGGTTACCGTATATTTCGTGCTTCGCAGCCTCTAACTTATTTTCAAGCTCTATAATGGTTGCCGACATGTCCAGCTTGTTCTTGTCTTCAACCTGTTTAACCTTTTCAATCTGCTGTTGCAGCTCGGCCAGGGGTTTTTCAAAGTCAAAAGTTATCTTCATAAACTTTCCTCTATTGGGGGCGCTAAATTAACTAAATCAAATGGTATTTCTTTAAAGCGGTGAAAACTAATCCTCGTCCATATTATAATTCCCGCTTAGCCGGTGGTTTTACCGCCTTGCCGCGTAAATTAACTCGTCGATAACTTCGCCATTTTTATATAAACTTTTTTCAATGCTTGCTTCCAGCTTAAAGCCGGCTTTTTCAAGCACCCGCTGCGAGGCTTTATTTGTTCCGAAGGGCCTGGCGAACACCCGGTTTATGTCATATGTTTCAAAAGCAAAGTCAACCATTTCCTTAATGGCCATTGTTATAACACCTTGTCCCCAAAAAGGTTCTGCCAGCCAGTAACCAAGTTCAGCATTTTTCCGGTGAACATCTGATTGCGGGTGAATGTCAATACCGCCCGCTGCTTCGCCGTTAATGTCTATGGCAAAAATATTAACAGGATTGTCTTTGTTTGCAAATTCTATAAAAGCTTTTCCGTTTTCCACTAAATACGGGTGCGGAATCCATCAGTCAAAAATTTGGCGACATTGAAATTACTTGCATACCGGACAAGGCTTTCTAAATCGCTTATTTCCCAGGGCCGAAGGTTGTAAATCATATTGCGCGCTTTTAATTAACTTTTTGCAAAGCCTCAAACTTATTTACCTGCTGCTGCGATAACAGATTCCTGGTAGCCAAACAAGCCTGTAAAATGGCATTTCTTATTTCCCCCTGGTATAGCCCATACCTGTTGGCGTAAAATATTAGCGAACCGTTGTCGACCTTGTTTGTGCGAAAAAGACTGTCGATCGTTTTTTCATTGTCGATGATAGTCAAACCCATTTCCAATTTTTTTCGGTGCAGTTCTTTCGCGATAGCGCTGATCTTAGTAATTTGAAGCGGGCCCAAATTCAACTCTTTTTTAAATTTTAATATTTTATCGGGCAATGGGTAATGATTTAATTCGGCGGCAAGCGACATGCCGTAAATATCATCGCCGTTGATCAGGGCATTATACTGTTCGTAGCTTAAAGTTTTCAGGGGTGAATGTTTTGCAGCGCTGTCTGGTTGGGTTTGGGCCTTCGCACTGGCATATATTAATACAACTATAAACAAGGGTAACAGTTTTTTCATAAAGTCGAGCTTTCAAACTGCAATTATAAGACTTGTTAATTAAAGTAAGATAAAATTTGCTTAAAACTTAATGAGCGATAAAGGCTTTTGATTTTTAAATCACAACTTAAAGAATATCTTTTTCCGGTACAGAAAATAACACATCCCCCACTCCAGTCCAAAAACGCAAACAGCCGCAACAAATGCTTTTAACATGCCGCCAGCGTTGAACCAGCCTAAAACATTGTCAGAAATAAAGGTAATGTACCCGGTGAACCACCTGCTCCCCACTATTTCGAAAAACAGGTAAATAAAAAGCGAGTTCATGCCCACAATGGTAAAAAATTGCCAGTGTTTGCGGTGATCTTTGATGTCAATCCACCAGTACGAAAGCGCCAAAAACCACAAACACCAGCCTAATGAAACTATAGTAAACGATGTGGTAGCTATCCTTTTGATGATTGGTGTTATACCCAAACCATCCAGTCCGTAACCCAAAACGAGGCATATCAAACCGGCAATTAATAAGGTTCTTAATTTGTCTTTTCCGTTTATCAAAAGCTTCCCTACCAATGCGCCGGCAATAGTATGAACTGCGGTTGGAATACAGTTGATGGCTACCCAGCCGCCTTTATTAATTTTGTTCATCAATATGGTATCGATATAATTACCGAAATTATGCTGGTCGGTAAAAGGCTGGTTAAAGCCGGGGATATTTGTAAAGCGGTACAAAACTTCGGTTAATACCAACAGCCCTATACAAACGCCGATCTGCGCCAAATTACTCCATCTGAAAATAAGGAAGGCCACTAAAGTAGTAAACGAAAGTTGCGTTAAAACATCCCAAAGCTCAAATGATAAACCTTTAGGGCGCACGGCATAATCCAGCACACCCCAAAAGAATAGCCAGCCGCAGCGTTTCAGCGTTTTTTTAAATGACTGCCCCCAGGTTACGCCGTTGGCCCATTGCTTATTTAGCGAATAAGCCATTGATACCCCCGCCATAAACATAAATGCCGGCTGCACCAAATCCCAAAAATGGAGGCCATGCCAGGGGTAATGGGTAAACTGGGTGATAAAATGATTGAATGGCTGCCCTTGCGTATGCTCGTTTAAATAATCGTACAACCCTGTTGATTCGATAGCCAGCAGTACCATAATAAAGCCGCGCAGGAAATCGAGGGAAAGCAAGCGCCCCGATATGGGGTTTGAGGTGGTGTCCATATTTAATTAGGTTTACAAATTAAATATAGAAATTATAATCGCTAATCAAAAAAGTCATCCCGCCTGGAGCGCGCAAACTTAAACGCTTTGCGCAGGCCGTTTTGCTTGTAGCATAAGTTTTCTCTCTCTGGTCGAAATGACATGATATTTAAATGCAACACCGCAGACCATCTGCACAAGCAGACGTTTGGAGGCAAAAGGTAAAACGACCTTTTACCTTTCGCCTTTTACCTTTCTGCTTTTACCTTTCAGCTTTAACCTTACTCCTTACCTCCCACCCTTTTCAGGGTAAAATAAAACCGGCTGCCTTCGCCTACTTCGCTTTCAACGCCAATTTTACCTGCCTGGGCTTCAATAAAGTCCTTTGCTATGGCAAGGCCCAGGCCTGTCCCTGTTTGGTCGCCGCTGGCGCCCGGTACTTTAAAATACCGCTCAAAAATCCGTGGCAAATACCGCTGATCAATCCCGCGGCCATGATCCTGTACCGAAAATTCAATTTCATCGGGCCTGTGTTTTTTTACCACCAGGTCAACAGTCGATTTTTCGTGACTATACTTTATCGCGTTCGAAAGCAGGTTGATCAAAACCCAGGTGGTTTTATCAAGATCGGCGTGTACATCGGGGAGCTGCCCGTCACATTGCACATTCAGGCTTACCTGCTTTTGCTCCGCGGTAGTTTTCAGCGCCTTTACGGCATAGTCAACAATATTTTTGGGGTGGGTGCTTCCAAAGTTTAGCTGCAGTTTACCAGTCTCAACCTGGGCCATATCCAGCAATTCGCCGGTTATTTGCAGTAATCTCCGGGCGTCTTCATCAATATTTTCCAGCAACTGCTGCTGCTCGGTATTCATGTTGCCAATTCGTTTGTCTTCCAATAATTTAAGGCTCATTTTTATGGATGAAATCGGCGTTTTCAACTCGTGCGATATGGTTGCTATAAAATTGGTTTTCGCATCGTCTAACTGCTGAAATTCGGTTATGTTTTTAAGGATGATCACCTTGCCGATCACCTTTTCTTTACTGGTTACCGCCAGCACTTCTTTTGTGTAATAACTTTCGCGGTTATCGGCATATATTTTCATTTTATGCTGATCATTCACCAACAGGTTCCTTAACAAGTCGTTTTCCAATGCAATATCAGGGGCATATTTACCGGTCAGGCTTTGTTCAGGCATCCCGATCAGCGTACTGGCAACTTCATTGGCAAAAATGATAAACGATTTTTCATCAAGCCCGATAATTGCATCGTGCATCGAATTGATGATGGTTTCAATACGCTTTTTTTCAAATAATATGCTTGCAAGGTTACTATGTTCATATTCATCCAGCTTGCGGGTCATGGTATTAAATGCCTGGCCCAGTTCGCCAAACTCATCGTTCGATTTAAAATCAAGCTGCTGGTGATAATTCCGTTTCGAAACTTCCTTTATACGTTCTGTCAATTCCTTTATAGGGTTTGCAATATATCCCGGGAAATTTACAACGAAGCTGAAAGCAATAAGGAACAGGAACGACCCCACAAAAGCCATAATCAATGTGGACCTGTTTGCAGTGGCCATCGCGGCCGCATATTTACGTTCAATTGCGCTCATGTTTAATTGCATAATACCGTACGACAGTTTCCTTACTGCAGCACGCAGTTCCCAGGCGTTTGAAGCATTGGCGGGAATCCTTCTAAGAGTTTCGAAGTTCGATCTTAAAGAGTCGGTGAGCTGCGCCTCGCCGGGTTCGGTAATATCATGCTCCTCGGCGGTAATATTTTCATCGATTACCTTAATTTGCTGCAGGCTTAGTAAATCATGACTTGCGTCAACAGCTACGCAAATATTTTTTGTATACTGTACCGACTGGTAATTATCCTTTAATATATTTTTTTCGTCTTCCGAAAGGCGGTTGACATAGTAAATTGACAAACCGCAGCAAATAATTGCAAGCAGAAACAAAAAACTAATGCCAGCGCGAAGTTTATTTTTAATGGTCATTTATGATAGTATTACAAGGTCAATATCTGTTTTCGACATTTTATTTAATAACTGGGTAAACACTGCGGTTTTCATCACCAGCTGGTAAAACTTAAAGTGCGGCTTACCGAGGCAGATGGTCGTAATGTCGTATTTCTCAGCTGTTTCCCAAATAGTTTTGGCTATGTTATTACTTTTTACCTTTAAAACTTCCGCACCCAATTGGGTGGCTAATTTCATGTTATTGATGAGGTGCCTTTGCGATGCAAGGTTGATCTTATCGCTGCTCTCATTGGAGGTTTGCACATAAAGCATATACCATTTCGAGCGGTAATAAGAGGCAAGCCTTGCGGTTTTCCGGATGATTATTTTTGCCGATTCTTCATTTGTGCTTATGCAGGCCAAAAATAACTCGGGCCGCAGTTTGATGGTCTTAGGGACTTCGATATCTATTTTACGCTCCAGTTGATGGGCCACTTCCCTTAGCGCCAGCTCCCGCAGCTGCAATATTCTTTCTATTTGAAAAAAGTTGTTTAATGCCTGCTGTATCTTCTGCTCGTCGTAAATTTTTCCCGCTTTTAAACGCTCAACAAGTTCATCGGCGGTGAGGTCAATGTTCACCACTTCGTCTGCCATTTGCAAAACTTTATCGGGTATGCGTTCATTGATAGCCGCGCCGGTAATTTTTTCAACCTCTTCGTTAAGGCTTTCGATGTGCTGAATATTAATAGCGCTGATAACGTTGATACCGGCGTTTAAAATATCCATCACATCCTGCCAGCGTTTTTCGTTTTTGCTGCCTTCAATATTGGTATGGGCAAGTTCGTCCACAATAACCACTTCAGGCCGCAGGTTAATAATGGCGTTCAGATCCATCTCTTCCAGTTCCTTGCCTTTATAGAAGAGTTTACGGCGGGGTATTACCGGCAGTCCTTCAACCAATGCTTCTGTTTCTTTTCGCTTATGGGTTTCAACATAACCTATTTTTACATCAATACCGTTGCGCAGCAAGGTACGCGCCTCCTTCAGCATGCGATAGGTTTTACCCACGCCTGCGCTCATACCGATGTATATTTTAAACTTACCCCGTCGTGACCGTTTTATAAGGTCGAGGAAGTGTTCAACCGATTGCTCTTTATTATTTTCTTCGTTCATTGTAATTAGTTTGTGGTTGACCCGATAGCTATCGGGTGAGTTGGATTAAGTTGATAAAGTTAAACTGTCTTTTTTGCTGTGAATGTATTAAATCAATCAACTTAATCAACCGCTCACCTAATCAACTCAATCTGCCAACTCTATAAAACCAATCAAAGGGGGTGCAGGCACCCCCTTTTTCACACGGACTTCAATCAAACCAAATTTATAATTAACAAACAATAATTAACTATAAAATAACAATCCGCGTTTACCTTAACATCCTTTCAGCTTCTGCTGGCATGCCGCTATTATTTTAAACTTTCAGCATATAGCTCTTTTATTTTATACTCATGCGAAACATCGTCATAAGCATCCAGCTTAACATCAGCCTTATAAGCTACTTCAACCAGGTTCCTGAATTTTGTATTATCAGAGAAAGCCTTTGCAATGTAGTCAGGGGCAAGTGGCAGTATTTCACCATCATTTTTTTTGCTGAAATAGTAAACCGTTGTTGGTTTGGGTCCTTTCCCGCCTACTGGCTGTACTAATTTTTCGTGACTGTAAATGCAAAATCCATTGGCATCCACAATTTGGTAAGCCTTATCATTAAAAAACCTGTAACTGTTGCCGGTTTTATCCTGGTAGCCAAATACTTTGTTCTTTTCGAGTTGAACTTTTTGACCATGGTCGATAACTGTTACATAGTCGCTGCCGAGAAATTCGTGAAGGGAAACCGGTTCATTTGTGTAACTCAATTTATGGTTCATGTAATCATTCAGGGTTAAATATAATCCGCTTGACTGTTTTTGGGCATTTGATTTTTGAATAAATCCAAATGTCATGATGATAACCATGATCATCAGTAACTTAAACTTTTTCATTGTTATAATTATTAAATTGTTCATATTATAACCACCTGATACCATCAACATGCCAAAGTATTATTTAGATACAAAACCGGCTGATTCAAGACATTTTGGCTATAATGGCTATAACAGCCCGCGAAATTTCCATTATCAAATTGATAGGTTATTCTCATTTTAATAAAAATGACCTTGTCAATTTGATCAGGTCTGGTGTCGCCATACCGGAACGTGCTATTTACACTCAGGGGAAAATGCCCATATTTAAGTAGAATGCGCCAAAGGCAAACTGCTCCCGGATTATCTGATAAACCATAGGGGCTTCGCGCCCCTATAGTTAAAAATTTATTAATCATTATTGTGTTGCTTACCAAAGCGCCGGTGTTAGTTAATTAACTGCCCAAGTAACGCTTATTAAAAACGGACCAATAATGCCGCAATAAACCGGGTTTCGGAATTAACTAAGTCAGGTTTCCAGTCCGGATACGCTGTACCTGGCCCAAACGGGGTATCAGAGTAACCATCGGGCGAAGTAATACCGCCAGGGCCTGCAAAATAAGGCACACTCGCATGGCGGTGAACAACTTCTAACCTGAAAGTTAGGTAATCATTTGGCATTATATCAAAAGTGGTTGAAAAATCATAACCATGAAACTGCAGACCAGGACCCTCCGGGAAAGGATCGGATCCTATCCCGGTTGTCGGGGTTGTAATATTGTTAACGGCAGGTATCGGGCTTGCAGCGCCGGTTGGCGCAAGTACCAGGTAGCGGCCGGGGTTATTGATGACGCCTCCGCCGAATGTCCATCCTAAATGCCCCTTATCAAAAACAACACGGTTGTAAAACATGCCGCTGGCAAAATATTGGGCCGGGCCATAAATCGGCGAAGCTGTAAAACCATTCACACCATCACCTTTCTCGTCGCCGATATCGCCGGTAAGTGAAAAAGCCATGCTGTTTATAAAGCTGTTTTTGTCTGTACTCTTAAAATATCTTACCTCAATGCTGTTATCTGAGTGGAATCTTTTTCTTCCGGGATCATCCTGTGTATCAGCACCGTAATAGGTGTTGGTCAGTGCCTGGAACCATTCTACCGGGCGCCACAATATCTGCCCGCCTACACCTGGCTGACTGTTAAACATGCCGTATGATTGCCAGCCGTTAATTAACCAAGGCTCTATTTTTAATTTGTCCGAAACGAAGATCTGTATGCGTAAACCAGTGAAAAACCAGGGCGTATTATCTGAAGTAAAAGACGGCTGGTAAGCCCAGTTTTCAGCATTGTAATAAGAAAACAGCCCGATATAGGACATGAATATACCGGCGTCAACATTAATACCGTTCAGCACATCAAAATGATAACCCCCATTGGCCTCGCTTAAATAGCGGTAAGCAGTTGTCAGGTCATATTGCCCACGGAGCACGCTTAAATCGTTACGTGGCACTACCGTTGCACGCGTACCAAATTGTGTGAGTATGCTGGCCCGTATATTGTCATAATGAAAATCTCCCCCAAATGCTGCGGTCGAAATTTCAAATTCATGGTCACGGGCCAATGCTGTTGAACCTATCACAGTGTGATCAATCGGGTTATTATTAGACGCGTCATAGTTAACGTCAAGCAGAACACGGCCGGTAAAGTACTTGGTATCCAGCAGGTCTGTATGCCGGCGGTCATTCCCGTTTAGCCAGGTAAAATCACCAAAAGCAAACGGCTCGGCAGCCACTTTTTTGGTAGTGTCTGATGCTGCTTTTGTTTTAGAAGTGTCCTGCTGAGCATGGACATTTAATGCAATAGTCGCCAGGGCCACTATTGTTAGTAGTCGTTTTTTCATTTTATTGTATTTTAAAAATAGTTAAGCAATCATGAGCGACAACTCAATTCTTTGTGTTTACGGATTGCTCATGACGTCTTCTTTATATAATTGGTATTTGTTTTATTGGCAAATTTATTTGGGAGAACGGAGATTAGAAGTTAGAGGTTGGCTATACCTGCTAACCTCTAACTTCCAATCACTAATCTCTACTCACTAACCTCCAATCACCGACCCTCACTTTTTCATCTCATCCAAAGCCACGTTCAATTTTAAAACGTTAACTTTTGCGGGGCCGAACAGGCCTAATAATGGCCCTTCTGTAGTATCGTCAATCAATTTATTTATCTGCGCGGCAGGTATGTTACGAACTTTGGCAATGCGTGCCACCTGGATCTTTGCGCCGGCCGGGGACAGGTCAGGATCCAAACCGCTGCCAGATGATGTAACAAGTTCAGCCGGAATATCCGCCCGTTTTACATCGGGATTATGTTTCAAAAATGTATCTATTTTGGCTTTAACATCTTTCAGGTAATCGGGGTTGGACGGGCCCTTGTTTGAACCCGCGCCTGCGTCTGCCTGGTAATTGGCCGCAGAGGGGCGCGACCAGAAATATTGATCTTTAGTAAATTTCTGGCCTATGTTAGCGTAACCAACAACGCGCCCTTTATAGCTAACGGTTTCCCCGTCGCCATGTCCCGGTGTAAATTTTCCGATGCCTGCTATTACAAGCGGGTATATGCCCGAAAGGATCACTAACAATATCAGTGTTAACTTTAAGGCCGGTAAGAAATAAGTTTTCATGTTTTTGAGATTTGAGATGTTAGATTTGAGATATGAGATCAGGTTCCTTCTTCAAGTTTTGAATTGATTTTTGTCTCATTACTCAGTTCTCACGTCTGTAATTATTTAATTTTATTTTATTATGTTTTGAGATATGAGATTTTTTGACGCTTGAATTCTTGTCTCATCCCGATAGCTATCGGGGCTCATATCTCGATACTCACATCTATATTAAAATTCCTACTACTAAATCAATTAATTTGATGCCGATAAACGGAACCAGTATACCACCCAAACCATAAATAAACAGGTTACGTCGCAATAAAGCGCTGGCCCCTATCGGTTTATATGCCACGCCGCGCAATGCAAGCGGGATCAGCATCGGTATGATGAGCGCGTTAAATATAACCGCCGATAATATGGCCGATTGCGGGCTGTGCAGGTCCATAATATTCAAGGCCCTTAGTGCCGGTATTGACACCATAAACAAAGCCGGAACAATGGCGAAATATTTAGCCACGTCGTTAGCGATTGAGAAGGTAGTTAAAGTACCCCGGGTCATCAGCAACTGTTTGCCGATTTCAACTATTTCAATCAGCTTGGTAGGGTCGTTATCCAGGTCAACCATGTTGCCTGCTTCTTTGGCAGCCTGGGTGCCGCTGTTCATAGCAACGCCCACATCCGCCTGTGCAAGCGCAGGCGCATCGTTTGTACCATCGCCCATCATAGCTACCAGCTTGCCGCTTTGCTGTTCTTTTTTAATGTAGTTCATTTTATCCTCGGGCTTGGCCTCGGCAATAAAATCGTCCACACCAGCTTTATTGGCAATGAATTTGGCTGTCAGCGGGTTGTCCCCGGTAACCATTACCGTTTTAACGCCCATTTTACGCAGGCGCTCAAAACGTTCAGAGATACCTGTTTTTATAATATCCTGCAACTCAATTACGCCCAATATCAATTCATTTTGCGATACTACTAACGGCGTGCCGCCGTTTGACGCGATGGTTTTAACATGAACTTCAACATCAGCCGGGAACGGATGACCGGCTTTAACGCTGATGTCGCGGATGGAATCAAAAGCACCTTTGCGGATACGTAAGCCTTCAGGCGTATTTAAACCGCTTGAACGGGTTTCGGCTGTAAATTTTATAAAGGTCGAACCTTCAGGAACTTTTGCAGCTACTTTGATCTTGCCTTGTTCGCCAAGCTCAACTATTGATTTACCTTCGGGGGTTTCGTCAGCCAGGGAGCTTAAAACGCAAGCCGTAATAAAATCGGTCTCGTTAACACCATCTGCAGGATAAAAGTTGGTAGCCTTGCGGTTACCGATAGTTATAGTACCGGTTTTATCAAGCAGCAGGGTATCAAGGTCACCGGCTGTTTCAACAGCTTTGCCCGATTTGGTTATCACATTGGCGCGCAAAGCCCTGTCCATCCCCGCGATACCGATAGCCGATAAAAGGCTACCGATAGTTGTGGGGATCAAACAAACAAACAAAGAGATAAATGC
>Ga0206872_10387_pt1 | contig 11129 bp, 12 predicted proteins | sample Alteio_BWOrgCont_34_FD_152906 | JGI IMG/M metagenome (GOLD analysis project Ga0206872, IMG submission 152906) | Enriched cells from forest soil in Barre Woods Harvard Forest LTER site, Petersham, Massachusetts, United States -... | ecosystem: Environmental > Terrestrial > Soil > Temperate forest >... | reverse complement strand
CCGAAAACGAAGGTAAATTTAAATTAGGAACTGATTTAAAAAGTGCTAAGGTATCTGCTAAGATCGTGTCGCATTTAAAAGGTGATAAAGTGATCGTCTTCAAAAAGAAAAGAAGAAAAGGTTACGAAAAGAAAAACGGTCACCGTCAGCAGTTTACCAAGATCGAGATCACCGGTATAACATTATAATTAAAGTTTAATCGCTTCCGCCTTTTGGTCGGGATCACAAAAGAAATTTAAGAAATGGCACATAAAAAAGGGGCCGGTAGTTCACGAAACGGCCGCGAATCACATAGCAAACGTTTAGGTATCAAAATTTTCGGCGGTCAGCCGGCAATTGCAGGCAACATCATCGTTCGCCAGCGCGGTACCCCGCATAACCCTGGCCTGAATGTAGGTTTGGGTAAAGACCACACTTTATTTGCATTGGCAGATGGTATCGTAGTTTTCAAAAAGAAAGCCGATAACCGTTCGTACGTTTCGGTTATCCCGGTTGCCGCAGCACCGGTCGCCGAAGTTGCTGTACCTGCACCCGCTGCTAAAGCTGTTAAAGTAGAAGCGCCCGTTGCTGAGGAGAAAGTGGCAGTGGCAGAAGCACCTGTTGCAGAGGAAAAAGTGGCAGTGGCAGAAGCAGTAGCAGTTGAACAAGCTCCCGCAGCAGAGGCTGCAGCTGAAGAAGCGCCAAAAAAGAAAGCTGCCCCAAAAAAGAAAGCAGCTGATACTGAAGAAAAAACGGCTGAATAATTCAGCAAGTTGATGATATAGGAAAAGCCTGGGTTTGAAAAGATCCGGGCTTTTTTATGCCCTCAGTTTTGCAGAATGTAAACCTTGTTGCTGATATTAAAACTGATAGGAACCGTATACCGGACTCTTACCGGGTAACCATCCTGTGAGCCTGGCGCCCATTTTGGAGAGCCTGATACAACTCTGATGGCCTCCGCGTCAAGTGAAGGGAAAACATTTCGGACAACTTGCACATGCGAAACAGTCCCGTCTTTTTCTACAATAAATTGAACGATCACTTTTCCCTGTTTTGATGCTTCGCGGGCCGTAGCCGGGTACCGGGTGTTTTTAGCGATATATCCTAAAAATGCATCAACGCCACCCGGAAATTCGGGCGAATGTTCAGGTGCGGCGTAAACCAAAGTATCACTGCCGGCTTTTTTCAAGGAATCCGTTTCCTGGGCATTTGCTGCCAAAATAAAAAACAGGGCTACTATCGTTAATAAAGTTTCCTTCATATAAATTCGGTTATTGGCCGGAAAGCGCAAATTCAACCGGCAAAGTATACTGTACCCTTACCAGCGTGCCATTTTGAATACCCGGTTTCCATGGCGCGGATAGTTTGATAAGCCTTACGGCTTCTTCGTCGCAGCCATCTCCTATGCCCCGCACTACTTTTACCTGGCTCAATGATCCGTCTTTTTCAATTACCATTGTTACGATCACCCTTCCTTCCGTTTTATTTTCCTTTGCGGCCGCAGGGTAACGCAGGTTTTTCGCCAAAAACTTATAAAACTGGCTGATACCGCCTGGATATTCGGGTACGTGCTCTACTGAAATAAGTATGGCATCGTTGTTTACTGTGGCAACTTTGTCATTGCTATTTCGGACTGAATCAGTAATTTGGGCTTTGGCCGTTAAAATGAATAGTAACGGCATCAGGGTTAACAGGATTTTTTTCATCATTGTTATTTATCAAGTGTGAAATTAATAGGGACTGCATAAGCAACCCGTACAGGCCTGCCGTTTTGTATGCCTGGGTTCCATCTGGGGCTCAATTTAATTACCCTCATCGCTTCAGCATCCAGATCGCCCGAAACGCTTCTGACGATTTTCACGTCAGTCACTGTCCCGTCTTTTTCAATAACCATGGTGACAATCACCCTTCCCTGCTTTTTATTTTTGCGTGCTATTTGGGGGTAACGGATATTGGTGGTTAAAAAATGCGAAAAGGCAATTAGTCCACCCGGAAATTCCGGCTCCTGTTCTACCGAGGTAAATACCGTTCCTTTGTCTTCGGGGCCGCCGACCGGGGCATCTATTGTCACTTCGAGGCGCGCGGTTTTCGCTGTTTTGGTTTTAGCGGTGTCGGCAGTTTGGGCCTGTGCTGTCGATAGCAATAATAATGTCGTTAAGGTCAGCAGTATTTTTTTCATGATGATTAGTTAGCAAGCGTAAAACTGATTGGCATGGAATATTCTACCCTTACCGCTTTGCCGTTTTGGGTGCCGGGCGTCCATGGGGCCGACAATTTTACCACTCTCATGGCTTCTTCATCACAGCCGTCGCCAATGCTCTTCGTTACATGTACCTGGCTCAATGAACCGTCTTTTTCAACCACCATGGTAACAATTACCTTTCCCTGCGTGTTGTGTTCCCTGGCAACCGCCGGGTAACGGATGGTTTTTGTCAAAAATCTATAAAATTTGGTAATCCCGCCAGGGTATTCGGGCTGATGTTCCACCGCCGTATATACCATGTCATTACTGTTCCTGGCCGAATCGGTAAGCTGCGCTTTAGCCCCGATCATGAATAACAAAAGGCTCAATGTTAGTAATGTCTTCTTCATAATTATTTAGTTTGATTTTTATTCGATTGTTATTCTCTTCAAATAATACATATCCTCATCTATCACCGGCGCAGTTTTACTGCTAACCGTCATGCCCTGGCTACCGACGATCATTCTTTTTGTACCGACATCGGTAGTCACATCTATCGGAAGGGTTATGGGCATATTTTTAAAGCTGATAAGGTATTTATTGTCCGGCAGCGTCTTTACATGTACTTCCAGCATACCAATACTCCGCAAATACAGATCAAACAAAGGCTTTAAATCCTGCCCCGATTCCTTGCTGAAAAAATGCTCTATATCGTCCGTATTTACCAGGTTATCATAGGTATACTGTGGCGAAGTGATCAATTTTTTAATTGCGGGGAAAAACAAGCTGTCGCCCATTACATAACGGATGGTATGCATAAAAAAGGCGCCTTTACCGTAAATATCCGGGTTATAGGCCGCTTCCTCGTCAATATCCTTACCCATTACAACCGGTATTTTATTCTCAAACCGCGGCGCCATGGTTTTAAACGCATCGATATAAGCCCTTTCCCCGGCAAACTCCCGCACACCCAACTCGTCCCCAAAGGTGCAAATGCCCTCATGTATCCAATAGTCGGCCCAATCTTTGGCGGTCATTTTGTTGCCCCACCATTCATGGCCAAATTCGTGGTGCATCAGCCAGTCGGAGTCCTGCCCGCCAAGTTTGGTGTATTTGAATTTGTTGCCATAGGCGACCATGGTTTGATGCTCCATGCCTAAATGTGGTGTCTCCACCATGCCTATCTTTTCCTTCACCCAGGGATATTCGCCAAAATACTTTTCCTGCTCGTGAATGGTGCGGACAAACACGTCAAGGAAGTGTTCAGCCTTGTCAGCATGTTCGTTCAGCACATAAAACTGTACCGGTACATGGTGGCCGTCAACAGTAGTATAATCGCGGCTTACCACTTTATAATCGCCCACATTAAAAATGATGCTGTAGTTATTGATGGTGTAATTGGTTTTCCAGTGATAAGTGGCCTTGTCGTCATGTTTGGTAACATTTTGCAGCAACCCCGGCCCGGCAACCACCAAATCCTTCGGGACGGTGATTATCATGTCCACCCCTTCATTAGGTTCATCCGAAGGGTGGTCCTTGCACGGAAAATACAGCTTGCCCCCGGTACCTTCGGCCGTTATGGCCATCCAATGATGACCGGTTGAATCGCGCGACCAGATAAATCCGTCATCCCAGGGTGGTTTTATTGCCACATGCGGCTTACCGCCGTAAACTACTTTAACAACGGCGCGGCCGGTCGGCAGCTCATCTGCCAGGCTGATCCGGATCATATCGTTTTTATGTTCAAAAGGCTCCTTTTTGTTGTTGACCAGCACCTGCTTAACATCCAGCGAATCGAGCAGGTCGAACAGCAAAACATGCGTAGGCTGCGCCATGATGACATCGATGGTGGTATAGCCATCGATTGATTTTTGGTCGAAGTTTACATCAAGGGCGATGGTATAATGGCGGATATCCATAATGGCTTGCTCGGGTTTGAGCTTACCGCCGGAGGTGAGGTGTTGCTGGGCGGTTGCGGTTAAAAATGCGATAACAACTATTGCGAAAAGTAAGGCCTTTTTCATGCGTTAAATATATTAATTCTCTGTTACCGTCAACTTGTCTTTAATCTTATTCACTTATTTCAATGTTTATCGGCACCGAATATCTTACCCTTACTGAGAAACCGTTATTTACCCCGGGAGTCCATTTTGGCGCCATTTTTAAAACACGGATTGCTTCAGCGTCAAACTTTTTCCCTAAACTCTTTTCTACCTTCAAATCAGAAAGGCTTCCGTCTATTTCGACAACAAAACTTAAAATTACTCTTCCAAAAGTGTCATCATAAGCGTTAGATGGCCATTTTAGATTTTTTATGAGGAATTTTATAAATTCTTTTTCCCCTCCCGGAAATTCCGGAGATTTCTCAACCGAAACATAAATACGTTGAGGGTCGGGATTGCTTGATTCATCAGATACATTTCGTGGTTTATTTATCGCAAGTTCATCTTCTATTTCCTTTTGGTTTTCAAAATGGGAAGACTTTTCCTTATAGATCATCGAGAAATTATTAATTCTAATCGGAACCCGCATCAACGTTCTTACTGGTCTGCCATTTTCTATTCCTGGAAACCATTTTGGCGAAAGCTTAATTAGTCTTACCGCTTCGGAACCACACTCTGTAGATGGGTTTTTTGCAATTTTAATATTATCTAACGAGCCGTCCATTTCAACGATAAAGGAAACAATTACGCTATCTGAAACCATCTTCGACTTTCCCGATAGTCTTATATTAGTTTTAATACACTCGTTAAAGGCCATTGGTCCACCAGGGAATTTGGGAGCACGGTCAACAGATTTATAAATCTTGAAAGGGTCCTGATCTCTATTGTCGGTTTCTATAATAGGGGAATTAAGACTACTACTATCCTCCGCGACATGGGATTTTTGAGCGGTAGATTTTAAACCGACGCACACTATTATTAACAAAAACAGCGTTTTCTTCACACCTTAAATATACTAATTCTCCCTAACCAGTAACCCATCCGCAAAATAACGCAGGTACTGTTTTTGCTCCGCAGGTAGGCTGATCTGGTCAAGTGCTTTAAAGGCTTTTTCGGCGTGGGTTTCCATCTCATTTTCGGCATATTGCCTTACATTTAACTGGTTGTATAGCTCCTTAACCGCATTTACTTTTTGCTCGTTGTCAAAATCTTTTGAATTGATCCATTCGTCCAGTTCACTGGCCTGGGCCCAATTTGCCAGTTCAAGTGCTTTTATTAAAAGGTAAGTTTTTTTGTTTGAGATGATATCCCCGCCAACCTGTTTGCCAAATTTATCAGGGTCGCCATACACATCCAGGATGTCGTCCTGCAGTTGGAAGGCGATGCCCAAATGCTCGCCAAAGCTGTACAGTAATTCTGCGTCAGCCAAATCCGCTCCGCCTATCAGTGCGCCAATCTTCAAAGCGCCGCCAAGCAGCACCGATGTTTTCAGGCGGATCATATTCAAATATTTATCAATCCCAACCGTCTGCAGCTTTTCAAAATCCATATCCAGCTGCTGGCCTTCGCAAACGCCGACGGCCGTCGCACTAAAAACATCAAGTACAGTACGCAACAGTCGATCCTCAACTTTCATCATCAGTTGGTAAGCCAGCACCAGCATCACATCGCCGGATAGAATGCCCGCGTTTTGCCCCCAGCGCTCGTGTACGGTGGCTTTACCGCGGCGCAATGGCGCGTTGTCCATAATATCATCATGTACCAGCGTAAAATTATGAAACACCTCGATGGCCAGGGCAGGGGGCAGGGCCGCTTCCACATCACCGCCAAACAGGTCGCAGGCCATCAGCAGCAAGGCAGGCCGCATGCGTTTGCCGCCAAGCGCAAGAATATAATTTACAGGCTCGTATAATTCAGTTGGACGTTCAGGGATATGCAGTTCATTTATCGCCTGCTCTATTAATAACTGTAAATCCTTTAATTTCTTCATTTTAAATTTGTAGAGACGCAATATTTTGCGTCTCGAAACGAAATGGCGGGGTAAAACGTAATGCCGCATTGCGGGGCTGAGACGCAAAATATTGCGTCTCTACGACACGAGGGAAAAATCAATCTGCTTCTTCGTCAGGTCCACATTTTTCACCCTTATTTTCACCTCGTCGCCCAGCTGGTAAACCTTCTTTTTGCGCTGGCCGATGATGGCATAATTTTTTTCGTCTAAAGTATAAAAGTCGTCCGATATATCACGAAGTCTGATCATGCCCTCGCATTTATTTTCGATGATCTCCACATACATGCCCCATTCCGTTACGCCCGAGATAACGCCATCATAAACCTGGCCCACCTGGTCCTTCAAAAACTCAGCCTGTTTGTATTTTACTGATGCACGCTCGGCATCGGCAGCCTTTTTTTCCATCTGCGAGGCATGCTGGCACAATTTCTCGTAATGCTCGGCATTAGCCGACTGGCCGCCATTCAAATAATGAAACAACAGCCGGTGCACCATCACGTCCGGGTAACGCCGGATAGGAGAGGTGAAGTGGGTATAATGATCGAATGCAAGCCCGTAATGGCTGCTGCTTTTGGTAGTATAAATAGCCTTGGCCATAGATCGGATAGCCAGTTGCGTAAGCACATTTTGCTCTTTCTTGCCTTCGACATGCTCCATCAGGTAATTGAGGGATTTGGCCGTTTCCTTATCCGATTTGGTATTGATCTTATAACCAAACCTGGCAGCAAACTGTGCAAAATTTGCCAGCGATTCCGGCTTCGGTGTATCGTGCACGCGGTAAACGAATGTATAACGGTGCTTACCTTTGCCCATTTTGCTCACATATTCGGCAACTTTTCGGTTAGCCAGCAGCATAAAATCTTCTATCAGCTTGTGCGCGTCCTTACGTTCCTTTACATAAACACCAATGGGCTTGCCTGTTTCGTCCAGCTGAAATTTTACTTCCGTAGTTTCAAAGCTGATGGCGCCGTTTTTAAACTTGCGCTCGCGGAGTTTGTAGGCGAGCGCATTCAATTGCGTTATTTCCGGTTCAAAGTCGCCTGTTTTGGTTTCGATCACCTGCTGCACTTCTTCATAAGTAAACCTTCTGTCCGAATGGATGACCGTTTTACCAAACCACTCGTTTACAACATGCGCCTCCTCGTTCAGTTCAAATACCGCCGCGAAACACAGCTTGTCTTCTTTTGGCCTCAATGAACACAACCCGTTCGAAAGGTGTTCGGGCAGCATGGGGATCACCCTGTCGACCAAATAAACCGATGTTCCGCGGTCTTCAGCCTCTTTATCCAGCGCCGAATCGGGTTTGATATAATGCGACACATCAGCAATATGTACACCCACCTCGTAATTGCCGTTTTCAAGTTTTTTAAAAGACAAGGCATCGTCGAAATCCTTGGCGTCAAAAGGATCGATGGTAAAGGTAGTCACATCTCTAAAATCCCTTCGCCGGGCAACCTCTTCATTGTTGATCACATCGGGGATAGTTTCAGCCTCATGTTCTACTTCTGATGGAAACGAAAGCGGGAAGCCGTATTCCGCAAGAATGGCGTTCATCTCCGTGTCGTTTTCGCCCTGTACACCTAACACTTGCTTGATACGCCCGATTGGGTTTTTGGCATCCACCGGCCAGTCGGTTATTTCGGCAATTGCCTTTATCCCGTTTTTAGCGCCATTGATTTCGTTTAGCGGGATAAAAATATCGTGCATCATCTTGCGGTCGTCCGGAATGAAGAATGCAAAGCGGTCCGACAACTTTACAATCCCCGTAAACTCCATCTTGGCACGATGCAGTATTTCTATTACCTCGCCTTCTTTATTTTTTCCCCTGCTTTTGGCGTAAACATAAACCTTCACCCGGTCGCCGTTAAGGGCATTACGCAGTTTCCGCGGGGCGACATAAATGTCGTTCTCGAACTCATCTTCCGTAACTACAAATGCCGAACCGTCATTGGTCATGTCCACCACGCCCTCGATAAAGGTTTTCAATACCAGCAACTGGAATTTACCGGGTGAAATCTCTTTTAAGGTGCCCTTTTTTGTCTCATTTTTTAGAATATCGAAAATTGCTTCACGCGCTTCAGCGTCATGAATATTTAATTTGGCGCCAACCTGTTTGCAATTGAGCGGCGTATTGCCGTTTTGTTCGAATATATCCAGCACCATTTTGGTGAATACCTGGTCGATAGAGGCGTGTTTTTTGTTTTTTGACATAGGAAGATGTAAGTACCGAGGTAAAGATAAGGGTTTTAAAACCTATCGACTTATAGTTGGTAAGGGTTGACACATTTTAGGCCCTCAACCCGTTCGAAATCCTTAATATTTCGTGTGATCAGGTTTAACTCATAAACAAGTGCTGTGGCGGCAACAATAGCGTCGGGTAGCTTTAAACGGAAGTTTTTTCTTATTTTAATTGTTGCGAGTATAATTCTTTCATCGAAGTCGAATACGGTTGACGAGGCGATAAAGTCACTTAACATCTGCAGTTGTTTTGGCGTAGCCTTCGGCCAAACAAGGATCTCAATTCTTGTTATAACAGAAAATTGAATTGCAATACCATCGATAAATTCATTGGCGCTTTCAGGCAGCCTGTTTTCCAGGTAGTCGATAGCACAATTAGTATCAATTAAATATCCCTGTCCCATTCGTTCCGAATATTTCTCAGGTGTAGCTGAAAATCTTCATATTGTTCTTCGGTCAAATTGAGTTTTCCCCTGAAGTCAGACGGCTTGTTCTTTTTAGGACTGTCCTGCTTATTAAGTTCATCGACTGCATACATCAATATCTCAACCGGCCTGCCGATGTAAGTTTCAGGAATATGTATGGATACGTCCTGATTTTCAGGAGTAATTAATGTTCGTATCATCTTTTTATCGTTCTAAAAACAAATTTAAACAATATAGTTGATAAAGCCGTCGATCTTGCCAAGCATAACTTTTGCATTAACTTCCCGGAATCGATGCAATCAGCCGTTTTGTATATTCCTGTTTCGGCCTGTAATAAATCTCATCCGGATCCCCCATCTCAACAATCTCCCCCTTATTCATCACCATCATCCTGTCGGATATATGTTTGATCACCGCCAAATCATGCGAGATAAAAATATACGTCAGCTTAAACTCCTCCTGCAATTCCCTGATCAGGTTTAACACTTGCGCCTGCACCGATACGTCAAGCGCCGAAACCGATTCATCACAAATGATGAACTTTGGCTGAAGGGCCAACGCGCGTGCAATCACAATCCGCTGTCTTTGTCCACCCGAAAATTCATGCGGGTAACGGTTAAAATGCTCTGGCAGCAGATTTACGCGCTCCAGCAGTTCCAAAACTCTTTTTTTGCGCTTGGAATTATTAGCATAAAACTGGTGAACCTGCAAAGGTTCCATTAATGAATCACCAACAGTAAGTCTTGGATTTAAGGATGAATAAGGGTCCTGGAATATAATTTGTATATCGCGGCGTATTTCGCGCAGGTCATTTTTTTTCAAGCTGCGCAGATCAGTGTTTTCAAAACTGATCGAGCCCGAGGTCGGTTCGATCAGCCTTAAAATACTCCGGCCCAAAGTCGTTTTTCCACAGCCCGATTCGCCCACCAACCCAAGCGTTTCGCCGGGATAAACGTCAAAACTCACCCCTTTTACGGCTTTTACAAACTCTTTCGGCTTGCCCAGCAGGTTCTTTTTGGTCGGGAACCAGGTATTCAGCTGCCCGACCCTTAGCAACGGTTCCTGTGCATACAACTTCTCTTTTCTTTCGGCAATTTCACCTGGCTTGTAGGCGTAACCTTCTCTTATTTTTTCAATGCTCGCTGCTTTTTTATTTTCGGTCTCGAGGAAATCAGCGACTACCGGCAATTTCTTCAAATGGTAAGCAGGAGCGGGGCGGCAGGCCAGCAAGCCCTTGGTATAAGGGTGTTTTGGATGATTAAACAAAGTTTTAACCGGCGCTTCTTCAATTACTTCGCCTTTGTACATCACCAAAACGCGGTCGGCTATCTCGCTGATCACCCCTAAATCGTGCGAAATAAACACCAGGCTCATATTACGTTCAGCCTTCAGCTTGTGCAGCAGCTCGATAATAGTTTTTTGAACCGTAACATCCAGCGCTGTCGTCGGCTCGTCGGCGATTAGTATTTCCGGGTTGCAGGATAGTGCCATGGCGATCATTACCCTTTGCTTTTGTCCGCCCGAAATTTGATGCGGATAACTGTCGAAAATTGCTTCCGGCCGGGGTAACTGCACTTCCTTAAACAGGTCGATTGTTCTTTCTTTTGCTTCAGCCTTGCTTACGTTAAGGTGCAGGCGAATAGCTTCGGTGATCTGGAACCCGCAGGTAAATACCGGGTTAAGCGAGGTCATCGGTTCCTGGAAGATCATGGCGACCTGGTGCCCCCTTATCTTTTGCATTTCCTCCTCCGGCAGTTTACAAAGGCTTTGCCCGTTTAGCAACACCTCACCGCGAATGACGGTTTGTTTTTCATCCAGTAAGCGCATGATGGCTAAAGACGTAACAGACTTCCCTGAACCTGATTCCCCAACGATGCCAATGGTTTCGCCCTTATTTAAATGAAAGGACACGCCCTTAACCGCCTCAAAAAAGCCGCTTTGTGTTTTGAATTTTATATTAAGATCATTTACCTGCAGCATCAGCGGCCCACTATAGTGATGGATTCATCAGTTATTAATTCTTCGCCCCGGTAACGCCTTAACAATTGCGCAGTGGCGATGACATCTTTTTCGCAGTAGATGCATATCCGGTCCAGATTATTCTCCACCCAATAAACACGACCTACCTGGCTGCCGTCGATGTCATCTTTAGGCGTCGGAATATCAAAAATTGCGGTAAGCAAGCTTAATGAGGTATAATTTTTATAATCGCCGAACTTCCACAACTCCATCGTATCCAGGTGGTTGATTTCCCATGGCTTTCTGCCCGATATTTCCAATTGTGCGGGTATCTTAACACCGTTGATCAGCATCCTCCGGCAGATGTAAGGAAAATCGAATTCCTTGCCGTT
>Ga0206872_10254_pt2 | contig 11151 bp, 5 predicted proteins | sample Alteio_BWOrgCont_34_FD_152906 | JGI IMG/M metagenome (GOLD analysis project Ga0206872, IMG submission 152906) | Enriched cells from forest soil in Barre Woods Harvard Forest LTER site, Petersham, Massachusetts, United States -... | ecosystem: Environmental > Terrestrial > Soil > Temperate forest >... | reverse complement strand
CGGAGACTTCGTTGTGCAGGCGCAACGCCTCCACCGCGTCGGTCGATGTAAGCAACTGAGCATTGAGCGCGCGTTTCTGCTCATCGAGCTGGGCTATCGTCTGCTCCACGGTCTTGATTTCCTTGCGCACAACCCGTTCATTGCGGTGCGCCGGGCGCGACGGGGCTTTCGCAGGCCTTCCCACACTCCCAGGCGGTTTCGCGTGCGCGGCCGCCAACTCACGCTCGCCGGCCTCGATCTCCTTGTTGACCTTGTACACATAAGCGTCGTACTGGCCGCCATAATGCGTCACCCGACCGTCGCGCACTTCCACAATGCAAGTCGCGACTCGCCTGGTGAAATGCCGGTCGTGGCTGGTGAAGATGACGGTGCCTTCATATTCCAGCAGCGCCTCGGCAAGCGCTTCCACCGTGTCGACGTCAAGGTGGTTTCCTGGCTCGTCAAGAATCAGAATATTGTGCTGGCTTAACAACAATCCGGCGAGGCACAGGCGGGCACGCTCGCCGCCCGACAGCACCGAGATGGGTTTTTCGACATGCGGTCCTCGGAAAAGGAACGAGCCAGCCACTTCGAGAATCTCTTGGTCCTTCTTGCCCTTGGCGGCATGTTGGTGCAGATAGCCCAGAACGGTTTGCTTTTCCGGGAGGCTCGTGTAAACATGCTGCGCGTAAACTCCGATCAGACACCCGTGGCCCCAGCGGACCTCACCGGCCAGAGGCTTCAGGGAGTCCACGACGGTCCGCAGAAACGTTGTTTTTCCCTGGCCGTTATCGCCGACAATGGCAGCGCGCGAGCCGTGATCGATTTCCAGTTGAATGTCGTCAGCGATTTGGCGATCGGGATAGCCGATCGCCAAATCCTTGCAGCGGAGGGCGTGCCCCTTGCGCGGCTGCACGCGCGGTGCACGGATCCGGGCTGTCGGCTCATCGCTGGCGATGTCTGTCAATTCCAGGCGCTCGAGCTGCTTGGCCTTCGACTTGGCCAGAGTTGCGGTGCTGGCCCGAGCTTTGTTTTTGGCGATGAATTCTTCCAGGTGCCGCCGCTTGGCCAGAATGGACTCATTCGAGCGTTCGGTGTGTAGCCGTTGCTCGCGCTGGTATTCCAGAAACGCATCGATCTTGCCGGGGAAACTCGTCAATTTGCCCCGTGACAAATCGAGCGTGTGCGTGCAAGTGGCGCCCAGAAATGCCCGATCATGGGAGACGATCAGGCACGCCGAGCGGTGACTTTGCAGAAAGTGCTCCAACAGAATCTGGGTGCGCAGGTCGAGAAAGTTCGTCGGCTCGTCGAGCAGCAGCAGGTTCGGCTCGTGCAAAAGCAAGGCGGCCAACTTGACGCGTGTCTGCCAACCGCCGGAGAGCTTGGCGATGGGTCCATCCAGGTAGGCTCCCTTCAGCTCGAATTGCCCGGCAACTTCGCCGCATTTCCAGTCGGGTTCGCCGCTGTCGCGCATCAAAAACGCCAGGGCGGTCTCACCGGCAAGAAAGGGATCGTGTTGCCGCAGGTAACCGAGACGCAAACTCGGATGGCGCACAATTTCGCCGCTGTCGAGGTCCTCCTCGCCGAGTAAAACCCGGAGCAGCGTGCTTTTCCCGGCACCGTTGCGGCCAACGAGCCCCACCTTCACGTTGTCGCTGATGGTGGCCTCGGCGCCGTCGAGCAAAACCTGATCACCGTAGCTTTTGGTTGCTTTTACGATCTGGATAAGACTGGCCATCTGGCGTGACTTCCTCGGAACAAAATAGAATTGTAGCGACGATCGCGGTCGTGGTTAAGGCCTCTCAGCGGTTGTCATACACTAACTTGCGAGCCGGGAGTGTTAGCGACCGAAGTGGTTTTCAAGGTTTTTTGGAGTACGCCGGCCACTTAGAGCCTATCCGGAAAATGGGGACGCGACTCTTCAATCCCAGGAGTTTAGGAGTCGCGTCCCCATTTTCCGGATAGGCTCTTACGCTCTCGGCTCTCCCAAGCGGATGCAGTGAGGTCTACTAATGCGGCAGCGGCGCCTGGCTTCCCGGCCCGCGCATGAGGTAAAGCAGCGCCAGGAAATCATACAGCGCATGGGCTATCGCCACGACCAGGAGATTGTCGGTGTACCAGTATACTAGTCCGAAAAAGGCGCCGATGGCGGCCGCCAAGACTGCATAGAGGGCCGTAACTGCATGCATGAGGCCGAAAAATGCGCTGCTAATGAGGACTGCCAGCCAAAGCGCCATCCAGTGTTGCAATGAACCCTGCAACGCGCCGCGGAACAGCATTTCCTCCCCTAGCCCCGCCAATACCGCGATGCCGAGCAAGTCGATTACCGAACAGCCACGTAACATCGGCCGCAGAACTTGTTCGCTGAACCGTTTGATACCGGCCAGCGGACCGAATGGCCAGCGCATGATGAGATAGAAAGCGCCCACCAGCGGCACGGTGGCCAAAACCCCTTCAAGCACGGCGGTTGCCGACCAAACGAACTTTGTCAAAGGGGGAGTCGCAGTGAAATAGCCGATCGCCACAGCAAGTGCGATTAAACCGCCCTCGACCGTAACGGCCAGGAGCAGCACCCGCATGCGCTCCTCGGGCCAATCCTGAGAATTCGCGGAGTCGTCGTCGACATTGCTCATGGTGAGGAAATTACCTATTCGGGAGAAGACGCTGGCGATGCTGCGCGGTCTGCCCATTTTACCGCCACGGGCCAACGGGGTCGATTTTCTCGTTGCCCCTAAAGCGATTTGTCTGCTACCCTCATTCGTGGGGGAGTATCTCCATTTCGGGAGAGTACCATGCGAATCACCGGGTTCAATTGCGTTGGCGTAGCCATCGGCGCGCTCGCCTTCGCAGCTTTTGCCTTAACCCTATCCTCGCGCGCCGACGAAAAGGGGCCTGGCAAAGCTGACCCGAAAGCTCCGCCCGCAGCAGCCACCATCCAGCAGACTCCCGCGCCAGCCGAGATCTATGAAATCGATGGCAAAAAGATCCAAAATTGGATTGACGACACGCGCAGCGAAGACCCGAGTGTCCGCGAGCGCGCCATTCGTGCGATTGTCCATTTCGGCCCGGGCGCGACCAAAGCTGTTCCCTATCTCGTGGATCGGTGTACAGACCCAGAGGCCAGCCCACGTCTCCGTGCGGTAATGGCTTTGACCGTCGTCGACATTCGTGACTCGGACCGGAACAAGGTCATCGACGCGCTGGCCAAACGTCTGGAGGTTAACGCAGTAACCAAGCAGTTTGAAGACCCCCAGGGGATTGTCCGCTACCACGCCGCAGTGGCCCTCAATCGCTTTGGCGAAGAGGCCAAATCAGCAATTCCTGGTCTCATCAATGCAGTCGGCGATCGCTCCTCGTTTGAGACTCGAAAGGCCGCCATTGCGGCCTTACGCCAGATCGCCCGGGATGCCAAAAACGGTCCGGACGCCCGCGCCACGCACGCCATACTCGAACGCATCGTCCCTGGCGTCGAGCCAGCCGCGGACGTCCGTCTGGAAGCGATCCTGAGTCTGGGATACATGGGCCGCCCTGCGGACAAGGGTCTGCTCACCAAAGTCGAAGGCGCCTTGAAGACGTGCGCGCAAGGCCAACACAAACCCATTGCCATCTGGGCGATCGTTAGCCAGATGGCCCTAGGAGAAATCACCAAGGAACAACTCGACAAGATCGCCAAGTTCGTCACAACGACTGACGTCGATACACGCATCCATGCGGCGCGAGCTCTGGGATCGGTGGGTCCCAAGGCCAGGCCCTATGTCGGCCTGCTGATCGAAATGCTCAACGACAAGGATTTCGACATCTACGCGGCAGGCTGCGTGAGCCTGATGAGCATGGGCGAACCAGGGGAAGACGCCGTGAAGGCTCTCACAAAAATCGCCGACGCAACCGACGAGACCGATGCCAGGTTCATCCCTGAGCGCAAGGCCGTCGCCAAGGCCGCATTGGAAGGCATCAAGAATTACGACAAGAACAAGGAAAAGGCGCTAGAAAAGAAGGACGACAAGAACGGCAAATAGAGCGGGAGGCCAAATCAAGATTCGTTGGACATCAGCCGGCGCTGAGCCTGCTTCTATGGCACCACACACCCAGAAGGCGGCAAAAAAAGGTTCCCCAATACAGGGCGCTCAGCCAGATAACGACCACCATCAGCACCCCCTGGCCCAGTTCGGCATGTACGCGCGCCATCCCGTCCAGCAACCCATAGCCATGAGCCAGGAATAGCAGGGAAGCGGCGACAACCGCCAAAAGGCCCCGCCAACCCAGGCGGTGGGCGAGGTCGGCGACCGCCACGGGGTTCAAGTCGCGAACCCGGCCGCGATCGGTGAAGGACACCAAAGTGAAGATCCAGTAGGCGACGCCCACAACGCCGATCTCCACGAGAATCAGCCAGTCCAGGGGCGCGGGGTCCCCGCATTTGAGCCAGTAGTACCCGCCAACCGCCGCGAAGATGATCGGCCCGGCCAACAGACACGCTAACCACTTGGCTCCGCTCCGCAGTACCACAGCAAGCCGACTCCCCTGCCAGACGATGTAATACACCTCGCCCGCCGCCGCGGAATCCAGTACGCAGTCGAGAAAGCTGCACGGAATGCCGACGATCGGCACCAGCAACACGATGATGCAAGCGCGGGTGCCCCAAAGAGCCAGCGCGTTCTCGGGCAGGTGAATGAAAACAAACGGAAGAAAGAAAGCGATGCAGACGCATAAAATCGCCAGGAAAAGAGCCCGAGTCAGGCATAATTGCCAGGCGCGCAAGGGGTAAACGAGAAACTGGTGCCACTCGAGTTCGAGGTTGCGCTTGCGCAATGGAGGTCGGCGCCGCGCTCGGTTCGAAACGAGCCGTACCAGGTGCGTTTCCGCCTGCAATGCAGCCGGGGCTGATGGCGGAGCTTCGGGTCGGATTGCAGTTGTTGTCGGCGCTGCCGCGGCACGGCGAGCTTGCTGCATGCGCTCAAAGGGCGTGAGCGGCGCCAATGTAGTACCAGCATGGGTCGGCTTGAGCGATGGAATGCCGACCGGCGATCCACAACGTGGACAGACCGAGCGGCGCGCGGCCATATCGTCGCGGGCCTTGAGGTGCTTGCCGCAGGTGCAAACAAACTTGATCGTCATGTCCGGGTGTGCGTATCCGCTTGGCGAGCCAGGAGTGCGAGCGACCGCATTGCTCCGGTCGCTCACACTCCCTGCTCGCCAAACTGCATTGGGACGAACACTACTTTTGGGCGACCGCCTCCGGCGCTTTAAGCGTTTTGAGGAACGCGATGAGCTGCGCCTGTTCGTTTTGCTGGAGCGCCGCGAAATTCTTCGCCGCTCGTTGTCCCTGCCCACCGTGCATTTGAATTGCGAGTTCCAGGGTGGCGGCTCGGCCATCGTGGAGGTAGGGAGCGGAATCGGCGACCCCCCACAGGGGCGGCGTGCGCCAATCGCTCGGAGATGGCCCGTCGTCGGGTCCGTTAGGCACAGGCAGGGGTGGCTCGCCGTACGAGCCGCCGCCCACGAGTTCCGGTCCCATGGCATGGAGCAGCAAGTCGCTGTAGATTCCGTCGACCGAGCCAAGCTTCGGCACATGGCAATCCGCACAGCCGGTTTTGCCAAACAACCGCTCGCCGGCCGCGGCCTGGTCGGCGCTGATGCCTTTGGACACCCGTTGCTCGGGCCGCGGCAGCGACGCACAGAACGCGGTAAGCTGGTCGCACTGCTCAGATGTCAAATCCAGGCCAGTCGAGGGACGCAAAAATGGCTTGGAGAGCGGCGTCGGCTGAGCGTGTCCGGGGTTGCTCAAGCCCAACTCGTTGGCGCAGGCCGCCTGCACGAATTCCGAAAGGCTCGCGATTTGAGCTTTCCAGCCAAACCGGCCGATGTGGCCGTCGGCCAGGTGCCCCGCCCGGCCAACCGGCGCTTCCTCGTCGTTAGCGGAGGCCAGGCCCCACCGCAACTTTTGGCTCGTTGCACCAGCGATGATGTCGCGCTCGGGGATCTCGTCAATCAGTTTCACGCCGAACAGGGCCGGCGTGTTGCGCTGGGAAAAGTGGACTCCCCGCGGAAACGGCAGGCAATGGTTCACAGAACTGCCTTGAATGCGAACCAGCTGTTCGAGAGTCGGTTGGGAGGTGAGCGGCATGTCGGGATGCACGTCCTTCAGCGATTCACCGCCAAAGGCATGGACGACGCCTTGCCGCGCTTGTTGCCCAGCGGTACGGACCGTGAACGTGGTTACGTTGTGTGCCAGCCCACCGCCGCCCCCCGGACCGGCTTGATTGTGGCACGCCACGCAGGAGTTGGCATTGAAGACCGGGCCAAGCCCGTCGCCTTCGGGCGAAAGCTTGTCTTTCGCCTCCCATTTGTGGTTGAACAGCACTTCCCCGGCCTGGGCCATTGCCGGATCCACAATAATCGGTCGGCCCCCCTGCCAGAGCAGCAACCGCAGCCCAGGCGGCGCCAGGGCCACGACCAAAACTAGTAGATACCAGAGGCGGTAACTCCGAGACATGTGACAACCCTCGGGACCGTTTCAGCCCGCGTGCACGACGCTGGCGCTATTGTCTACTCCGGGCCTGAGTAATGCAACGAAATTTCGCGAACGGAATGAAGGATGGGAATCTCAACCCAGTCACAAGATTACTTCGAACAAGCCGCGTAGTATTTTCTGCGATTGATCACGATCCATTCGAGATGATGGAGGAGTTTCTCGCGCATGACGTAGCCGTAATTCTGGTAGCTACTGAGGAGCACCTGTACTTCCGGATGCTGCTTAAGGTCATCCAAGTTAATCTCCATGATTAGCGTACGCCGGCTGTCGTCGTCGACCCACGTCGCAACTGCGTTTCGCGCGCTGAGAAAGACTTCGCGAATCGACTCGGTCGTGATCACAGGGGCGTCGATTGCGGCCTTCGCTACCCGATTTCGTTGCCAAATATCATATTTTTCCTGGTCAAGAATTTGGCCGGTGTCGGGATCGTAGCCGGTTTCTGTTGCGGTGCATTTCGGGGCTGCACTTTCTGGCGGGGTAACAGCGTCTTTGTGGGCCTGCCCGCTTTCCTTGGCTGCCGTATTTGAAACTGGCGACGGAGGCATTGGAGCGGCGGCTTGTGCAGCTTGCGGCGGAGGCTCAGGGACATCGACTACCACTTCGGTAGGTTTTGGCGGGGTCGGTTGGCGGAGCCCTTCCACTTGCTGGACGTCTGCCAACCAGTCCATCGGGGTGCCAACTCCGGCGGTATCGGCTGCAGTGTCTTTCGCGACTGCACTTTCTGCCGTGTTTGAAACAGGCGGCGAAGGCGTTGGAGCGGGGGCTTGTGCAGCTTGCGGAGGCTCTGGGGCATCGGATACAACTTCGGTAGGTTTTGGTGGGGTCGGTAGGCGGTGCCCTTCCACTTGCTGGACGTCCGCTAACCAGTCCATCGGCGCGCCAACACCAGGCGACGACTCGGCTCGAAGCGAAGCTGCGATCTCGGCCACGTTTGCAAGCCAGTCGGGGGTTTCATTGGCAGGCGGCGGGTCGGCTTGCACGGGCGGCCGTGGCGGTTCGATTTCATTGCGCCAATCCACGCCAGGCCCCGGCTGTTTTTTCGCCAACAACGGGCGACCCATCTTATGAGAGCCGGCATCCCTCAACTTTGGAGGGTCGGTTTCCACATCCTTTGACGCCGGCTTTTTTTTCGCCTTGGTCGGCTCGGCTGCGGGCGGCGACTCGTCTAATTCGATGTAATCGCCAGAGACCATCAGGATCTTTTTCTTTGCCATCTGCGTAGACTCCGGGCGTTTCAAGGCTTTACTTTAGGCTCCTCTTTGCCGGATGGCGCTTTCGTGGGCGCCTCCTGCGGCTTCGCCGTTAGGTTCCACAGGCGGACCGTATAATCCGCACTGGAGGAGGCCGCGCACTTGCCGTCAGGAGAGAACGCCACCGATGTTATCGCGTTGGTGTGGCCTTTGAAACATGCCAACTCTGTTTTAAGCGCGAGGTCCCACAAACGAACCGTGTAGTCGAGGCCGCCCGAAAGACCATACTTGCCATCGCGAGAAATGGCTACCGCAAGTACCGGGCCCTGATGCCCCTTCAGAGTCGCCAGCCGTTTGGTGCTTGCCACATCCCAAACCTCAACTTGTCCGTCTGCCATTCCCACCAAAAACTGTTTGCTGTCGGCAGAAATCGCCATGCTACGTACAAGGCCGATGGCATCCTTCCAGCGGCTAATGGGTTTGCCCGATTCCAGATCGATCTCCTCAAATGGTTTGTTCTCCCGAGTGAGAAGCGCGAAGCGTCCGTTCGGTGCGATCGCCCCACTGGTCACGCCATCGAGTTTGGCATTTATCTGGCGCCCAGGCGACTTGTCAACGAGGTTCCATTCGAGGATGATGCCGTTGTGACACAGCGCTCGGGCCTTGCGACCGTCGGCAGAGAAGCATAGGTCGAGCGCATCCGGCGCGTCCTCTGGAAAAGCTATGGGAGTGGAAAGCTTATCGCCTTCAAACTGCCCCAAGAAGACTCTGGGATCCTTAACAACCCCCCAAAATGTGGACGACAGAAAACGAGCGTCATTGGGAGCCGTGGCGAGCCGACCAAATGCCCCAGGGAGCGTTGGCATATTGGAATGATCATCGGAGTGGGCCAATTCTTTTCCTGTATCGACGTCCCAAAGTCGAGCGGTTATCGGTTCCCCATGATCGCAAGTTAGTACTCGGCGACCATCAACTGAGAAGGCCACGGCGTTAACCGGGGCACAATGCCCTTTCAGGCAATGGAGCTCGTTTGGCGAGTCTGGTACCGATGGTGGAGGCCACTGATCGGACTTGGCCGGCAGCTCCGGCATGCCCTCGAAAAGCACCTTTCCCGTTGGGTCGGTCACCCGGATGTTCCGGACATGCACCGTATTTCCGCGCAGCGCAAACCCCACTGCTCCGCGTGGATTGTGGTCGGCCTTGTAGTCAAAGAGCTTTTCATCATCGAAGAAACATTTGCAGTTGGCGCCGCGTACGCTTACTCGATATTTATGCCAGCCGCTCTGTTCTAACTTTCCTTCGCGACTTGCATAACTGGATGACGTCCCAAAGTCCATCCATCTCGCCAACTGCGAGGTCTTGCCAAAGGTTCCAAAGTCAATCCAGTCCCACCCTGTGCCGGTGACATGAAAAAGGACATGAAAAGGGGCCGCATTTACGGCATTAAGCTCAAAGGTGAAATCGTAATCTTTCCAAGAAAAATCTCCAAACACCAGCGGCCATTCACCACCACCACCTAGGGCATAGAACAATTCGCCGTCCTTAGTGGTCCACTGGCCTCCGGCTTGAGGACTGTAGGATTGGCGGATGTTTTTCTGTGGCGCGCTGACTGTCGCCGCTATCGACTTTTCCGCAGCCTCGGTGGATTTGCCGACAGGCTCGGCTGATTTGGCGGCGAGCGAGGGCGCCTTTATCCCCAGGTTCCACAGGCGAATCGTGTGATCCTCACTCCCGGAAACAGCACGGGTGCCATCAGGAGAGAACGCCACCGACGTTACCGATCCGGTGTGCCCCTTGAAACAGGCCAGCTCCTTCTGGCCCGCCAGGTCCCACAAGCGAACCGTATGATCGCGGCTACCGGAGAGTGCGTACCTTCCATCGCGAGAAAAGGCTACGGCAATGACCCTGTCCTTATGTCCGTCCAACGTCGCCAACTGTTTGGCGCTCGCCACATCCCAGACTTCCACCACGTCTCGAACCCCGTTGCCAACTAAAGATGATCTGCCCGCCAGAACCCGGCTGCTATCGGCCGAAATCGCCATGCTCTCCGCCGGGAACCCGGCGTCATCCTTCCAGCGCGCTGTGGGCTTACCTGAATCGAGATCGATCTCCTCAAAGGACTTGTTGCGCGGCGAAAGGAGCGCAAAGCGGCCATTCGGTGCGAGCACCCCACTCCAGGCATCGATTTTGTTATTTAGCTGGCGCCCAGGGCCTTTGTCGGCGAGGTTCCATTCAAAGATTGTGCCATTGCGACATAATGCTCGCGCCTTGGACGCGTCGGCAGAAAAGCATAGGTGGACCACATTCTGCGCTTCCTCCGGGAAGGCGACGGGAGTGGAAACCTGGTCACCTTCAAGCTGCCCCATGAAAACTCGAGAATTCCTGGAAACAAGCAAGGTGGACACTAGAAAACGAGAGACATCTGCAGCCACTACAAGCTGGCCGAACGAAGTATGCCCAGGAACTTCGGAGCGCGCTAATTCCTTGCCCGATTCGACGTCCCAAAGTCGAGTGGTTGCCGGAAATTCCGTGCTGCAGGACAAAACCCGGCGACCATCGCGAGAGAACGCGACGGCAGAAACCGGTGAGACATATCCTTTGAGGCACTGGATTTCGTCGGCGGAAGCCGGTTCTGATACCGGAGGCCACTGATCGCCATTGGCCGGGAGGTCTGGCATGCCTTCAAAAAGCACCTTGCCGGTCGGGTCGGTTACGCGGGGATTTCGAAAGCGAGTGGTTTGTCCCTGAGCCCAAATACCTACAGCTCCGCGTGAATTGTAATTCGCCACAAATTCGAGGATCTTCTCATCATCGAAAAAGCACCGGCAAGTTGCGCCTCGAAGACTTACGCGAGCCTTGTGCCAACCCACTTCAACTTTTGCGGCGAGTTGACCATACGGCTGCTGTAACGACGACCGCGCCAAGAAACCTGAAAACCAGGACCCCTCAACAAAGAACTTGTCAAATCCTTGATCGGAACAATGGTATATCAAGCCAAAGCTCGCGTTGGGTTCGCTAATTCTAGCCTCGCAGGCGAAATCGTAGTCTGTCCACCGGAAATCTCCAAAAACTAACGACCAATCCCCTTTCGGTCCGTTTTTTTCGGGCACCAAGTCGGAGCCGTCGGCGCTCCAAGCGCGATTGCCGTCGCAATAGGACGGATGCAACCCCTTACCAGTCATGGCCACATCGTTGGGCGCTGCTGGGCGGATTGCCAAATCGTCAAGGCCCGCAAAGACCCGTTGGTCTCCCGGCCGTTTCGACCCATCGTCGTTGGACGTGATGCTGTCCTGGTCCGGGCCTCCCTGCGCATGCGCCCCACCGATAATGGCCCACAATCCAACGCCGACGACCCCGGCAAACAAAACCATGCCGGCCAGAACAGCACCTCCGACTAGGTAGAAAAGCGCCGGAATGCCTTTCTTCTTCCGGACGTCCGAGCCGCGGTCGGGA
>Ga0206872_10386_pt1 | contig 11155 bp, 11 predicted proteins | sample Alteio_BWOrgCont_34_FD_152906 | JGI IMG/M metagenome (GOLD analysis project Ga0206872, IMG submission 152906) | Enriched cells from forest soil in Barre Woods Harvard Forest LTER site, Petersham, Massachusetts, United States -... | ecosystem: Environmental > Terrestrial > Soil > Temperate forest >... | reverse complement strand
AATTTCTCCTCGATGCGCCACGTCATAGCTTTACTCCAAGCGCGCTTGCCACCGTAAAAATATCCTTGTCGCCGCGCCCGCAGAGATTCATCACTAATAGGTGATTCGGGGGCAGGGTGGGGACGAGTTTTAGTACATGAGCGAGCGCATGGCTTGGCTCAAGCGCCGGGATAATGCCTTCAAGTTCGGCGCATAGCTTGAATGCAGCGAGCGCTTCCTCGTCGGTGGCGGAAACATACTGCACGCGACCAGCATCATGGAGGAAGGAATGTTCGGGGCCGATGCCGGGATAGTCCAATCCGGCGGAGATAGAATGCGCCTCCAAAATCTGGCCGTCATCATCTTGCAGGAGATAGGTACGGCTGCCATGGAGCACGCCGGGGCTGCCCTTGGCAAGCGAGGCCGCATGCTGACCGCTCTCGATACCGTGGCCTGCCGCTTCTACGCCGATGAGGGTTACGGTTTCATCATACAGAAAAGGATGAAACAGCCCAATTGCATTCGAGCCGCCGCCGATGCAGGCGACCAGCGTATCCGGCAAACGGCCTTCTGCCACCTGCATCTGCTCGCGCACTTCGCGGCCGATGATAGATTGAAAATCGCGCACCATCGCAGGGTAGGGGTGTGGGCCTGCCGCTGTGCCGATAAGATAGAACGTATTCTCGACATTGCTCACCCAATCGCGCAGCGCCTCGTTCATCGCATCTTTTAAAGTGCGCGAACCGCTTTCGACCGGCACCACTTTGGCGCCCAGCAACTTCATGCGAAACACGTTAGGCATCTGCCGCTCGATATCGCGCGCGCCCATGTAAATGACACACTCGAGGCCGAACAGGGCGCAGACGGTCGCGGTCGCAACGCCGTGTTGGCCCGCGCCGGTCTCGGCGATGATGCGTTTTTTGCCCAAGCGCCTGGCGAGCAATGCCTGACCAATACAGTTATTGATTTTATGCGCGCCAGTGTGGTTGAGCTCGTCGCGCTTGAAATAAATCTTTGCTCCCTTGCAATAGTCAGTGAGGCGTGCCGCATGATAAAGCGGGCTCGGGCGGCCGATATAATGAGTGAAATAATAATCGAGTTCTTTTATAAAAGCGGGATCGCCCTTCGCCGCCTCGTAGGCCTTGCCAACTTCGAGTATCAGCGGCATCAAGGTCTCGGCGACGTAGCGCCCGCCGTAAATGCCGAAATGGCCATGCTCGTCAGGGCCTGAAAAATCATTGTATTTGAGAGGGGAAGTCATAGGGAAAGGTTCTTTGCTTTTTTCAGGAAATCACGCATGCGAGCAGGGTCTTTCATGCCGGGTTTTGACTCAAGCCCGGAGGATACGTCCACCATCAAAGCCCCGCTTGCGCGCAGCGCTTCTTCTACATTACCAGCATGAATTCCGCCAGAAAGAAACCACGGTTTATTGAAACAGTGGCAGGTAAGCAGCTTCCAGTCAAAGGCGACGCCGTTGCCGCCGGGAAGTCCCTTTGGCGCTTTGGCATCGAAAAGCAACATATCGGCAACAGATTCATAATCGTAAGCGGCAGTGATATCATCACCGGAGGCAATCGTGAAGGCCTTGACGAGAGGAATGTTGAAACGTTCCTTAATATGCTGAACGCGTGCCACTGATTCATCGCCGTGAAGCTGAATATAATCGGGGGTGAACCTGGTAAGTATTGTCGCAAGGAAATCATCATTCGGATTCACCGTAACCGCGACTTTTGCTAAGGGTGATCGCGCTGCAAGCGCCGCCGCCTTGGAAGGGGTTATATTGCGCGGGGAGGGTGGGTAAAAAACAAACCCCAGATAATCGGCACCTTGCGCTGCTTCTACGGCATCCTCTGTAGTGATACCGCAGATCTTTACACGCGGCGTCATGAAGGGGGCAGACTCGCCGGCTTGACGAGCGGTCTGGCGCGAAGCCCTCCCAGTTCATTTTCAAGCGCAGCCACACGCTTATCGGCGTTTTTACGAGCGCGACGATATCTGAAGCCGCCCCAATGCGCAATCATCCAGCCAAGCCATATGCCGAGCGTTAATACTACTATGGCAAATAGAAATAGCGGCATTTCCACATTAAAGGGTAGAGGGAAAAATGTAAGGCTCACGCGACTGCGGTTAGAGACGGCAAAGATTACGCCAAGCACAATGAGGGTGAAATAAAGGAAAAATTTAAATAACTTCAGGAAACCAGCCAGCACGTTTCATTCTTTCCGGGGCAAGTTTTACTGCTTATTTATTTTTTCGCGCAATTCCTTGCCGGTGCGGAAATAAATAGCAAAACGCTCACCGATACGCACTTCCTGGCCGTTCTTGGGGTTGCGGGCCACGCGCGCTTCACGTTTGCGGATGGAAAACGCGCCAAACCCACGCAGCTCGACGCGGCCACCGCTGGTAAGCGCCTGCGAAATCTCGCCCAGGATAGAGGCAATAATCTTTTCGATATCGCGCTGATAGAGATGAGGAAATTTCTTGGAAAGGCGGAGAATAAGTTCTGATTTTGTCATAATATATGTACCTGTATGAGGGTGGTTTGGGGACGTAAGGGCCGCAGGCAATCTATTTCAAAGGTATTACAAGGAATTAGGCTGCCATATTGCCGCAAGTCCGTCAAGTCTTTGTAGAAAGTTCGCCCCAAATTTTCCGTTCGCCATCTGTGAGAAGCTCTCAAAGAATCCGCCTGATTCCTTCTCCACTTTCACGTCCTTTATATCCAGTCCATGCGTGATTTTCCTGTTTTTCTCGAGCCACTCGACGGCTTCATCCTCTCCGCCAAGTTGATCAATGAGCTTTGCCTCGATAGCCTGGCGGCCCGTATAAATGCGGCCATCTGCAAGCGTTACCACGGTATCGCGCGGCAGGTTGCGGCGCAGGGTCACGATATCGACAAACCAGTTAAAAAAATCCTTGATGACCGCCTGCATGACGACCGCCTGATCGGGTGTAAATTTTTCTAGTGGGTTGGGCGAGGCTTTGTAAGGCCCGGATTTAATGGTGATGGGCTTGATGCCGAGCTTTTCCGCAAGCTCGGTTGCCTCGAACGCTTCCATAATCACGCCTATCGAGCCGGTGATGCTGCCTTCACGCGCAACGATACGATCCGTGCCGAGTGCAGCCATATAGCCGGCAGAGGTGGCCATGGTGCGCATGACGGCGACCACCGGTTTGGCTTTAGAGAGCTTAAGCAAATCGAGATAAAGTTGCTGGCCGCCCACCGCGCTGCCGCCGGGTGTGTCCAGCCAGACGAGCACGGCCTTGGCATGGCTGTCTTCGCGTGTGGTTTCGATCAGTTTGCTTACGTCCCTATCGTCGGTGATGATGCCGTCGATAGTGATGCGCGCGATATAATTTGCTTTAATGGGCGAGAACTGCGAATTTTTTTCAACGACCATAAACAGGGCCGCCACAGCAATGACGATGGCGACGACTCGCCATTTCGTCACTTGCTGCTTGAGCCGGATACGATCGAGTAATGTGTCGGCATTGAGCGACATAATGATTTCCTATTATTCGCTTTTCTTAGCCTTCTTGGCTTTCGCCTTACCTTCGCTTGCATCATTCAGTGCCGCGCCCAGGATTTCTCCGAGACTTGCGCCGCTGTCGGCTGAGCCATATTCCTCGATGGCACGCTTCTGCTCGTCCGCTTCGAGCGCCTTGATGGAGAGGGTGACTTTATGCGCGGTTTTATCGACATTGGTGATTTTGGCATCGACACGATCACCGACGGCAAAACGGTCGGGACGTTGCTCTTGCCTATCACGCGAGAGGTCCGATTTCTTAATGAAAGCGGTGATGCTGTCGCTGATTTTTACCTCGATGCCGCTTTCCTGAATGGCAGTGACGGTGCAGGTGACGACATCGCCCTTCTGGACGCCTTCGAGCGCGCTATGGCCGGCAGCGTTTTCGGTAAGCTGCTTAATCCCTAAACTGATGCGCTCTTTCTCGACATCGATGGCCAGCACCTTAGCTTTCACCGTGTCACCCTTCTTATAGTTCTTAATGACACTCTCGCCGCTTTCCGTCCAGCTGATATCGGAATGATGCACCAAACCGTCAATATCGCCCTCTAAGCCAATGAAAAGGCCGAAATCGGTGATGTTGCGGATAGTGCCTTCAATGAGGTGGCCGACCGGGTATTTCTCGGCAAAATGCGCCCACGGGTTCTCCTCGCACTGCTTCATACCAAGGCTGATACGGTGTTTGACAGGATCGATATCGAGCACCATTACATCCACCTGCTGGCTGCTGGAGATGATTTTGCTCGGGTGGGTGTTCTTTTTGGTCCAGCTCATCTCGGAGACATGGACCAGCCCTTCGATGCCTTTTTCAAGTTCAACGAACGCGCCGTAATCGGTGATGTTGGTGACGGTGCCGTGGAAACGTTGGCCCACGGTGAATTTACCGGCAACACCTTCCCACGGATTGGTCTCAAGCTGTTTGATGCCGAGCGAGATGCGCTTGGTTTCCTGGTCGAACTTGGTGACCATGACCTTCACGTTCTGGCCGATATGCAGCACTTCGGAAGGGTGATTGATGCGGCGCCAGGAAATGTCGGTCACATGCAGCAGGCCGTCGATGCCGCCCATATCGATGAATGCGCCGTAATCGGTGATGTTCTTGACCATGCCTTCGAGTACCTGGCCTTCAGAGATTTTGCCGAGCAGCTCGTTGCGTGCTTCAACGCGCGATTCTTCGAGGATGGCGCGCCGCGAAACCACGATATTGCCGCGCTTGCGATCCATCTTTAAAATCATGAAGGGTTGGGTGATGCCCATGAGCGGCGTGACGTCGCGCACGGGGCGAATGTCCACCTGGCTGCCGGGGAGGAACGCGACCGCGCCGTCGATATCTACGGTGAAGCCACCTTTGACGCGGCCAAAAATAACGCCGTCCACACGCTCAGCCTTGGCGCAGGCGCGCTCAAGCCTAGTCCAGGATTCTTCGCGCAGCGCTTTCTCGCGGCTGATAATGGCCTCGCCGTTCTTATTCTCAAGCCGCTCGAGATACACTTCCACCTCGTCGCCCACGCGCAATTCCGGGGTTTTACCGTTCTGCGCAAATTCTTTTACTGGAATGCGGCCTTCGGATTTAAGCCCTACATCCACCACCACGATATCGTCATTTTCAATGGCGACGATGATACCGCTAATAACGCTACCTTCGGTTTTTTCACCAGATTTTACGTAGGATTCAAAGAGTTCGCTGAAATTTTCGCCGGTGGAGAATTCGGCATAGGCTTCGGGGGTCTTCTGGACGGCATTGCTGTGGGACATAAGGTTTCCTGATACACGGCAGTACCTCTGCCGCAAGGGTTGTGAAGGAGCGCCCCTCGGGTTAAAAACAGGCTCACTGACGGCGCTGGCAGTGGCAAAGCGTGTGGAAACATACACAGAAAACGGCAAAGATCAAGCCTGTTTGAGGCAGGGCAGGCGAACCGTCACAAATAAATCACCAAACGGTAATAATTTGTTAATACTTTTGGGCTAAATTGGCTTCATTACGGTATTTTTAAATCTAATTTAGAGGAGATGACTATGGCTGATACTATGAACCCGGCAGTGAAAGCAGCGCTTGAATCGGTGACTGGTAGTAATATCAATAATATTGGTGACTACCACCGTGCATTGCAAGAGCAAACGGGCGCAAGCGAGGTCAGCAAAGGTACATTCACAACGCTTGAACGGAAGCTACAGACTTTTATAGGAAGCTTCGGCGATAACGACCAAAGCACCCCCGTAGTGGCAGCAAGAAATTCCCTTCGCGCCCTGGAAGTGGAAGCTGCCAAACAGCATCCGCCCTCTCATTCCCACCCCCATCTGGCAGTGCAGCCTATTTACACCGTTACCCCTCCTCCCGCGCCCATTCACCACGCAGCGCCTGCACAGACTCAGACCAACCCCTCTACTACCGTTGCTGCTGCCCATACCGAGCATCATACGGTGCATCATCATGCCCACCACCAGACCACGCATCACCAGGGAGTTGCTCATCTTAACGATAAAGAAGCCCTGTTGAGCAACCATCTTAAATATCTTGGTTTTGACGTAAGCACGCCCGATAACCTGCAATCCTCTATAAAATCATTTCAGGAGTTCAATACCTCCCCCGATGGAGTTCCTCTTAAAGCAACGGGGAAATTTGATGCAAGAACGGCTGAAGCTGCCGGCCTCAAAGCAAAAGAATTGCAGAAGCAGAATGTAGCGGGTGATCTTGAGCAAGCGGGCTTTCCAGTGACGAATGATCGTTCCCTTGAACAGGCGCAAGCAGAGTACCGCGCGTTTAGGGCAAGCAGCGAGCCCGGGCACACTATTCAAGAGCTTCGCGCGGCTCGGGATGGAGCAAAAGCGCTGGGATTATCTGATATGGCGGAAGCAATAGGCCATGTTCAACTGGGTAATATCTCGGTTACCGTTCCGCTGAAAGACGCCAAAATGGCGCATGCATTAAATGAGGTTGCTAAGGTATTTCCGCACGGGGTGAGCATTGATCCCTTTAATCATGGGCCTGCTGCGAAGACCCCGGATCCCTTTATTCACGGCCCGGTGGGTACAAAGGCGATAACAGTGAGCGATCCCTTCGATCACGGTACGAAGCTGACTACTCCGACTGCCACAAATAAGGCGGGAAGAGAGCTTTAAACTAATGCGTTAATTAATAGGGAGATGATTATGACTACGATGGATGAGGTAATACAAGCAGCACTTGAGTCGGTAACGGGTGCGAGAATTGATAATCCCCAAGATAGCGATAGATTGTTGCGAGAAACAACCGGATCAAGCACGGTCACTAGGAATACGCTTAAAGTACTTGAAAAGAAATTGCAGGTCGTTGTAGGAGGTTATGCCGATAATGATAAAACCCCCGCTGCTGAAGCAGCAAGAGATGCTTTTTTCACTATAACCCAAACCATTGCTGTGAATGGAGGGAAGGAAATAGAGAGAAAGGAGAGAGAAACAGCCAAACTCGCCCTTAAACATCTTTACCCCGATGCTAAAATGGATACGCCTGAGCAACTCAGCGCAGTGGTAAAACAATTCCAGAGTGCCCATATTACCAACTATCCCTTCGAGGATTTACCTGTATTGGCGACGGGAAACCTGAACTCAAGAACAGCGGAGCTCATTAACTGGACGGCACAGGAAGCTAAATATGATCACAAAATGGCACACGCACTGCATGATGTAGCCAAAGCATTTCCGCACGGGGTAAGCATCGATCACTTTGACCACACCAAAGCCGCCAAGAGCCAGAACCCCATTACCCACGGGCCGGCAGACACGAAGACTGTAACGGTGGACGATCTCTTTGATCATGGCGCAAAACTTACCACTCCATCGGCCATATCAAGCAAGGTGGGAAAAGAGCACTAAGCTTCAGGCACCTGTCATAATTAAATCATTAAACGGTAATGATTTGGTCATATAATTGGGGTATACTGGGCATAAGTGAAAGACTGATCCGAGGATTATTATGACTCTTTTTGAACGGATGGATACCAATCAACTTTTCTCCCGCGATGAGGAAAGGCAATCCCATCAGATTATGGGGCTTCAGAAGCGCTTGCAAACGCTTGGCTACGATGTCGGCCATCATGGCGCGGATGGGTATTTCGGCCATGATACTGAACAGGCGATAAAAAGATTTCAGCATCAGCACCCCGGCGCGGGCAAAGACGGTATAGCAGACAAACATTTTCTTGAAGCGCTGAATAGCGCGATAGATATACATCAAAAAGAGCATGATCCGCATGCTATTTCACATGCAGTGCCAGCTGATCTCCTGGCAGCCTTGCATCTTAGCGCTCATTACGCTGTTAAACCCGCACAGGATACGGTGCCAGCACCTCAATCTTCTTTAACTAAATTGGTAAGCGACATATTGCCTCCCCACCATAATACGGCTATAGCGGCGGCAGGGCATCCCCATGTTCCCGATCCAGAGATTAAGTCGTCGGTAGAGCATTACCGACACCAGCTGGTGGCACATCTGGAAGCGGCGAAACATGCGGGAGTCACCAATGACGGTGGCCGCTTTACCAAAGGGCAGCAATTCTGCCGCACCGAGGATGGCGTGCAGGAAAAAGTGGCATGGTGCGCCGGTTTTAACAGCTATATGCGCAATGAGGTTCTGCATCAATGCGGACTACACACCAATCCGCTAGGATACCATGATAATGCGCTTTCCGTAGGGGAAGGCGCGAAGCAATACCATGCTTTCCACGATACCAATGATATAAGACATGGTAAATATCAGGTTCAACCCGGCGATACATTGGTTTTACATCGTAATGATCCGAAACACCCGGAAAATCATAGCGCAGGACATGTCACCACGGTGGTTAAGGTAGACCATGACAAGCATGGCCACGTTACGGGTTTTGAATGTATCGGCGGCAATCAGCGCGGAGATAAAGTAAATGAGCGCCATGTTGGCATAAGCGATCCACATTTGGTGGGGGCAACGGATGAAGGCAGATTATATGAAGTGGCAAAATCCCATCATCAGGCGCAAGAATTAGTGACATCCAGACATCATCATCACGGTAAGCATCCGGATAATACATTTGCCGTAGCTGATGCAGGAGAGGGAATTTCTCCTGCTCATGGTGGTGGCGTCGCCCACCCAGGCCGGAATAGCACTATTTTTAGGTCTTAAAATCAGCCGGGGAGGAGGAGTAATAATCTAATCTTGGCATAGCATATTCCCTTTCCCTCCTCAATGATAATTATCGTATAATATATATTATGGAAAATTATAGGTAGAGCTGTATATGTGCCGTCATCTCAAAGCCATCCTGGAAGCAAATCGCGCGCGAGTAACTCCTCATAGGTCTCACGCTTGCGGATAACGGCGTAATCACTGCCATTGACCATTGCCTCAGCCAGTAACGGACGTGAATTATAGGTTGAAGCCATAGATGCGCTATAAGCGCCGGCAGAACGGAAAGCGAGTAAATCCCCGGCATGGGGCATGACAATAGCGCGGGCGCTTGCGAAAATATCGCCGGTTTCGCAGACCGGCCCCACGATGTCGGCAAGCTGTTCTTTACCTTGCCCATTCTCCTTCACCGGCACGATATCGTGATAGGCATTATAAAGCGTGGGACGAATCAGATCATTCATGCCGGCATCGACAATGATAAAGTTACGTCCCTCGCTGCACTTGGTATAAATCACGCGCGCCACCAGAATGCCAGCATTGCCGACCAGCAACCGGCCCGGCTCAAAAATGAGCTGACAGTCAAGACCGCTTGTTGCCTGTTTTACGCTCTGCGCATAATCGGCAGGCATGGGGGGTGCTGGCTGATTGCCGTAGGGAATCCCAAGCCCACCGCCCAGATCGAGCGTGGTGATGGCGTGACCCTGCGCGCGTAATTCCCGCACCATCTCCACCACACGGGTGAAAGCAGCGGCAAAAGGTGCAAGACTCGAAAGCTGCGAGCCGATATGCACCGACACACCCTGCACCGTAATGCCCGGCAGATTGCGCGCACGCTCATAAAGCGCCATGGCTGCTTGCATAGGAACGCCGAACTTGCTTTCCTTCTGACCGGTAGAAATTTTAGCATGAGTGGCGGGATTGACGTCTGGGTTAACACGCAGCGCGATATGCGCTGTATGGCCGGTTGTAGCCGCCACTTCAGACAAAGTGAGCAGCTCCGCCTCGGACTCGACGTTGAACTGGAACACCTGCTGCTCCAGCGCAAACGCCATTTCCTCGCGCGTTTTCCCGACGCCGGAAAAAACGATCTTTGCAGGCGCGATGCCCGCTGCAAGCGCACGGCGGACCTCTCCGCCTGAAACTACGTCCGCCCCTGCCCCTTCGCGTGCAAGGGTTGCAAGCACTGCGCGTGCGTCGTTGGCCTTGACCGCGTAGCAGATGAGTGGGTTTAGCTCCGCAAGCGCCGCAGCGAATACGCGGTAATGACGCTTGAGTGTAGCGCTGGAATAGCAATAAAACGGCGTACCGATAGTGTTCGCCATGGCGGAAATATCCACCTCTTCTGCATGTAGCACACCGTTTTTATAAGCAAAATGATCCATGGTTTATTTCGGCATGGCAGCAGCAGGCGCATTGACATTGCCCATGCCGGTGGGTGCCACCGGATCGGGCGTGATTGTGGAAGTGTCCGTATCGGGTTCTGTACTGTCAGGGCTGGGTTTGGTGTGTTTTTCATGGCCGGGCAATTCGAGATTGCGCTTAAGGCCACATCCGGTCAGTGATGCGCAGAGCAATAGTGATAATATAAATACCGATAGTCTCATAAGTATTTCGCCTTCGCCGCCTTAATCGCCGCTTTCACTTGCGCGGGCGCCGTGCCGCCGAAGCTGGTGCGGCTGGCAACTGACTGTTCCACACCCAGTACATTATAGACATTCTTGGTGATGCGAGGTTCAATAGCGCGCAAGCTCGCAAGCGGCAGTGCCGAAAGCGTGCATTTTCTAGCCGAAGCTTCTTTTACAATTCTGGCCGTTAGGTGATGCGCTTCACGGAAAGGCATTTTAAGCTCGCGCACGAGCCAGTCGGCCAGATCAGTTGCCGTGGAATGGCCATGCTCGGCGAATGTGCGCATGCGGACTGTATCGGCGCGGAAATCCTGTACCATACTGGCCATGGCGCATAAACATAACTGCCATTGTTCATATGCCATGAAGACCGGCTCTTTATCTTCCTGCATGTCTTTATTATAGGCAAGCGGCAGGCCTTTCATGGTGATAAACAACGCAGTGAGCGCGCCGAAAATGCGACCGGTCTTGCCGCGCACCAGTTCGGCGGCGTCGGGGTTGCGCTTCTGCGGCATGATGGAACTGCCGCTTGTGAATAGATCCGACAGTGCGACAAACGCAAAAGGTGCGCTCGACCAGAGAATGAATTCTTCCGCTAAGCGCGACAGATGCATGGCGCTGATGGAAGCAATGCTTAAAAATTCAAGCGCGAAATCGCGGTCGGACACGGCGTCAAGCGAATTGGCAGCGGGCGCCGCAAAGCCAAGCAGGCTGGCGGTCATATGCCGGTCGATGGGAAAAGATGTGCCGGCGAGTGCCGCGGCACCAAGCGGACATTCATCCATATGCATGAGCAGGCTCACGAGCCGCGCGCGATCGCGACCGCACATTTCAACATAGGCCATCAGATGATGCCCGAGTGTTACGGGCTGCGCCGATTG
>Ga0206872_10385_pt1 | contig 11176 bp, 5 predicted proteins | sample Alteio_BWOrgCont_34_FD_152906 | JGI IMG/M metagenome (GOLD analysis project Ga0206872, IMG submission 152906) | Enriched cells from forest soil in Barre Woods Harvard Forest LTER site, Petersham, Massachusetts, United States -... | ecosystem: Environmental > Terrestrial > Soil > Temperate forest >... | reverse complement strand
AAAAAAGTGCGGTAAGTTTGTTTGTTTTCAAGGGTTAGTATTATTAGTTGTTGTTGTGCAAATATGATAGGCAATTTGTAATGATGAACGCTGATCCGGTTTAGTTCGATGTCAGCTATGATATAACAATAAAAAGGTTTATACTTTTAAAGATTTTAAGGTAAACGAAAAATACATGTATTTATTTTGATAGGTAATATGGTTATCGTTATGAGTCATTAAATCACCTGATAGCTTTGGTTGCTAAATTTTACCCTCATCTTTTTAACTTAGCACGTTAACTTAGCACGCAAAACAGGGCTTTACCAATGTATCTTCGATTTACAACTCAGTTTATTAATCCATATGGTGAATTGGAAACGGGGATATTTATGGCGCTGAAATATTTGCGTGACGATCATTCTTTAACAAAAGACGATGACGTAAAAAAACTTAAAGAATTATCGAAGTGGTTTGATCGAAATTTGGAAAAACCAACAAGGCTGTCTAAAGGAACCAGCAAATTAAACGCCGATATATCTTTGTCCTGGTTTAAAGACTCCGCCAAAGTTCATATCAAAAAAATGCATGAATTTGTTGAAATCGCAAAACGATACGACATGATAGTTGAAAGAATCGTGAGCAGGAACGCTGGTTATATTGTTTTTGAAGACGATTATCAAGTTTCAGCTGTGCCGTTTAAAACTAATCGAAAAAGTGTTGTCTAATTAGAATAGTTGCCGCTTTCTCATTAAAATTAAATGTCTTATACATCAGTTCCATAACCTCCCATTCACCCCCATGCCCGGTTTACGATACCAATTGCCTATTGCGGAAAACCCCACAATGATGTAACTTAACCATTTAAACCAACCTTTATGAAACTCAACCGTCTTATAATCATTATAATACTATTAGGATTGTGTTTGCGCACGCTTGCGCAGGATTATAATTCGCTAAAGCCCAACGAAACACTTGACGGTTTTAAAGTTGTAAGCGTGTACTTAAGCGGCAGCGGCCACCGGATGGGCGCGCGCTTAATACACGTAAAAACCGGTTTTACCCTCGACCTGCTGCAGATCGAATCCGTGCCGCAGGCTTTTATCTATGCCAACACTTTCCCTGTTTCTGATCGCGGCGAGCCGCATACCCAGGAGCATTTGCTCATCACCAAAGGCAATAAGGGCCACGATCTGAGAACCCGTGAAGGGATGTCGCTCGCGGAATCTAACGCCTTCACTTCTCAACTGCACACAGCCTACGACTTTTATACCGGTGCAGGGGCGGATGTGTTTTACGGTTTATTCGGCAGTTATATGGATGCCTTACTTTACCCGGATTATACCAATGAAGAGGTAAAACGCGAGGTAAGGAACTGGGGCGTTAGCGAAGCGCCTGATAAAACCTTATCTATTAAAGAAAAAGGCTCGGTTTATAATGAAATGTCCACCACGATGAATAGCCCCGGCGAAATCCTGGGCGACCAAATGGGCCATCTGCTATATGGGAATACCCACCCGTTGGCTTACAATGCCGGTGGCTTACCCGCCGGTATCCGGGAGCTGACACCTGCCGCTATAGCCGCTTATCATGATGCGAATTATTATTTAGGTAACATGGGCGCCATCGTGGCGCTTCCCGGCACGATGACCCTTCCATCGGTACTGGAAAAAATGGATTTGATATTTAATAAGCTCAACGGCAAAGACCAGCACAGGCATACACCCAACCTAACGCTGCCGGCTCCCCGGCCTGCCGAAAGTGGAGAAATACTGGCGCTGAATGTTCCGGCTTCCAACGTTCACCAGCCAGGCATGATGTTGTTCTCTTACCCGGCATCGTTAAAGCTTAACCTGCCGGACTATATCGGGTTGTCGAACTTTATGAGCGCCTTCGCTGGCGATGCCACCACAAACCTGTATAAGTTGTTTGTCGATAGTAAAATCCGCTTAGCGGGATTCGGCGCCCAAAGCGTTAGCGCCGGGGTAGATTTTGAACAGGGTAACCCAGTAGCTATCGCTTTTGAAGGAGTCGCTCCTGAAAACCTGAACAATGAAAAAGCAACGCTCGTGCGCCAGGCAATTTCCGCGGAATTTAGAAAAATTGCCGGTTTAAAGGATCACTCGCCTGAGCTACTGGCTTTCAATAAACGCTACCTGAGCCTGCTTGCCAGCACCATCAAAAAATACAATAAATTTGTTGATAGCCCGCCGCAATTCGGGTATCGAAATACTGGGGATGCCTGGTACGACCAGCTGAACATGTTAAAAAACGAGGCTGGTTTTGAAAAATCGATCACCTATAAACCGCAAACTGAGGCTATTAAAAAGCGTTTGCAAAGCGGTATAAATATTTGGCGTAACGATTTGCTTAAATGGAACCTGACCAACGCTACGCCCTACGTGGTTTATAGCAAAGCCGATTCTGCCCTGATCAGGCAAAACGAAGCCGACCAAAAGGCCAGGGCGAAAGCTGAAGTAAACCGGTTAAAAGCTTTGTATAAGCTGGATAATGACCAGCAAACAATTGCCCGTTACAAAGCCGTGTACGACTCGAATACCGTGGTACTGGAAAAGCTGGAGCAGACACACAACATAAAATTTATCAGCAACCCGCCGTTAACGCTTGATGACCAGCTTGTGTACAAACAAAGCCGGCTTTTGGGACATGTGCCGGTGGTGACTTCGGTATTTAATAACATGACCAGCGCCACAACGGGCATTGCGTTAAACCTGCACGGCGTACCTGAAAACCAATTGGTTTACCTGGCCCTGCTGCCGCAGTTATTGACTGAAACCGGTGTCATTAAAAATGGCAAAGCTATTTCCTATGCTGATATGATCCAGCAGATTCAAAAGGAAATATTAAGCCTGAACAGTTATTACAGTTCCGATGGGGTATCGCGACGCGCCGAGCTAACAATCAATGTGGCAGGCAGCAACGAGCAGGAAGCCCTGCGTTCGGTGGAGTGGATCGGCGATGTACTAAACCACCCCAACTGGACGACTGCAAATTTATCCCGTATCCGCGACCTGGTTGAACAGGAACTGACTGTCCTGCGGAAAAGGATGCAGCAGGCTGAGGAAGAGTGGGTAAGAGACCCGTCAGATGCTTATCTATACCAGGACGATGAACTGCTATTGTCCACCAGTTCATTCCTTACCCGCGCCTTTAACATTTTCCGGCTGAAATGGATGCTAAAAGATGGCGGCAGCTCCACCGACAGCGCGGCTGTAAGCAATTACCTGTTTAAAATAGCAAATGGATCGGGCAGCAGGCAGCAATTGTTGCAAACCGTTACCGCGGTAAAATTTTCACCTGCGGCAGATGCCTTATTAAAAGATGCATCGGACGATCTGACACAGATGCTTACCGGCGTGCCGGATACTTCTCTCACAACCGACTGGAAGGTGCTTTGCCTTACCATTCGTCATGACCTGGCGCAAACACCGGTGCAAACCCTTCGAAACCTGGATATGTTACGAAAAAGTTTGTTGAACGTGGATAATGCCAGGGTATTTATGATCGGTTCTCCCGGTACCGAAGAAAAGATCAGTGAGCAACTGAAGCAATTGCTCGTAGCGTTTAATAAGCAACCCGCATCACAACAAAACTACCGGCTCAACAGGGCGATTGACGACCGGGTAAAAGCGCGCATGCATACCGGAGAAACCCCGGTTTTTGTCGGCTTAATTAATCCCGACTCGCCAACCGGCGTATTTATTAATTCTGCGCCGCTGGTATCCCTGCGCGATACCGACAAGCAGCACCTGCTGCAGTACCTGGCGGCAAGTTTATACGGCGGTGCCGGTAAGCAAAGTGTTTATACCAAAAGCACGGGGGCCGGTTTGTCTTATAGCACAGGAGTTTGGGAAGATCCGTTCTCCGGAAATTTTTCGTATTATGCCGAACGTACGCCCGAATTGCCGCAAACGCTCAAATTTGTCATACAGGAAGTAAAAAAAGCGCCAGTCGACAGCAATGTAGTCGACTACGTGATCGCATCGGCATTTTATACCAATGCAGGTTCCGCTTATGAAAGCCGGGGCGAAACGATGGCTACCTTTTTAACTGACGGGAGGACACCCGATGTGATTCGCAATTTCCTGTTAGGTATTCTTAAGCTAAGGAATGATCGGGAACTTATCAGCGAGATATACGGTTACAAGCAAATGGCTTACGAAAAGATACTGCCCGGTTATGGCATACCATCAAAAGACGTCAAAGGAGGATGTTATTTCGTGATAGGGCCCGAAAAACAGATGCAGTTATATGAAGCTTATCTTAAATCCGTCGAAGGCAAGGAAACCCAGCTTTACAGGCTATATCCAAGGGATTATTGGATGCCGGAGTTTTGAGGGTGAGGAAATCGCAAAAAAGCCGGGATGACAAAACAAATTGCCGTGCTTTAATTCCTTACAACTTAACCGTTACGGCTTTCCCTATATAGCTAACCGTCTTATCTGCCTTCTCCGTAACTTCTATTTTGAACTTGGCTCAGCCGGGCTATTTTATTCACTTAATTATGATACGCGCTTCAGCGCCGAACGTAACGGACTTGGCGGCAGAATGGGTATAGGCACCTGGAAATCGGGAAGCACCACATTTGTTACCGTGCCTTTTCAAGTTAATTATTTAATAGGCGGCCGGAGCAATTTTTTAGAATTAGGCGCAGGCGCCACACTGTTAGCGCTTAACGGAACTTACAGCGGCAACCCGCTCTTTAACTATCACGAGACTAATGTAAGCACTACCCTGCTGCCAACCACTACAATAGGTTACCGGCATCAGCCATACCATGGTGGCATTGATTTCGGCGTTAGCTTTAATCCTATGCTGCTGAAAGGTACTTTTATACCCTATTTTGGTGCAAGTTTAGGCTACACATTAAAATAAATATTCAAGAACGAGAAATTAAGACAAACATAAAAGCCGCTAAATGAGCGGCTTTTATGTTTTGTATGAAATCGCCCCGAATCAATACCTAATATCCTAAAAGTAGAATGGCTTAGCCCCTTTTGTTTTCCTCAAGCGCTTTATTTTCCATACCCACGCTAAACCTTCGCCCTGATTCGTTGTCTTAATAGCATAATTATGAGTATGAAAAAATTAATCCTGCTTCTGTTACTGTTTTCGTTGGGTAAAGTATACGCGCAGCAGCCTAACAATTACACCACCAGCCGGCAGCCCGGCAATTACAATACCAATCGCGTTAATACCGTTACCAAGGGCACAAGCGATGATAACGACTACACGCAAATCCGTATCGTGGATAGCACCCAGGAGATACGGGCGGATGTGCTGCCGTATAAAAAAGATCCCAGGATAAAGAACGACCGCTACTACTACTGGTACCTCAATAATTTGATACACTCCACCCAGGGCGGCTACAACGGCCAGCTGCTGAACGGGCATTATGTTGCCTTTTACCCGGACAAAAACCTGAAAGAAGAAGGCGATTTTAAATCGGGTTTGAAAGAGGGAGAATGGAAAACCTGGAACCGCAAAGGCGATCTCACCAATGTTACCAACTGGAATGACGGTGTGGTAGTACCCGACGGCCAGCAACCCTTCTGGAAAAAAATACCGTTTGTAAATAAGAAGGATGACCAGCAGCAACCTGCTCAACCTGCAGGTGGTAATTAACGAGCTCCTTTTAGTCCAGAATTGAGGCGACGATCTCCAGGCAGACCAATCTCAAAAAAGCCCCAAAAACTTCTTCCGCTTTTTTTTGTGAGGAATGGTACCGGTAGCGTTGACAGAATCCTGCAGGCGCTGTTGTCGTAACCGGTAGCCCCGGCCGACCGTATCGGGCACAAATACCCTTTTAATTTTAACGATGGTATCCCTTTTTACAACAACTTTTACTTTTACCGTCGGTTTTTTAAATATGCCATAGCTTCCGAAAGCCAGTACCGCCAACAATATTACTACAAGCCCAATAAGCAGGCGCTTAGGTATCTTCAAAAAAAGTGCGTCGTTAGCTTCTTTTGCCCTTAAATCCAATAATTGGGCTGTTAAAGCAGCATTGCGGGTCTTCAAAGCTTCGAGGCTTTGTGCGCCGGCAACAAAATTTTCCTGTTCAATAGTACTTAAATACAAAGCTTCCTGCAGGGCCGTGCCGTTGGGATAACGTTTCTCAGGGTCTTTCTGCAGGCAGGTACTGATCACTTGCAGCAGCAGTTCCGGCACGCGCATCTCCCGTTCCTTTTTTTCGTCAGGCCAGGTTAAGGGGATATTCCAGCGCCTGAACTCCATCACATCAGGCACCGGCGATTCCATGTGACTGATCATAACCGCATTCCGGGCGGTCTCGCCGCCGTCATTCAATGGGAAGGGCACCTGGCCGGCCAGCAGTTCGTAAAGCACAATGCCGAAGCTGTAAATATCGGTCTGTAAATACATCGCGCCGGTATTTTGCTCCGGCGCCATAAACTCTATTGCGCCGGCATGGCGCATGCTGGTGCGGCGCTGTTCATCAGACATGATGGCCATGCCAAAATCAAGCAATACATAATTGCCGGTGTTGATATTATACTTTACGTTATTACTTTTTACATCACCGTGCTTTACCCCTGCCAGGTGGCAGTGGGCAAGCGCATTGGCCAGTTGGTCGGCAACTTTCAATACTTCTTTAACCGTGAATATTTGATCATGGGGCGCATCCAGTAACTCCTCCAAATCCGGCCCTTCTATAAACTCCATTTCGATGTAAGGGAAACCGCCGCTTTCGGTAAGGCCGGAGCTGAGTATTTTTACTATGTTTGGATTTGGCTGCTCATTAACCTTTTTGAGCTTTGCGACCTCGTTTTGAAAATTGCGAAAGTTTTTATCGTTACCGTCTTCGGCATGAATGGGCGTGGGGAGCAGTTTAACCGCGGTGATAATGGACCCCATCCGGCGCCCTTTATACACCGAGCCCTGCCCGCCGGTGCGCAGCGCGCCCAGGTTCTCCAAACCTTCGGTTATCGAAAAAACTTTGCTCACTGTTTTGCTTTTGGTGGTTCTTTATAAGTAAACACGATCACAGCACCCTCGCCAAGGATCACCTGGTCGCCTTCGTCAAGACGGTGGCCGATCTGGGTGGAGATGAGCTTATTTAATACTTCGCTCGCTCCCGCTCTCACCTTTATTTTGTTACCGGGCGGCACACCGCCTTCGTCGGCATAAAGCATAAAGCTGCCGGTCTCGTTGTTCCACTCGATGTGTGCATGCTGCCGGCTGATGTATTTGTTGATATTATTATTGATCTCGCCAGGAAAGGCGATCTGGTTAAGCCTGAAAAATCCATCCGCCGTTTGAACGTTTTTATCCCGGCCCATGTTGATCTTACCGTCCCCTGAATCGATCCGGTAGGTTTTTTGTTCAGCCTCGCCGCTTAAAATATTAATAAAAGCCGTCGCCGATTTTTTGATCGTATTATCCCTGGTGCGGATAAACAAAGCCGCGTCTGTGCCTTTTATCCGTATGGCTTCAACCGGTAATTCAGCAAAGTGGCTGGTCTCAAGCGTCCATGTGGAAGGTAAGTCAAGGGCATAATCATCGGCTATTTTTTGCACCTCATTTTTAAACCGGCCGGGCTCGTCAGCGTAAACGGCCGCTTCATAAACATGTTTCTCGCTATCAGGCGCTGCAATAAACAAGTCGATACCCCTTATATTTCTGCCCTCTCCGCCTTCTGCTTTTTGCAGCTCTTGTTTAACCGCTTTTAAAATAGCGGCGCGTGCGGCTTTAACATCTGCCGGCTGGTTTTTTTCGTCGTTTTTAAATAGGTTGAACATTTGATTGTTTATGTTTTAGAATCAAGCGTCAAAGTAAAAAAATGTTTGCAGCAACGACCTGTCATCTTTACTCCCTGCCTGGTTCTTATCGCTCATCAATTTCCGGTTGTGTCTGCCGGCTCTGCCGGCGGCGCCTGGTCTGTTTGATCACTTTGATCCCCTTCATCAGTTTTCACGGGCGTTATACTTTTTATATACCCCATTTTCAGTAAATAAGGTATCACATCCCGCCCGGCCATGTGCACGGCATCCGAAGATCCCTTTGTTTTTTCGACCCGGACACAAGTGACCGTATAACCGGTATTTTTGGGGTTTGGCGCAAAAAATACATACCAGCCATCGTTGATGCTTTGCCCTTTCCAGATGCGCTCCGGTGTACCGGTTTTTCCGGCCACGGCCAGGTTTAAAATGGGCACTTTCGGTGCGCTTTGCTCAATCATGTACTGCTTCAGCAAGCCCGCGTATGCAGTGTCTGTTAATTTTTCTGATGTTTTTGTGCCGACAACCGTATCATTTATCTTCAACGCAAACCGGCTTTGCATTAAAGTGCCATTGTTGGCCACGCCTGCTGCCAGCCTTGCCACGGCGGCGGGTGTAGCAATCAGCTCACCCTGACCCCAGGCCATTCCCGAAATGCCTTTGGCGCGGGTTTTATGTATGTTATTGGGGTCGTAGGCCGGTTTAGTGTTAAATTCGGTTTTGCGCCAAAATTCCCGCCATTTTTCCTGCTGATCCGGATCTGAGTTGCCGGGCTTCTTTTCATAAAAATAACCGCCTACGCCATGCAGGAACATACCCACTTTCAGGTACAGAGTGGCCATATCTTCCTGCAAATGCTGCTGGTTTGCCAGCTTTATAAAATAAACGTTGTTGGAATGCACGATAGCCTGTTCCAGCGTAATCGTGCCGGTTTCATCCGGTTCTACCCCTTTAGTGCGTATACGTTCTTCCATACTCACGTGATAGGTCACTTTTGTCGCATCCGCGCCAAGTTTATTGAAAGACGCCATGGCGGTAAGCACTTTCGCCGTTGAACCGGGTTGCGTAGCGTAGGTAAAGCCCAGATCGCTGGTTGTTACCCATTGCGACAGTTTGTTTTGGTCCTGGGCGCTCATTGTCAGCAGGTCCCAGTTGCGCACAGGCGGAAGGGGGTATTGGGTGGAAACAAGTACGTCACCCGTAGCAGAATCCATAATCACCACCGAAACCCGTTTATAATTGACCGCCGTATCCGCGGCAATTGCTTTTTCAATGCCGGTTTGCAGGCCGGCATCGATGGTTAATTGTACATCGCGGTTTTTGCTTTTAAAAGCGGCAACCTCCTCGCTGTTTATGCCGGCCAGCAGCAGGGGCGCAATAGCGCTGTAATCTTTTTTTGCCACGGTCATTTCTTTTATGCCCCGGGGCAAAAAGCGGTCTTCCTGGTAATGCGATGCCTTTACCGTATAATTGGATATGGGCATTTTAAACCCGCGCAGCTCAGCTGCGTGCTCATATTCGGCAAAATAGCCATTTGTTCCGCCGTCAAAAACCATGGTATTGGCGTCGCCGATCCAAAAGAACAATTGATCCTGGAAGGGATAATACCGCGTTAAACGTTTGTGCATGGCCGAATCCAGGTCATAATTTCCCGCGCCGGCATTATTAAGCAGCGCCTTTTGTTTGCCGATCAGGTTGGGATTGCTTGTTGCGAGGACGAGCCCGTTGCGGTCGTAAATTGTGCCCGCTTCCAGTTTATTCATCAGGATGGCTATCCGAGGGTTATAGCTAAACATACGCGCCCCGCTTTTATCGGCCACCAGCGCAGGTTTAACCACCCATTTCTCGTTGTCGAACAAATAACTCGACACATTAACGGCCAATAATATCAACCCGATAGAAGCCGCCAGCAAAGCCGGCACCAGGTTTTTATCCTGCTGTTTGGTGATGTAGGCCATCTGAATTTGGGTCCCCTTAACCCGGGATACCGACAAAAGAAACCCCGCCGCAATGAAATTCGCTACCAGGGATGATCCCCCGTAACTCTCAAAGGGCAAAGCTACGCCGGATAGCGGCAAAGCCCCCGTGGAGCCTCCTGCAATGAGCAGGAATTGAACAAACGTACATATCCCGATACCGGCGCACAGGTAAAATAAAAATGGCGTACCCGTTTGCCGGCCAATGATGGTTGACCTGTGCAAATAAAACAGGAACATAATAAATATGCAGACAATGCCCGCCCACCCAAAGTTTTCGCCGATGGCAGGCAGGATCATGTCAGTATGTGCCTCGGGAATGGTTTTAGCAAATGTTTCGCCCACCCCCTGGCCGGCAACGCCACCGCCTGACATGGCCCACAAGCCGTTCGCCACCTGGTCGCCGCCATACACTTCATTGTTCCAGGGGTCCTGCCAGATGGCCTTACGCTCTATCAGCCGCTGTACCGGCCCCGGGAACAGCTTTTCCAGGTGCGGCACCTTATCCAGTGTCATAAAAGCCGCAATCACCACCACCGCCATAATTGCTGATTCGCTAAGGCGTTTACGGGCTGAAACCCATAATAAAAATATAAAAACCACTGTTAAAGCCGCGGAAAGCCAAACGTTTTTAAATATCCAGGTTACCAGCACATAAAAAACTACCGACATGATCATCGGCATAAAGTCGCCGCGGGAAAAGGAGAACAGGATAATAAAAGTGAAGCAGATAATCATTGCCGGTCCCAGGTCGCCCAGGATCAAAAAAAGCATCAGGGCGGCACCGATGGCCAGTAAAGCGAATGAAAAGAACGACCAGCGTTTGCGCCAGCTGGCATATTCGCTGATGAACCGTTCGTTCATGGCAAAAAAACCGGCCAGGAAAAGGATCACCAGGTATTTCACAATCTCGCTGGGCTGAAATATAAACAAGTTCACTTTGACGCCGCTGCCCTCGGGACCTGTACCAAACCGGATGGTTAAAAACAACAGCACCAGCGCGGCTGCTATCCAGGGCCAGCCGTTGGCCGCCTTCTCGTTGTTTTTGAATACGAACATCCGGTAAAAACCCGAATCGGCATTAAAGCGGCGCAGGTTAAAAAACAGCATAGCGATCATGCTGATAAAACCGATCACCAGGTACTCCAGCGAGTCTTTGGCAAAAAAACGGTCGCGCAAAGGGTCCTGAAGGCTAAACAGGGTCAAAAACGAAATACCTGTGAGCAGCATCACCATCGGCAGGATGAGTTGATCAGCTTCCGGAAAACGAATGCTTAATATAAGGTGGATAATGAAAAACCCGCCAAAAAAACCTGCTATAATCACCCAGTACCAATACTCAAACTCATGTGGTGTGCGGATTAAAATTGATTTTTCTTTCCTGATGATATTAAAATCCCTGGTTGAAAGCAGCCTGATATCATGCGCCGCCCGGTGAAAGTCAAAAGTGGCGTCATCATC
>Ga0206872_10384_pt1 | contig 11222 bp, 11 predicted proteins | sample Alteio_BWOrgCont_34_FD_152906 | JGI IMG/M metagenome (GOLD analysis project Ga0206872, IMG submission 152906) | Enriched cells from forest soil in Barre Woods Harvard Forest LTER site, Petersham, Massachusetts, United States -... | ecosystem: Environmental > Terrestrial > Soil > Temperate forest >... | reverse complement strand
GCTGGCCGTGACCGGTTTGAAACTGGCGTTTCCCGTGGGGCAAACAAGGGCCGTGGCCGTCATCCACGCCGGGGGCGGCGCGCGAAAGCTGGAAGCGGACGAACACGGGGAAATCATTGTTCCGCTGGTCCCGGAGTTGCTGGAAGAGGACCCGGAAATTTCGTTGTCCGTCATACCGGGTGCGGTGGAGATTGTTTCGCACAAAAGCGGGGAGTGACGGCGCTATTACAAAGGCTTGCCAACGGCAAAACTTTGGCGTGAGATTAGTGCGTCTTGTGGCATGATGCCACCGACTTTATGTCGTCTGAATCGTTGGAGCACAGCAGCAGCGAAACGTCCGAAAAACCCGGACGGTTTGGCCGGTTTTATTTGCAGGAGTTGATCAACCGGGGCGGCGTCAACGACATCTGGGTCGCCACCGACCAGGAACAGAAGACCTTCGCGCTACGGCGCATGCGGAACAAATCCATTTTTAATTTCGCGGAGCGTCGGCAGTTTTTGAACGGCTGCGTCATCCTTTCCAAAATCCATCACAACGAAAATGTCATCAATTACATCGAGCACGGGAAAATCGAGCGCACGCCGTATTTGTTGATGGACTACGTGGAAAGCTCGAATTTGAAAATATTATTGTCGCGCGGCGACGAGGTGCTGGCGGAAAACGTGGCGCAAATCATCATTGATATGGCGCTGGGCCTGGAGCAGGTGCATGACAGCGGGTTCATCCATCTGGATTACAAGCCGGAGAACATATTGGTCACGCGCAATGCCGGGGTGCGCTTGATTGATTTCGACCTGGCCCGGGTCAAGCCGGCGGCGCCAAAAAAGATGTCGGGCAAGAATCCCGGCACTCCTGCTTACATGGCGCCGGAACATTTGCAGGGCCTGGCCATCGATCAGCGCGCCGACATTTTCGCCTTTGGCGTCACCGCCTATGAAGTATTGACTGGCTTGAAACCTTTTCCCGGCGAGACACCCGATGAAATTCTGCGCAAACAATTGAACGATGAATGCGTCGCGCCGCGCGAAGTGAACCCGGACATTCCGGCGGCGGTGGAAAAAATAATCCTCAAATGCCTGAAGTGTGAAATGGAAGAAAGATATCCGTACATGAGCGTGGTGGTGCGGGATTTGCAGGCGGCGCTCTATGTTTGAGAATCGGACGGGGCGGGGTGATGAAAAATTAATCGAAAATTAATTGTTGCATTCCGAGGGAGGGTGGGTCACAAAGAGGCATGGCTACTACAGTTAAAACAAAAAGAAAACCCAGTGCCGCCTTTATGAAACCGGTTCAACCGGACGCAAAGCTGGCCTTGGTTGTTGGCAGCAGTCCGCTCCCGCGCACGGAGTTAACCAAAAAGCTTTGGGCTTATATTCGCAAGAACGGGCTGCAGGACAAAAAGCAGAGGACTCTCATCAATGCTGATGAGGCCATGCAAGCGGTCTTCAATGGCAAAAAACAAGTGAGCATGTTCGAGATGACCAAGCTGGTCTCCGGGCATGTGAGCTAAAAGCGCCGTTCCTTCTGCTGCCGCCCCGGCGGGTTAAAGCCCAAGGGGAGGTGTGTGCCTAAGCCGCATTGGCGGCCCCGCGAGACGCAGGTTGTTCGCGAAGGCATTGCTTTGTCTTGATAGGTCTGGCAGGTCGTGTACGAGTCGGATTCCACCGCTTAAAAGCGATACGGGGCCCAGTCGTTGAGCTCGACTGGACCCCGTCCCGAACCGCACACGCGGCTGGGTGAGACACGCAAATAAGAGTAATGCAAGAACCATGCCGTCTCCGTTTTGGCAGGATTACGGGGCAGGGGTCGGAGGAACTGTCTTGTTTTCTTGCGGTGGCGTCTCAAAACGTCTCAATTTTGGGCACGCTTGCTTCTTTTCATTTTCTTGTCAACGGGTGGTTAGGCACGAAAACACAGGAAAAGGTTCGGAGGGTGTCATGCCGCCGTCATGCGGACAAATCCAAAGTGACAGAGGCACGGTCTGCGCCTGACTAATTACGCAATCGGTGTCCAAGACCCTGGGGGCAATGGAAGTTCATTGCCCTTTAGATACTCATCGAAAATTACCCTGTATTGCTCGAAACAACAGGCAGGGTTATATCGACAGACGTAACCATGTTCCTTCCAGAAATGCTCCTCCTCGAAACCAACAAAGTCTGTTGCGCTATACAAGGCAAGATTGTGAAGCCAATCGGCCAATTTTCCAGCAATTCGGCTATCGCGATACTGCCGCCGCCACACAAACGGATTTTGACTAAACTTCGCACGCGGCTGACAATAGTTGCGTGTCGCCAACATCGCAACGTAGAGCAAATAACGGTATGCCGCTTTAGTTTGTTCGTCCAAATGTATGCGTGGCAAATCAGCCATGTGCGGAGGCTAATCCTCAATCCCAAGTGCTGCAATTGGATATTCGACCAAAAACTTCCTGATTTGTTAAAATCTCAGCCCCGCGAGCCCCAAATCGCCAGACAGGGGGAACAACACACCGGCATTTTTTCATTTTCTTATCATCAGGCTATGCTCTATACTTAAGGACATGGCGGAGGGAGAGGTGGCAGAGTGGCCGAATGCGGCGGTTTGCTAAACCGTTGTACGGGTTAAACCGTACCGGGGGTTCGAATCCCCCCCTCTCCGCCAACTCCACCGACACGAGTGAAGCTCTCGATCAAAAGTGATTATGCCGCCCGGGCTGTTCTCTGGCTTTCCCAGCATTATACGGAAGGCGTGGCGCGGACCATCGAGGACATGGCGTCGGAACAAGGCATCCCGCCCAATTATCTGGTGCAGATTCTCATAGAGTTGAAGTCCGCCCAAATCGTCAAGAGCCAGCGGGGCAAGGACGGCGGCTATATGCTGGCCCGTCCGCCGGCAAAAATAACTTTTGGCGATGTCCTGCGCTGTATCCACGGGGAGATCTTCGATTCGCCCGCTTTGAGCAATGCGCCCACGCCGCCGGAATTGCGCCAGGCCTGGCAGCTCTTGCGCCGCGCGGTCAATCAAACGGCCGATTCCATCACTTTTCAGCAAATGCTCGAGGCCAGTCTCGACAAGGGGAAAATGTATTATATTTGACGGTCACGCGGGAGGCAGGCCGTCGAGAATGAGCCGCACCGTGCGTTCGGTGGCGCCGAGGTTTTGCTGAACCACCTGCCGCGCCCGTGCGCCCAATTCGGAGCGGCGCCGCTCATCGGCCAGCAATTTCGCCAGGGCCGCTTCCAGTCCGGCTGCGTCCTGCACTTGTACGACCGCTTGGCTGGCCAGGAAGGTCCGGGTGGCAAAAGCGAAGTTCTGCATGTTGGGGCCAAAGACAACCGGCTTGCCCAAAGCAGCCGGTTCAATGGGATTCTGACCACCTTCGGCAGTTAAACTTTTGCCGACGAAAACCACGGTCGCCTGTTCGTAAAAATATTTCAGTTCGCCGGTGCTATTGACAAGGAGGCATTCGAGTTTGCCGGGCGCGATAGGATCGCCGGTTGGGATGTCGCTGCGACAGATAAATTTGACTCCGCGCGTTTCCAGTTCGCGGACCACTTCCTTGGTGCGCTCGAAATGGCGCGGCACCAGGACGAGGAACAAGTCCGGGAAACGGCGGCGCAAACGAAGAAACGCTTCGGCCAGGATGGCTTCCTCCCCGGCGTGGGTGCTGCCCGCCACCAGCAGCATCGCTTTTTCGCCGACGCCGATCTGGCGCAGCAAGGCCGGAACATCCAGCGCGGCGCGCGGGCCGGGCTGGGCGGCGTCGAATTTCAGGTTCCCTGTCACATGCACGGTTTCGGCGCGGAAGCCCAGTTCGGTGACGCGTTGGACGTCGTCGGGCTGCTGGCAGCCGACGCCGCGAAATTGGGCGAAGATGGGCCGCAGGAAAAAGCCGCCCCACCGGTAATTCCGATAGGAGGTTTTTGAAAAGCGGGCATTGACCAGGAACAACGGGCAGTGGGCATCAACGGCCTGGCAGAGAAAGTTCGGCCACAATTCGGTTTCGACCAGGATGATGGCGCGCGGCTGGATTGCTTTCATGGCGCGCCGGACCGCGCCGGCAAAGTCAGCCGGGTAATAAATGCGTTGCATATGCGGCGGCAGCAGGCGTTGCAATTCCGCCATGCCCGTGGTGGTGGTGGTGGAGACAAGAATCTGAAAGGCGGAGAGATGCGGTTCCAGGGCGCGGATCAATTGCCAGCAAACCCCCACTTCGCCCACGCTGACGGCGTGCAGCCAGAGGACCGGGCGTTGGGCCAGGGTGTTTTTCAATTCCGGACTGTAACGGGCAAAGCGCTGGCCGAATCCAGCCCGCCAGTTTCCACGCCGCCACATTTTCAAAAAGTAGAACGGCGCGCTCAGCCAAAAAAATATGACGAATAAAATGTTGTAACCGAATCGCATTGCCTAGCGAACAAAAATCATCCAGAGAATGAATAGCAGAGGCAGCAGGATTGGCACAGCCCATTTAAAGAAATAACCGGGAAAAGAGGGCAGGCGGACTCCCTGCTTTTCGGCGATGACTTTGACCATCAGGTTCGGGCCGTTGCCAATGTAAGTGACCGCCCCGAAGAAAACCGTCGCAATGCTGAGCGCGGCCAGATGAGCGGCGCCAGCTTGCGTGAGCGACGTCATGCCGCCGAACACTCCCGAAAGCGCGCTGGCAAAGGCCAGATAGGCCGGGGCGTTGTCCAGCACGCTGGAAAGGCCGCCCGCACTCCAATAGACGAGGGCAGGGGACGGGTTCGCCCCCAGGATGCTTTGCGCATCGCCTTGCAGCCAGTCCATGGCCGGCATCATGGTGGCAAAGATCCCGAAAAACAAAACGGCAACTTCAAGTATCGGCTCAAAGTGAAATTGATTCGCCTCATGAATTTTTTTCCCGGTTGTCAAATACGAACCCGCCGCCGCCGCCAGCATCAAACCTTCCCGCAGAAACCAGGGATGCGGCAGAAAAACCGCCGTCACAATGACCGCCAGGAAAACGAGGTTCCACCAGCCGCCGGAGATTGATTCGCTGTTGGCCACGGTTGGTACGCCGGCATAATGGCGGCGGTCGATGACATAGAACGCGGCGAGCAACAATCCCATGCTCAACAGCCAGGCCGGCCAGCAGTGTTGCAAGACCCACCAGAAGGGAACGCCTTTGAGAAAGCCCAAAAGCAACGGCGGATCGCCGATGGGCGTCAGCCCGCCGCCGATGTTGGCCACAATGAAAATGAAAAAAACCACGTGATGGGCCGCGGGGCGGGATTCATTCAGGCGCAGCCACGGACGAATCAGAAGCATGGAAGCGCCCGTCGTGCCGAACACGTTCGCCGCCAGGCCGCCCAGGGCCAGAAAGCACATGTTTTGCCACGGCCCCACCCGGCCTTGAACCGCGATGTGAATGCCGCCCGCGACGACATAGAGCGATCCAATCAAGACAACGAAACTGAGGAAATCGTGGGCGGTGCGCAGGACGGTTTGGGAAGCGTCCGCCGGCAGGACAAAAAGATAATAACCGATTGTGGGAGCAGCGAAGAGCAGGGCCAATTTTCCATAATGCCGCAACCACCATTGCGAAAAAAATTGAGGCAGCATCGCAATGAGGGCGAGCCACAGCGCAAAAGGCAGGATCATCCATGGATTTGGGTGGTAAGCCACGAGGCAAACCTCTCAAAATCCCTTGAAAATTCAAACCTTATTGGGTCAGGCGGCATGGCGGCGATCATTGCCGCCGCCATGCCGGACTGAGTTTCCCCACCCTGTGCTAAGTTGTTGTCATGCGATTGCTTTTTCCAGCAAACCTTCGGTTTGCTTGCGAATCTGCCGCTGGCGGGCTTCCTGCCGTTGCGCGGCATAAACCTTTTCCTCAAGCAACGCCGGGAAAAAAAGCAGCGGGAACGGTGTGAACCATGCCAGACCGGCCGCTTCATTGGCCGCCTGCCGCAAGGGCGTGCTCTGTTTTGGGTCCGCCGTTTCGTTGAGCAACGGCTTGAGCAAACGCGCCTTCAACTGCTCGAGGTCGGTTTCGAGCTCGCCCCGAAAGGGCACGGGCGCAACGGCGCCCACCTCGAACCGCGTTTCGGGTTCAAATTGTGTCTTAACCTGTTTCTTCTTCTTATTCTTCTCTTTCATATTTTCTTTCAAAATTGTCTGCCAGTCGAAATCGTTGGCCAGAAAACAAAAAACCCACGATTGACTGGCAATCGTGGGTTTTAGATTCGTTTTCTGGCCTTAGAAAATTGTCTCCACGTTGCCGGCGAACCGGGCGGCGCGCCACATCGAAATGGCTCCACAGGAACCACTTGGGCGCGCTTTAGTATGAACTGTCAATGTATTATTCATCTCTAACTGCCACTCAGTAAACTACAAGCGCGGGCTTTTGTCAAGTGCGGCTTTAATTCCACTTGTTCCTGCGGGTCTCCATGCTAATTTCTTGGTGTGAGCAGCGATACAACAGGAGGCAGCAGGCCACTAAAAATGGTCACCTGCGGACGTTGCAAAAGCACGACGTTTATATCGGGCGATTTGGCCCCGTTTGCCACGGAAGAGTGCAAAAAATGCGGCCATCCCATCATGCTGCCGGTCATGCTGCGCAATTTCAAGCTGCTCACCATTATCGCGTCCGGCGGCATGGGCACAGTCTACACGGCCCACGACGTCAAGCTGGAGCGGGAAGTGGCGTTGAAAATGGTAAAGCGGGAAATGGCGGCCGATCCGGAAATCATGCAGGCCTTTTATCGCGAGGCCCGCGCCGGCGCTTCGCTCAACCATACCAACATCATTCACATCTATAGTTTTGACGAATTCGAGGGCCAGCCTTATCTGGTCATGGAACTGGCCGATCAAGGCAGTTTGGACAACCGCATCGAAATAGAAGCGGAAAGGAGAAGCACCGTGGCGGAATTGGATGTTCTGGATGTCGGGATTAAAATGGCCTCGGCGCTGGCGGCCGCCCTCAAACATAATCTCCTGCACCGCGACATCAAACCCGGCAACATTCTATACAACCATGAGGGCGAACCGAAGTTGATTGACTTCGGCCTGGTGCGCGCCGCCGAGGCCAGCAACACCTATGAAGAGCATGTTTACGGCACGGTCTATTATGTCGCGCCCGAAAAGATCGAGCGCAAAGGCGAAGATTTTCATTCCGACATGTACAGCCTGGGCGCGACGCTCTATCACGCGCTGACCGGGCATACGCCGTTCGAGGCGCCGACACCGGAAGAAATCGTGGCGGCCCACGTGCACACGCCCTTGACACCGCCTCATTTCGTGGTGCCGGCCATTACCGATTTGACCAGCGCCGCCCTGATTCGCGCCATGGCCAAGAATCCCGCCGACCGTTTTGCAACTTACGAGGACATGCAAATGGAACTGGAGGCGGCCCGCAGCCGGTTGCTGGTGCAACAGGTCCGCGAGGCCGGCCACAGTCCGGGCGCCAAAAGCTGGTGGCGGAAAAAAAAGTAGAGTCGTCTATTATTATTTAGACGCCGGGGCTGCAGGGGCGGCTGCGGCGGCTTTCGGCTTCATCAAGCCAATATTCACGCTGCCAGCCACCCAATCGCCGGCATCTTCCTTGTGTTCGTAGCCCTGGACCTTATCGCCGGCGGCGGCATCAGCCAAAGTCGCGGCTTCGCCATCTTTGTGAATCCTGGTCCTGGACGTTACTTTGATTGTTTGCGAGTCGCCGCTGGCCAGGGTGACGGTGATGGTTTTAGCCGTGGCGTCCACACTGGCGATGGTGCCGGCATATTTGACTGATTTCGCCTTCGGTTTGGCGGTGGCCGGGGTATTGGTGGTGGCGGGCGCGGTTTGCGCTTGGGTTGTAGAAGCAGCCATGGTCAGGGCTGTCATAAGCACGAGGCAAATTTTTGCGATGGATTTCATATTTTTTAGTTAATCGGATTTTTAATTGTTTAAGAGAACGGTAGGGTGATAACAGAGCGCCGCCAGCCTGACAAGAACTATTTTTGCCGTTTTTACATGTTACATTCACGGGGTGGCGGGTCGTGGCGCGGGAAAATGGAAACAAAGATTTCCCGCACGGTGAACCAGGGCAGGCGGAACCAGTTAGAAACGTATTTGTCCTCGTGAAGAATTGTTTTAAGGGTGCTGAAAATCAATTTCGAGTTGCGGGAGCGCAGGCCGGCCATGACGTTCAGCAACGCGCGGCAGGAGCAGAAAAAGAAGCTGTCCCGGACGATTTTTTCCCATTCATCGGCAAACATTTTTTTGACCGTTTCATCGGCCAGGGACCGGCGGGTTATGGTGTAAAAGTCGATGATTTTTAATCCTGCCTGAGTGCTGTTCGGGTTGATGGCGCTGCTTTGCTCGCTGCCTTCATGGATGCGCGCCGTATGGCTCGATGGCATGAATCGCCAGGAGGTTAACACCTCGTCGATATAATAAAAATCCCACTCTGCCGCCAGCCTCATGCACATGTCCAGGTCCGCCGCAAATTCATACTCGTCGCAAAACTTGCCGGCCTGGCGCAGGGCCGTGGTCCGGAACATGATCCCGCTTGGAACCGTGCAGGGATAATCACGAGTCAGGAAATCCTTCAATATGCGGCGCCGATCAATCAGCCCGTCGCCCACTTGATAGCGATAGCGGTAATGCATGGTGCGGAACATGTAGAACTTCGGAAAAATCCGGCGGTCTTCCCCGTCAATTAAATGCATCGGGGCCATGGCGACTGCCGCCGTCGGGTTTTCTTCCAGGGCTTTGACCATCAGTTCCAGGCAAGGCGGTTTGAGCAAATCGTCGTCCATCAAAAATTTTATGTATTCGCCCCGGGCCAGCGACACCGCTTTTTCACCGCTGGCGTGGGGACCGATGTTGCCGCCGTTGCTGGAATAGCGGATGCGCGGGTCGGTCCATTGCGCCGCCATGGCCGCGGACTCGTTGTTGGTGCTGTTGTCCGTGATGACGACCTCGAAATGGGGATAGGTCTGCTGCAGGCACGACTCCACCGCCCGTTTGAGGTAGTCGGGCCGGTTATACGTCGGGATTAAAATCGAGACCAGTGGCGAACGCATTATTATCGCGGGCGGTCCCGGGTTGTCATTTATTTGACAAATCAACGCCTTTGGCGCCTTTGGCCGCGGGATCTTCGCCCGCTTGCGGGTCGAGACCACGGTCGTAAATCGCCTTTTTCAGCTCATCGGAATGGGAATAGGGGCTGTCAATGTCGTCAATATACAAAGGCGCGTCCTTTTTCACCGGGCGCAAAAGAACTTCGCCGCGCATCATTTCGCGACAGGAGAGCTGGCCTTTGAGAAGAGGGATGGCCAGATAAACGTCGTCTTCGGTAATCGGCGTCCCGACCGGCAGGTCACGTTTGGCGTAAATGCCGCGCACCAGGGCATCCAGATATTTGATCTCGGCCATGGGTGGAATGCGTTTGGTTTGCGGTCCGCCCCCGGACATTTCCTTGGCTTTGCGAAAGGCCTTGAACCAGGTGTCCACCTGGGCCGGTGTGCTGCAATAGGGCGAAATTTTAATGCCGTCGTCCTCGATATCAATGTGGCGCTCAAAGGTGCGGGCGCCCTTGGCGTAGGCGATGAACATGGAGGCGTCCCAACTGTGGTACTCATGGCTGGAAAATCCCACGGTCACATGGGGATAGCGGGCGCGCAGGAAATCGATCTGGTTCATTTCCAGCTCGCTGTCTTCGGTGGGGTAGAGGGAAACACAGTGGTTGACAGCGAGGGGGATGTTGCGGTTTTCAAAAAAGGTGACCAGGTCGTCAATGTCCTTCAAGGAGGAGCCGCCGGTGGAGGCGATGACCGGTTTGCGCGTCTTGGCAATCTTCTCGATCAGGAACCAATCGTTCAAGTCGGAGCTGGCCAGCTTGATGATTTGCACGCCCAGCGTCACGCAAAGATCCACGGAACTTTCATCAAACGGCGTGGCGCAGGAAACCGCGCCCGACTTGCGGATGGCTGTAATCAAGGCGGTGTAATCGTCCGTGGACATCGCGGTTTGCAGGGTCTTTTTGATGTAACGGATGTCCGACCGCTGGCGGTAATCCGCATGGATCAGCGTATTGACATCGCGCAACTGGATTTTGATGGCGGCGCGAACGTTGTTAAAACGGATAATCTTGCTGAACTTGTCCACAATGGCCAGGCCGCGCTCCAGCTTGCCGAGATGGTTGTTGGCCATCTCGAGCACAAATAAATCCTCAAAAATATCGGCTCTCATAAAAGCTATTATCGCACTAATCCTGCTGTTTTCAGCCGATATTTTATGAATCGGGCCCGGCAAGTAAAGCCCCGAACTGCAAAACTCGCCCCTTCGCTCCCGTCCATTTTTTCCTTGCCGGACTTGGCGGGAACAGTAGTTTATGCGCTTATGTCGAGAACCGCTGTGCGTCCGTGTCCTGTGTGTCTGCATTCCTCCGTCACTCCCCTGCATTTTCAGCGCTTTCTCCTGCCCGAAAATCATCCCCTGGCCAACGGCTACGAAGTTGTCTGCTGCGATTTCTGCGGCTTTATCTATGCCGATTCCGCCGTCACCCAGGAGGATTACAACCGGTTTTACGCCTCCTTTTCCAAATATGAGGACAAGGAAATTGGCACGGGCGGAGGTGAATCATCGTCCGATGCGCACCGCCTGACCGAGACAGCCAAATGCATCGCCGCCTTTCTCCCTGATCGCGCGGCGCGCATTCTTGACATCGGCTGCGCCAACGGCGGCCTGCTCCTGCGCCTCAAACAGATGGGTTTCGTTAATGTCTGCGGATTCGATCTTCCCGCCGGCTGTGTTGAGAACACGAGGAAGCTGGGCATTGCGGCGCATTTTGGTTCCGTCACCGAGCACCCTCCGGGTGTGGGCCGGTTCGATCTCATCATTCTTTCGCACGTCATGGAACATTTGCGCGAGCTTCACCAGGCCGTGCAGGGCGTCGAACGGCTCTTGCAAAGCGGCGGCCATATTTATATTGAGGTGCCCGACGCGGCTGAATATGCCTCTCATGTCGTGGCCCCGTTTCAGGATTTCAACACCGAACACATCAATCATTTTTCAATGCAGTCCATGGAAAACCTGATGGGCCAACTGGGATTTTCCGGCCATGGACTCGGTCAAAAAGTATTCGAATCCACTCCTGGCATGTCGTATCCCGCCCATTACGGTTTCTGGTCCAAGTCAAAGGACGCCGTTTTCAAAATCCGCCGCGACGACGTTTTGGCCAAAAGGATTGGCGAATATATCACCCACTCCCGCGCCATGATGGACCAAATGGACGCGC
>Ga0206872_10383_pt1 | contig 11226 bp, 6 predicted proteins | sample Alteio_BWOrgCont_34_FD_152906 | JGI IMG/M metagenome (GOLD analysis project Ga0206872, IMG submission 152906) | Enriched cells from forest soil in Barre Woods Harvard Forest LTER site, Petersham, Massachusetts, United States -... | ecosystem: Environmental > Terrestrial > Soil > Temperate forest >... | reverse complement strand
AGGGCAACGTTGGGCGGCAATATCGCGCTCACCTTTTCATCATCCATTTCATGACTCATGTGCGTCAGGTACGCCTGCTGCGGACGAAACTGGGCGATGGCGTCCAGCGCCTGGTCCAGTCCGAAATGCGCCGGGTGTGGATTGGGCCGCAGGGCGTCGACGACCAGGACATCGAGGCCTTCCAGCAAGGGCCAGCTGGACCGCGGAATACTGCTGACGTCGGTGCAGTAGGCCACGTCGCCGACGCGGAAGCCGTAGACGTTGAAATGGCCGTGATGCATGGGAATGGGCGTGACCCGTTCGCCAAGCACTTCGAAAGGCTCGTCATTGATGCGGCGGAACGTCAACTTGGGAATCATGCCAGCGGTGAGTTGTTCGGCAGCCGGCCCAAAGGCGTAAGAGAACGCCGTCCGAATTTTGCCCTCGACCTCAGCCGTGCAGTAAAGCGGTACGGGTCCACCGAGTTGACGACCCATGGGCCGCAAATCGTCCAGACCGAACAGATGGTCGGCGTGGTAATGAGTGAAGAGCACTGCGTGCACGAAACCGACTTGTTCCCGCAATAATTGCAGCCGCAACTCCGGCGGCGTGTCGATGAGGATCCGGCCCTGCGGCAGCCTCATAAGGACGGCACACCGATAACGGTGATTCCTTGGATTGATCGATGTGCAAACCGGACAATCGCAACCCAGCATGGGCACGCCGACCGAGGTACCGGTACCGAGAAACGTGAAGGTTCGTATGTCAGCCATTACGTTGTCAGCGGAGGTCCATGCGCCGACGACCTCGCCAACGGGCCGCACCAGCGTTCCACTATTGTACTAAACGCACAAAACCGCGCCCGACACAACCAGCCCGGAGCGCGAGCGACAGGATAGGGGATAGAACCCATCGCTCGCGCTCAGGGCTAGTTGAGCTTCAACTGTTCCCCGGCGCAGTGTCCTCCACCTCTTCGCCCCGGCCGGAGATGTGGACCTGCTTGTAGCCGCCGCGCATCATGAAATAAAGCAGGAGTATCAAATAGCCCACGGCCATCGTCGCGGGCACCGCTGCCGTCCAGGTCAACGCCATGCGGTCGCCATGGAGAGTCGCCTCTAGGATCTTCGGCTTGTCCTCAGCGGCGTAATCCTTGGCGGTGGTCGTCCACCACGTGTTCAACTGTTCGAGGTTCTTGTCGGTTTGACTCGTCTGTCTCAAGACTTCGCGGTCAGTTTCGAGTTGTTTGGCATTATCATCCAACACGCCCACCTTCGCGTTATCGAGCCCGGCAATGCTCGGCAAGCCCGGCAACGGGGCGATGGCATCATCGGACTTGTAGCGCTCATAAGTCACCGTGGCCTGGGGTTCCGACTGGAGCTTTTTAGTCGCGGCATAGTCCTGCATGTAACCAATCATCGGTCCACCCAGGATGCCGGCCGACAACATGCCGATACCGCCGCTGAATCCAAGCGCCAGCGCACCGCCCTTGGGGAATCGCTCGGACACCACACCGAGCATGGTCGGCCAGTAGAAGGTCTTGCCAATGCCGTAGATCGATGTCGCAACCAACCACAGCCAAACCGTGTTGATCATCGGACTTCCCAACAAAAGCAAGCCGATTGTGCCGACAACCGCGCTTCCAAACAAAAGGCCGACCGGCGAGATTTTGTGGACAATGGGCCCCGCAAAGAAACGCAACGTGAACATGAGCACGTTGGTCCAGATAAAGGCGATCAATGCCCAGTTCTTGTCCGATAGCACAGCTTTGCTGATGTCGATGATCCAGTTATCGGTGCCCAGTTCAACGAAACCAACCATGGCATGTAACAGGAAGAGGAAGGCCAGCATGACGTAACCTATCCGAAATCCGCCCACGAAACCAAAAGCCACCCACAGGACGCCAGCCGCGACCCAACCGAGCCACGATAGCGATTCCGGCAGCTTAGCCAGGGACAAGAGACCGGGAAACAGGTCTTTACTCATCCATAGCCCCAGCAGGCCAATGGCAATGGCCGCGCCCAACATGCCGATTTCACCCATCATGGACTGAATGCTGACGCCATGTTCCTTTGCTTCCGACCGTGGAAACCTTCGGCCCAACATCATGACCCCATAGAGCAGCATCGGGGTCACAACAATTCCCCAGCGCACCATCCAGCTTACGCCGCCGAATTGATTGAGCCCGAGGCCCACCATCGCGCCCAGCACCAAACCGCCCGGCCAGCCGGCATGGAGAATATTGAGCCAGTGAGTCTTGTTCCTGGGGAAAAGTGAGGCCGTCAAGGGATTGATAACCGCCTCGCACGTGCCATTGCCAAATGAAAAACTGAGCTGGCCAATATACAAGCACCAGTACGCAGCCGACTTGTTGGATGCCAAATCCGGGAATAAATGGAAGGCAAATGGGGCGGCAAGTGTTAGGCCCACCGCCGTGACATGGAAAAGAAAGGCGATCACCATGAGCTTGCCGTAACCCACCAAGTCGGCGAAGAAGCTGAAAAAGATGATGGTCAGACCGAATCCGAACAGGCCCATGCCGGTGATCGCGCCCAGTTCCGTTTTGGTGAAGCCGAAATCATGACCCCAGTCGGCAATGATGTCGCCGCGAATGGAGGCGCCCATGCCGGCGGCGATCAGCGTAAGGAAGCTGGCCCAAAACAGTATCATGTCATTCAAGCTGGTCTCGCCCATATTCATCCCGCCCGTCGGCGGTGAATAGCCGCTTCCTGTCCTGACGCCGGTGACGTCTGCTTCCCGGCGAATGTTGCCGCCTTGATTGTCATTGCCCGTGCTCATCCGAAATCGCTCCCGCCCAAACGCTCGTGGGACAACAAGCCGGACCGGGAGAGCCGCCGGCTTCGTGTACCCAACTGGTTGTAAATCAAAGGCTTGGCATTCGCCCCGGTAGCCGAAACGCTGGGCACTTTCGTACCACCTTGGCGCAGGGATGTCAACAAATTGGTGAGGGGAAATCGAGTCGGACGGAAAGGTTTGGCTCGGTGTGGCAGCGTAATTGGAGCGATGCTGCCAATCAGCAACGGTTGAGGACAACAGCGGCCTGTCATCCACTTACTTCAGCAATTCTGTGGCTTCCGCCACTCTTTGCTTAATGTCCGGACCAAATGCTTCGCCGCTATAAAGGGCTACGACATCGAGCAGCATTACCTTCGCCTCGGCGTGCTTGCGATTGAGCATGAGAACTTTAGCCTCACTGAGACGCTTGTCGATGAGGTTCAGCCGGAGAGGCCCCGGGTCAGCATTCGCAAAGATCTTCTCCGCGAGTGCCTTGTTTTCGACCACTTTCTGGGCTGCGAAGAGGTAATGAAGCCGGGCGGCCGGATTGCTGCCGAACTTGTCTCGCAATTCTTTGAACTGCTCCTGGGCGATTACATAATCTCCGAATTGCTGATATCGCATTGCGGTGAGCAATGCAAAGTTGGGGTCATCCTTGTCCAAATCGCGGTCAAATTTCTTGATGTTGTCGAGCTCCTTTTGCAATTGAATGCCTTCGCCTTTAACCCGATCCATCTCCTGAAGTTGGGTCTTGGCGAACAGGCCCCACGGACTGTCGCCTGTGGCCTCCTCTAGCTCTTCCCAACCCTTATGGGCTTTTTCAAAATCGCCGTCTTCCTCGGCCAGGGCGGCGGGGAAGGCAATCTCCTCTGCCCTGTTCTGTGCAAAGTGCGGTTTGTTGGCTTTGGTTCGCTCGACGTGTTTGCGAACTTGCTCAAAACACTGGCGAAACTCGGCGTCGGCGAGCCAGCGGCGCATCTGGTCGGCTTTTTCGCCCTGGGCATCAGGGTAGTAGGTTCGAAATTTGCTCAGAGGGTCTTCGAGTGCCGCCTCCCATTTGGGACCGCCGTCCGATTCCATCAAGCTCTTTGACTTGTCAAAAAGTTGGTCAACCGAAGGCGGCGCAAAAATCAGATAGAGAATTGCAGCGATAGGCACGATCATGCTGGTGGCGACAGGAACAATGAACCATGCACGTTGGTAAAATGCCGGCTTTTGTGGCTTTTTCTTGGTGCGGCGTTTCCCTCCGACCAGGGCCCGGGCGGCTTCCCGGTCGTTATCGTCGAGCTTTCGGCCATCCCGCTTGCGGTCGATCCGCCGGCTTCGGGCCACATCCACGCCGGCACTCTGTTGAGCTTCAACCTTTTCCTGGATGGTGTTGAGCGTGCTGGCAACCATATTCGCATCGAGCGGACGATGCTCCGGCTTTTTCTCCAGTAGCTGGCAAATAAGGTTGTCGAACCAAATCGGCAAGTCGGGGACCAAGCGCGACGGCCGTTCGAACTTGCCGGAGACGTGCTGCATGAACATCTCCATGGCGTTATCGGCATTGAACGGCTTACGGCCGGTGACCAACTCATAAAACACGACGCCCAGGGAATAGAGATCCGACTTGTTCGTCATGTCGCGTTCGCCGCGGCACTGCTCCGGCGACATGTACGACGCCGTGCCGACGGTACAATTGGCCGAGGTGAGGGCCGTACTTTCGAGATCCTTGGCGATGCCGAAATCAGTGAGTTTCAGCGTTCCGTCCGGCAGGATCATGAGGTTGGACGGCTTCAGGTCCCGGTGGATGACGCCTTTTTCGTGGGCATGCTGGAGTGCTGAACAGAGCTGCTGTCCCAGGGAAATGATTTCCTCCCATGTCATCCGTTCGCGCCGACCCATGACCTTGTCGAGAGACTCTCCCTCGATGTACTCCATGGCATAGTAACGCGTGCCCTGCACTTTGCCGATGGCGAACAGGCGCACAATGTTGGGATGCCGGAGGTGCTTGAGAATGGCAGCCTCACGCTCGAAGCGCTGTGCCGCATTGGAGTTGGTCGTGCCCAACCCCGGGGCCATCACTTTTACCGCGACGAGCACGCCCGACTCACCATAAACGCCGCGATAGACGGTACCCATCGCGCCGCTGCCGAGTTCCTTGTCGATAAGAAACGGGCCTATTTTTTGGCCGACCAGCATGACAGGAACCTCACCGATGTGGAGAGCAAACTGTTGTCCCCAATCAACGAGCGACGGGTTTATCCCCGCCGGGGCAAGCCCGGCGGCTCGTCCGATCTCGTTGCTTGCGAACGCCCTTAAGGAATATGTCTATTATTACCGCAGCCACAGGGCTGCGTCTCGTGCAAAATAGGTGAGGATCATATCGGCGCCGGCCCGTTTGATGCTCGTGAGGATCTCCAGGGCGACGCGCCGTTCGTCAATCCATCCCTTGGCGGCCGCTGCCTTGACCATTGCAAATTCGCCGCTGACGTTGTATGCCGCCACCGGCACGCCGAAGTGGTCCTTGACGCGGCGAATGATGTCGAGGTAGGCCAGCGCGGGCTTGACCATGACAACATCAGCCCCCTCAGCCAGATCCTGGGCCACTTCGCGCAGGGCCTCGTTGCCGTTGCCGGGGTCCATCTGGTAGCTGCTGCGGTCCCCAAACTGGGGCGGCGACTCGGCGGCATCGCGAAACGGTCCATAGAACCCGGACGCGTACTTGGCCGAGTAGCTCATGATGGGCAAGTGCGCGAAACCCGCGGAGTCGAGCGACGCGCGGATGCTCTCCACCATGCCATCCATCATTCCGCTTGGCGCCACGACATCTGCCCCCGCCCGGGCGTGACTGACGCACTGGGCGGCCAGGAGCGGCAACGTTTTGTCATTGTCGACATCGAGCCGGCCTGTGGAGTCGCTCAAAACGCCACAATGGCCATGGTCGGTGTATTCGCACAAGCACTCATCCGTTAACAAGAGGATGTTGTCAGCAAAAGTCTTTCTTAAGGCGCGCAGTGCCTGTTGGATAATGCCGTCATCCTCCAAGGCGGCGGATCCGGTGGCGTCCTTGTGCGTTGGGATGCCGAACAGGATAAAGGAGCGCACACCCAGGTCCGCGGCCGACCCAACTTCGTCCACCAACCGGTCGACGCTGAGCTGATAATTGCCCGGCATCGAGGCAATTTCTTTCTTGATGCCTTTACCCGGTCGGACGAAAAATGGATAGATAAGATCGCTTACTGAAAGCGACGTCTCGCGCACAAGTTCGCGCATCAGCGGGTGGTGGCGCAAACGCCGCGACCGGGCGGTTGGAAATGTCGCATTCGGGTTCGGTGGTGCAGGGGTCATGGTGTTCCACTTTGAACTGGCATCAGCTTTTTATCCCGCCGCGATAGATTAAACGAGCGGCGGGGTTTATCCCCGCCGGGATAACCCGGCGGCTCGTCATGCGCCGCTCATCGAGGAATACGCTTTTTCCGCCGCGGCAACGCCGGCCCCGGCCGCGATTTTCGCGCCCTGGCGCAGCAGACATTGCTCCAGCGCCCCCAGGAAAAGCAAGACATTCGCCGCCCGGCTATTGTAACCCATCAGGCCGATACGCCACACCTTGCCTTTGAACTCGCCCAGGCCGCCGCCAATTTCGATGCCGAAATCGCTCAACAACCGTTGACGCACGGCAAGGTCATCCACGCCTCCCGCGATGCGCACGGCGTTGAGTTGTGGCAATTGATGCCCTTCGGCCGCCGTGTATGCCAGCCCCAGCGCAACCAAACCCGCCTTTAGCGCCTGGTGGTTTTTCAGATGCCGGGCCCACCGCGTTTCCAAACCTTCCTCCAGCACCAGCCGCAGCCCTTCTCGCAAGGCATACGTCATTGATATTGGTGCCGTGTGGTGATAGGCGTGCTCGTCGCCCCAGTATTTCTGCACCAACGTCATGTCCAGGTACCAACTCTGCACCTTCGTCTTGCGGCGCTGAATTGCCTCCACCGCGCGGTCGCTAAAGGATACGGGTGCGAGGCCGGGGGGACAGCCAAGGCCTTTCTGCGAGCAGCTATAGATGGCGTCGATGCCCCATTCGTCCACCGCCACGGGCACGCAGCCAAGCGATGTCACGGCATCAACGAGCAGGAGCGTGCCGAACTCACGGCATAGCTTGCCGAGCTCTTGAATGGGCTGCCACGCACCGGTAGACGTCTCCGCGTGGACGATGGCGAGAACCTTGGGCCGCACCTTTTGCAAGACCTCGCGGATCGCATTCAGGTCGAACACCTGGCCCCACGGACGTTCCAGTACCGTCACGGCCGCTCCGGCCCGGCCTGCAATTTCCACGATCCGACCGCCGAAGAAGCCCGCCGTGCAGACGACCATCTTGTCGCCGGGCTCTATGAGATTGACGACGCAGGCTTCCATACCAGCCATGCCGGTGGCACTGACCGGAAACGTCCAGCGGTTGTTCGTTTGCATCACCGCGCGCAGGAGCGACTGGGTTTCGCTCATGATCACCAGGAACTGCGGGTCGAGGTGGCCGAGCAACGGCGTCGCCATGGCAGTCAACACGCGAGGATGCGCGTCGCTGGGACCAGGACCGAGCAATAGACGCGGCGACGGGTTCAACTGGCCGGGAAGGTTCATGGGCATTTGTCCGTAAATTGTCAATAAAGTTGGTGCATACTCGACATAGGAATCACGCCAAGAGCCGGAAGCGCAAGCAACGGATCTCCCTACGACAGATGTTTCATTCGCTCTTGAACGAGCTGGCTTACCGCCTTGAACTGCGGGTGGGACGACCCACCCAGCCACTCGAAAACGCACCCCTCGCTCGTCGTCAAAATGGCGCCGGCCTGTTCGAGTCGCCGCAGGGCCGTGTCGTGGTCGATCGCGTAGCGGGCACCGATGGCATCCACCGCCAAATACACTGTGAAATCGGCGGCCAACAGGTCGAGAGCGGTATTCAGCACGCAGACGTGTGTTTCGATGCCAGTAAGGACTATTTTCGTGCGGGCGCCGCGCTGGAAACTGTCCACGATGGCCGGCACTGCGCACGAACTGAAGCCGACTTTGTCTGGCCGCTCCTTGAAATAATGAGCCAACTCCGGCACGGTTGGTCCGAGGCCACGCGGATATTGCTCGGTCGCCTGGCTCGGCACGCCAAGAAGCTTGGCCGCATCCAGCAAGAAGGCGATGTTGCGGACAAGGGCGGTGTACTCCGGGATTTTGGTAATCAGTTTTTCCTGCACATCGATCACGAGCAAGGCGGTATCTGCAGTCGACATCCTCGTGGCGTGCGCCATCGCATGTATCCCCAGCACTGGGTGCAGTCTCTCTTGCGGATGCTATCGCCGGTGCGATGGATCGTCAAGCAAACGCAGGTTCCCGAAGCCGCCATCTGGCCCCTATCGCTTCGCTTACCCGCAATGATAGAATAGCCAAATACAGTGACCCGTCACAAGGACCAGCCATGCGTACGCATCTTCGCTGTCTCGGCGTTGTCATCGTGATTCTCGGCCTGGTGCCGTCTGCGCGGGCCGGGCTGTACTACTCGGGCGAAACAATGGCTGAGCTGCCCTCGCAGTGGCGGGGCTTCCTCCTCGACCAGCGGCTGCTCCGCGGTATCGCAATGAAGCCGGCGGCTGGCGCCCAGCCATCGCCGGCGCGGACCCGGTACCAGAAGGCAGCCGATAAGCTAGCGAAAACGGCCGCCAGCCGCGCCCTCAGCGCCGACGAAGCCAGTGACCTGGGCGCCCTCTACCTCCGGCTGGGCGAAATCGGCAAGGCCCTGGAAATCTTGCGACCAGCCCAGCGCGACCATCCCGAGCATTTCCATCTCACCGCGAACCTCGGAACCGCCTGGCAAATGCAGGGAGACCTGGAGCAAGCGGCCGCGGTGCTCAAGGACGCCGTCCACCTGGCACCGGGCAAGTTCCAGAAGGGGGAAGAATTACATCTCAAATTGGTCAAATTGCGAGCCCGGGAAGACAAGAGCGCCCAGGGTCTCGACGCCCTTTTCGACGTGCAGTTCGTCGGGCCCGACGGCAAGTTCGAAGCCGCCAAGCTCGCACCTGCCCAGCGAAAGGGACTACCAGCTGACGCCGTCGCCCAGGTGCAGCAACTGGGCATCTGGCTGCCGGGCGACTCACGTCTGCTGTGGCTGCTCGCGGAGTTGGCGAACGCCCACGGCGACGTTGCCACCGCCGCCGCGATTATGGACGGCTGCGTCACCGAGTTCGGCATGCGTTCGCCGGAGTTGCGGGCCCACCGCCAACTCGTACGGGCAGCCGCCGACGACCGCGCTGCCAACCCCGACAAGACGACGCACGACGGCAACCACGCAGGATCCGTGAAAACCAAGTCGTCGCGCCCCCTTGTTAACAAAATCGATGAAACGCCTCTCGCACCCATCGACGCCAAGGGAATCAATGCTTTGCCCTGGTCAATCGTCGTCGAAACGACGCTGGATCGACACTACAAACCGACCTTTCCAAAGTACTTGAAGGAACTCGATGGCTTGACGGTCGAGTTAAGCGGCTTCATGCAGCCCCTTTCCAACGAGACCGACAGCAACAGCTTCCTCCTGATCGAATATCCGGTCGGCTGTTGGTATTGCGAAATGCCGGAAATGACGGCAATGGTGCTGATCGAGTTGCCTGAAGACAAGTCGTTTACCTTCACGCGCCAGCAGCTAAAAGTGACCGGCAAGCTCACACTGAACAGCAACGACCCTGAGAACTTCCTGTACACTTTGAAGGATGCGAAGGTAAAAGTCGATTGACGGCATGAGCGGCACAGCGGTTGCCGCGTTCTCTCCCAAGTGCCCCCGAGGTCCAAGTCATGGCGTTGACCGAACAGCAAATCGAACAGCAGCGGAAGGAAGCAGAGGACCTGCTTTTTAGCGGTCCGCAGACATTGGGTTTTGCCAAGGGCCTGTTTTTTGGCCATTTCAACGCACCCCTTCTCTTCCCCTACCCGCAACTTAGCCGCGAAGAAGCCGCAGCCGGCGTCCACGCCGAGGCGGAAGTTCGCAACTACCTCGACACACACGTCGACGCCGCCGCGATTGACCGCAATGCTGCGATTCCTCCGGACGTGATCGCCGGCCTCGGTCGGGTTGGCGTCCTGGGCATGACCGCGCCGAAAGAGTACGGCGGCCGCGCTTTCTCCCAACTTGCATACACGCGCATCATGGAGTTGATCGGCGGCCACTGCGCCGGAACGGCCGTCTTCGTCAACGCCCATCACAGCATCGGCATCCGCGCATTGCTCCTGTTCGGTACGAAGGAACAAAAGGACCGCTGGCTGCCGCCGCTGGTTTCCGGTGAAAAGCTGGCTGCCTTCGCGCTGACCGAAACGGAAGCGGGCTCCGACGCCAGCAATGTGCAAACGACCGCGGTGCCTACGGCCGACGGCAAGGCCTATATCCTCAACGGCACCAAGCGTTGGATTACCAATGGCGGGGTAGCGCAAGTGCTGACCGTCATGGCGCGCACTCCGGGCGCCGGCACCGACAAGAAAAAGGAGATCACCGCGTTCCTCGTGACGCCGGACATGCCGGGTTTCGAAGTCGTTGAAGCGCGCATGGAAAAAGTCGGCATCCGCGGAACGGCGACCGGCCGACTCGCCTTCAAGGACATGGTCGTTCCTGCGGAAAACGTCCTCGGCAAGGTGGGCAAGGGCCTCCGCGTCGCACTCACCGTCCTGGATTTTGGCCGAACGACTTTCGGCGCAAGCTGCACGGGCGTGGCCAAGAAATGTCTGCAACTGGCCGCGGCCCATGCGAAAAAGCGCGTCCAGTTCCAACAACCGTTAAGTGAGTTTGAGTTGGTCAAAAAGAAGATTGCATACATGGCCGCCCACGCCTTCGCAATGGAAGCGGCCACGGCCGAGTGTGCCGGCTTCATCGACCGCGGATTCGAGGACTACATGCTCGAAACGGCCATGCTCAAGGTGTGGTCGACCGACGCACTTTGGCAGATCGTCAACGACGCCTTGCAAATCTACGGCGGCAAGGGCTATTTCTGCGACGAACCACTCGAACGCATGATGCGCGATGCTCGCATCAACATGATCGGCGAAGGGGCCAACGACGTGCTGCGGGCGTTCATCGCCATGGTCGGCATCAAGCCGGTCGCCGACCAGTTGCTGAACGTCAAGAATTCCGTCAACCTGTCGCTCAAGGGCATGGGCACCCTCCTGAACTTCGGCGGCAAGCAGATAAAGGACCGCCTGATCCGGCCCGAGGTGCCTATTCTGAACCACGCCCTCGATTCCTATGCCAAGGAGCTCGGCTCCCGCCTGCGCGAATTCGGCCTGGCCGTTCAAGGCGTCCTCTTCAAATATCGCGAAAAGATCCTGTTCAAGCAGTACGTTCAGGAACGCCTCGCCGACGCCGCCTGTGAACTCTACGCCTCGAGTTGCACACTCAGCCGGCTCGATCACCTCCTGGCGGTCGGCAACGGCAACGCGGCGGAGGTA
>Ga0206872_10381_pt1 | contig 11261 bp, 10 predicted proteins | sample Alteio_BWOrgCont_34_FD_152906 | JGI IMG/M metagenome (GOLD analysis project Ga0206872, IMG submission 152906) | Enriched cells from forest soil in Barre Woods Harvard Forest LTER site, Petersham, Massachusetts, United States -... | ecosystem: Environmental > Terrestrial > Soil > Temperate forest >... | reverse complement strand
CGTGGAATTGCTTAGCGAAGGCCATACCGCCGCTGGATTCGAGCAGCTGGACCAGCTCGGCTGGGTTCGCGAAGTGCAAGGCCAGGAGCGCTACGCTCTGCTCGCGGCCGACTATCTACGGACGGTGGCCGCGCGCAAGGAAAACGGCGAACTCAAAACGGCACTCGTGGTCTCGCCGACGCATGCAGAGGGCGACCGCATTACGGCGGCCATCCGCGATCGGTTATTGGCGACAGGCAAACTTAAGAATGAGCAGACACTCGCGGTGTGGGTGCCGGCGCACCTCACCGAGGCCGAAAGGGGCGACGCCCGCAACATCCGGCCGGGCGACATGCTGCAGTTTCATCAAAATGCCCGCGGCCACCATCGGGGCGAGCGATTGGTGGCCGGAAATGAGCCTTTGCCCTGTGACCAGGCGGCGCGGTTTCAGGTGTTTCAGCCTGCGGCATTGCCCGTAGCGGCCGGTGACCGGCTGCGGGTAACGGTCAACGGCAAGAGCAAAGACGGCAAACACCGGCTCGACAACGGCGATTTCCTGACCGTCAAAGGCTTCACACGTCAGGGCGATATTGTCGATAATCGCGGCTGGATCATCAGCCGGGATTTCGGCCACCTGACGCACGGCTATACCGTAACCAGCCACGCCAGCCAGGGCAAATCCGTGGACAAGGTGCTCATCGGGCAGAGCGCGGCCTCGTTGCCGGCGTCGGACCTGGCGCAGTTTTACGTATCGGTCAGCCGCGGCCGCAATGCGGCGGTGATTTACACCGATGACAAGGAGAAGCTTTTGGATGCTGTGCGGCGCGCCGACACGCGCCTGTCGGCCATGGAACTGGTTGGGACGCGGCCGTCACCAATTCGCCAGCGATTGCGAAAACACCTGAGCAGCTTGCGCCGCCTGGCGGTTTTTGACCGCACGCATGCCAAGCGTTCTGTGGCGAAAGAGGCGGGATCCAAACTGCGGGAGGCGACGCATGAACGATAGCCGTAACAATTTGATGAAGGCACTGCGACTGGATAAGCCGGCCCCGCAGCCGCAATCCGCCCCCAAGGCGGTCGAAAGTGACGAGGATGATTGCTTCGCTTTTGGCTATCTGCGCGGGGTAGGCGACCGGTCGCTGCATCTTCAATTCCGACTGGCGACGGGCAACAGCGAAAGCTTCCCCTACAGCTGGCTCGGGCCGGTCAGTTTTGACCCATCATGCGGGATAGTGCTTACTTTCGTCGGCGACAAGACGTACAAGGTAACGATCCGGGGCCGCAATTTGGGCGTCTTCATGGGCGATAACATCGACCTGCTGAATCGCGGCATTCTGCGCCACCGCATTGTGTGGATACGCGAAATGGAGCCGGAGGAGTGCCGCAAGCTACCGGAAGAAGCACTTACGGTGGAGCGGATCGTCATCGAAATAGAAGCGGCCGAGGCTTAAATAGCGACATCACGGATGCGATTGGTGCGATTTCGTTTGCCACCGTGGCATGGAACGTGTTAGACTGGTCTAGTATACTGGTCTGACAAATGGAGAAAGCAAATGACAACGGTTGGTTCCTACGAAGCGAAGACCCACTTGCCACAGCTCCTCGAACGGGTTGCCCGAGGTGAAAAAATCCTCATAACCAAACACGGGCACGCCGTCGCGATGCTCGTGCCTGCCGGGGATGAACGCGAGCCCGACGTGCGGGCCGTCGTGCAAAAAATGCGGGAATTGAGGAAGGGCGTGACCCTGGGGCCTGACCTGACGATTCGCCAGTTGATCGAAGAAGGCCGGCGGTTCTAGCAGACCGGATGCGTGAAAGGAGTCTTAATGGCAAAGAAAAGGACGGCACGGCAGCCAAAAACCAAACTATTCGTCCTCGACGCTTCGGTAACACTGGTCTGGGCTTTCGAGGATGAGACGGATGACTATGCCGAGGCGGTGGCCGACAGTCTCGCCGAGGTGCATGCCGTTACACCTGGCTTGTGGCACCTCGAAGTCGCCAACAGCTTGCTCGTCGGCGAGCGTCGTAAACGCACAACAGAAGCGAAGGTGGCTCAATTCCTGGGATTGCTACAAACGTTGCCGATTAGCGTGGATGAAGAAACCAGCCTGCGGGCCTGGCAGGATACGTTGCGCCTGGCCCGTGCACATTCGCTGTCCGTTTACGATGCGACCTACCTGGAGTTGGCCCTGCGCCGCGGTCTGCCGCTGGCCACCATTGACGACAGGTTGAAATCCGCTGCCGCGGCGGTAGGCGTCGTGGAATTCACACCGCGATGATTTCTTTTCCACCAATGCCGGCGTACTCTGCGGAAGGGTACTGTCCTAATTTGAAATGCAGGGTGTCCTAATTAGGACAGTACCTGCGGAAGTGCGGCCTTGACGGCAGGAATCACCGTCAAGAAGCCTGTGAGGTGCTAGCGCTGGCGAGCGTCCAACTCCCTTAGCCTTTTTTCCAGTGCTTTGTTGACCATCGCATTAAACTTTGGATCATTAATATCGTCGTCAAAGATCTTGACGGCGTTTTTTCCTTTGATGTGTTGCATGACCTCATTTGCTACACTGCTGTCGTAATCTTGCTCTGCGGCAGGTGTGTATGGTATGCCAAGTAATGCGAGTAACTGAGCAAACTTTTGGCCTTTTGCGCTTGTGGGATCAGAGTCAGTGTAAATAATAACCTTGTAATCAGGTGTTGGAAAAATATTAAAGTCGGCTTTTTTGGGCGGTTTTGCAAAAAAGTCACCTTTATCCAACCCAAAACTTTCTGCTAAGATTACTAGCTTATTAGAGGCTGGAATCGCATTAAATATGGCTTCTTGAAATGGCTGCATGCAGGGTTCCTATATTGCGATTGTTATATTAGACAACAGAGATTGTAGACTGAAGCAGCATTAAGTTCAACAGGTTTATGATTAGTTGCAATGGCTTCGCTCTTGCCTTTTCGCGTTTCCCATTTCTAGCCGGCTTGAAACTCCTCCGTCACCGTACGGCCGCCTGCTTGGTGGAAATAATCTCGGGTCTCCCTGACCATGCCTGAGCAGTGTTTGTTCTCCCATGAGGGCTGAGTGGATCGGGCTTGCTCGGGTCGGCGCCTTCGGGTCGAGGCGCGGGTGGCGGGGACTCCATCTCTGAATCTGCGGTGGGAGTGATGCCGGCTTGTCGGCGGATGCGGACGGTCACGGGCTCCTCGGCCGACGCTCGGCGTTTGCCGGCACGCTCAGGGGTAGCCTCGATGGTGTGAGCGGCTTTCAGGGATTTGATCTGCCCGGCCAAGCCGGCGACCGTTGGCTGGGATTCACCTTCTTTTTCCGTGGGCTGGCCGCCGGAGAGCCCCGCTTTGAGCCGGTCGCGTAAGGAAGTCAATTCGGCCAGGTAAGAAGTGTGAGGGAAGGGGGCACCCAAGCGGGCCTGGTAGTCGCGAAGCTGGCCTTCGGAAACGCCCAAATCTTGCCGCACGCGGGTGCATTCGGAGCCGTAACTGCCGGCCACGCGGTCGAGGGCGTTGAAGACGGCCCGCGGTCCGTGGTGTTCGCGGGAGAGCGTGTACTGTCGGCTGATTGCGCCTTCGAGGTACAGCTCGGGGGCAAACTGCGGATGCAGGACCATGCCGAAACGCAGCCCGCGATAGATGCCGAGCGGGAAGCGACGGAGTTCGCGAACGTGCTGCGGCACGGAATCCAGCGCTTGGGCGAGGAGGTCCATTGCATCTTTGCCGGAGACTGGACGTTTGCCGATGGTGATGCGGTCGTTGGCATGGGTTTTGGCGGTTTCCATATCGGCGGTGAGATTGGCGAGCCGTCCAGACAGGCGTTCGATTGTGCTGGGCAGGTCGCGCAGATTGCGCCGAGCCAGGAATTGCTCATCTGCGTGATTCTTCTGGAGCACCGTGAGCCGTTGTATTTCGGCATCTGCCTCGGCGAGGGTGAGCACGGCCGGGTTGCCGGATGCGATGGCCTTCACCTCGGCGTAGGACAGTTCCTGGCCGCCGATATCGTCGGCACGGCGCAGACCGTTTTCCCCCGTCATAATCTGCGATATAAACCGTGCCTTTGTCTCTAAAGCCTGCCACATGTACGCGTCGAAGCTTCCTTCGGTGACGTAGCGGTAGATCGCCACTTCCTCGTTCTCGTTGCCCTGCCTGAGTATCCTGCCGTCGCGCTGCTCGACCTCGGCCGGCTTCCACGGAGCGTCGAGGTGGTGCAGTGCTACTAAGCGTTTCTGGACGTTGGTGCCGGTGCCCATCTTGGCCGTGCTGCCTAGCAGCACGCGCACCGAACCGGCCCGGACTTTCTCGAACAGTGCCTGTTTCTTGGCGTCGGAGTCGGCATCGCCGATGGCGGCGATCTGTTGGCGGGGGATACCACGGGCGACGAGTTTGCTCACCACTTCGTCGTAGGCCGAGTAACCCCACGACGTCGAATTGACGCCCATGTCGCAGAAAACCATCTGCGTCCCGCGTGTCGGTTCTGTCCGCCGCCAGATGGCAACGACGTTATCGACCAGGGCGTTGACCTTCGAGCCGGCGAAGTCCGGCGCATCGCTCGATAGCATCCTGGCATCGAGGGCGAGCTTGCGGCCGTCGGTTGTGATGGCCAGAGCGTTATCGACGCGTGGGTCTACCCTCTGCGAGCGGAGCCGCTCGTAGCGGGCCACCAGCTCCTGCTGGATGGCACGTTGCTCGTCGGACATCGGGCAAGCGACAACCATCGGTTTTCCGCCTTCGAGACGCGGCCTTGGCAGGTCGAGCATCTCGGCCGTCTGGACGTCGGCGAAGCTGCGAAACATCTGCTGCAATTCCGGGAGATTGTTGAAGCGGGCAAAACGGCTGCGCGGCCTAAGCGACGCGCCGTCGGGCGAAATCTCCATGGTGTCAATCACCTCGCCAAAGTTGGCTGCCCAGGCGTCGAAATGCTCGATGCCGCGGCTTTTGAGCCCCTCCGGGTCGAGGAAACGCTGCATGGTGTACATCTCGACCATCGTGTTGCTGATCGGCGTGCCGGTGGCGAAGGTCACGCCGTGGCCGGCATGTTGCTGGTCGAGGAAGCGCGCCTTCATGTAGATGTCAAAGGCACGCTCGCTGCCGCCGGTCTGGATGCCGGCGACGCGCTCCATCTTGGTCGGCGTCTCCAGGTTTTTGTAATATTGCGCCTCGTCGATGAAAATCTGGTCGACGCCCAGCTCGTCGAACACCAGCCCGTCATCCTTCTTTTCCTCGGCGAGCAGGTTTTTCAAGCGTTCAACGCGAGCGGCCTTCTGCTTTTCGATGGTCTTGATGAGGTTGCGGTTGGCGCCTTTCGCCGCCGCGTGTTCGCGCAGCAGCTGGTCGTATTCCTCGATCTGTTCGAGCAGGAACTTCTCCTGGTAGTCGCGCGACATGCCGATGCGTTCAAAAGAACTGTGCGTCATAACGATGCCGTCCCATTCGCCGCTGGCGATCTTTGCGGTGAGGAATTTGCGGCGCTCGCGCGTCAAATCCTCCTTGCCGGCGACAAGCAACTTGGCGTTGGGGTAGAGCTGGACGAATTCGCGGGCAAACTGCTCCAGCAAGTGATTGGGTACGACGTACATGGGTTTTTTTGCGCAGGCCTGCTTGCTTCATCTTCATGCCGGCGGCCGCCATCGTGTAGGTCTTGCCGGCGCCGACGACGTGGGCCAGGAGCGTGTTGCCGCTGCTCATGCAACGCCAGACGGCATCGTTTTGGTGTGGCCTGAGATGAATGGTCTGGTTCATGCCGGGGAAATCGAGATGCGAACCGTCGAAGAGCCGCGGGCGCAAATTGTTGTAGGTGTCGTTGTAGAGACGCACCAGCCGCTCCGTGCGCTCAGGGTCGGTGAAAACCCAAGAGCGGAATTTCTCCTTTATCTGCTTTTGCTTCTCGCGGGCAGAGAGCGTCGCTTCCTGGTTGACGACGCGGTCTTCGCGGTCGCCGTTCATCACCGTGTCGTAGATGGTTGGCGACTTCATGTTGAGGGCCAGCTCCAGCAGCCACGTGCCGTTGGCTCGTGACGACCCGTACTCGGAGGTCGCTGCGACCGACGCCTTGGCGGCATAATCGGGCTCAAAGCTCCATACGGCGTCTTTTACGAGGTGGGCAACCGGGATCGAGGACGGTGCAACGTGGAACAGCTCGGCGGCGAAGGCCTGGATGTCGGATACGGGAATCCACGGGGCACCGAGATTAGCGTCGATGTCGCCTGGGAGCACGTCCTCGGGTTGCACATTGCGCAGGGCTTTGACATTGCGGGCGTAGGCCGTGCCGGCTTGCTCGGCCGCGGCAAGCTTGTGTCGCACGTTGCCGGAAAGATAGGCGTCGGCTGTCTGCCACGCTTTGGCCTCCGGATCAGGAAAAATGAGGTCGCCGAGTTCGGCAATGACCTGGTTGCGCGGCTTGCCGTAGAGTTCCCCAATGAATGGCAGGTCGACCGCTCCGCGTTGATTGAGGGACACCAGCAACCCTTCTTCGGCACTGTTGACGTGCGTAATCGGCGGCGTCTTGCCGACGACGTCTTTCTGCATGATCGCCGACTTGGCGGCTTTGCCGGTGGCTTCGTCGTACTCCTCCAGCGACATCACCAGCATGGCGTCGGGGTCTTCGCGGAATTTCACCAAATTTGGCATGCGGCGGATCACCGTGCCGTCAGCCGTCTCGCCGAAGGTGGTCTTGTTGATGGGGCCGTAGATGCCGACGAATCGGTCGTAAGCCCAGTTGAGTTCGCGGCGGGCGTCGATGCGGTCCTTGTCGGGCCAGCCCTCGTTTTGCGATTGCAGCACGCGGCGGGCAATGTCACGCAATTCCACGAGGGCGGCCAGGCGTTTGCTCGTGAGATTGCCGCTGGCCTTCAGAGCGTTACCGCCATAGACGACAGGCTCGGGCTGCCCGGCAAGAATCTGACAGATGACGCGGTCGGGACGGACGAAGAAGCTGCCTTCGGTGATATGGGGAAGGGGTGGCGGAGGCGTGAATCCGCCAACGCTGTGGTTTCGGCGTAACGAGGCGTCGTCTTCCTCCTGGGCAGGTGACGGCGTAAATTCCGGCAGGCGGCCAATCGCCGCTTGGAGTTGCTCGGCGAGGTTGCCATTGCTGGTGACGCTATACCCTTCACGCCCGTAAAGCGTGTCCTTGCGGCTCCATTCGCCCAAAACCATTTCAGGGTGATTGAGAAAGTAACGGTTGACAGCGACCGGGGCGCCCTCGACGGGGAGCTGCCCGACACCAAGCCAATCCGCGTCGGCATGCTTCGCCGGTTCGCCGAGAGGCCGCTTGCGAAGAAACACAATATCGGTGACCACGGCAGTGCCTTCCCGTTTGAACGCGTCTGAGGGAAGGCGGATCGCTCCGACAAAATCGGCCTTCGAGGCGAGATATTCGCGGATCGCGGCGTTCTGCTTGTCGAGCGTGAAATGCGACGTGACCAGGGCGAGGACGCCTCCTGGCCTCAGTGTGTCAACTGACTTGGCGAAAAAGAAGTCGTGCAGCGACAGCTTCTGCCCGCGATAGTCGAGCTTCACGTCGGCAAAGGGCACGTTGCCGATCACCGCGTCGAGGCGGTCCTCGGGCAGTTTGGAGTCGCGGAAATTCTCAATGCGAATGTCCTGGCCGGGATGGAGAGCACGAGCGATACGGCCGGAAATGGAATCCATTTCAACGCCAATGAAGCGTGTGCCTTCCTGGCCCATGCTCATGAAATTCCCGGTGCCGCAGCCGGGTTCCAAAACGATGCCATTGCCGGGAACGCCAAGACGGCCGAGGGCCTGGTGCATGGCGGACATGACGGTGGGCGAAGTATAGAAGGCGTTGAAGGTAGTGCGTTTGGCACTGTCGTATTCCTCGGGCGAAAGCAGCGTCTTTAGCTCCTCGCCTATGGCTTGCCAGCTGGCGTCCTTGAAGGTGCTGGTGACCGGGTCGGGAAAAATCGAAAGGGCGACAGCCCCAAAGCCGCCGAAGCGGGAAAGCGCTTTGCGCTCTTGCTGTGTGGCATCTCGCCGGTCGTGCTCAATCTCCTTGAGGATGCGAATGGCGGCGAGGATGTCGCGGGCTTTTGCCTTCTCGCCGCTGGCCAGAGGCGAGAGCACTTCGGCCGGCACGGCGGCGCGGGGACTGGTGACGGTAGGCGTTTCCTCCACTGCCGGCGACTTCGGTTCAATTAACGTGCCGTCAGCCAAGGACTCGCGTGGGAACGCGGTGGAGGGATAGGGATCGTCGGAAGAAACAGCGTCGAAATCGATCAATGCCTGGCGGCATGAATTTATGCGGGCGGCGTGTGTTTGCGGATGAAAGTCATGGCGTCCTCCAGTGAAAACGCTTCGCTGGCGTCCGGCGGAAACGCGGGAGGCAAAGAATCCGCCAGTTCCTGCAGCGCGATCTCCAGGGCTTCGCTGGCTATCTGGCTGTAGCTGCTGGCCGGTTTCGCCATCGACAGGTGCTCCTTCAACTCGTCGTGGCGGGTCTTCAGGTCGAGGGCGTAGCTCTCCATCGTCGGGAGCAATTGCCGCTGTTTCCGCAGCCGTTCGTGTAATTCCGGGCACTGCTCCAGAAGTTGAAGAACGATGGTTTTGTAAAGCATCTTGGCCTCCTTCGGGTTGAATGGATTCTCGATCGGCAGCTGCAGGCATCTCACCGGCGTCGGGTGGGAACGGCAGCAAGGATTGTCGGGATGAATACGGCACACGCGGCATGGGAACAAGGAACGGCAATTGAGGTTGTATTTCCGCAACACCAACGCCGCGGCGCGTGCTGGTAAGGCAAGAGTCGTGCCAGGAACTAAGCGGTTGAATTGGCACGCACGCAGCAAGAAAAGTGCAAGCCGGATAGGCAAAAGGAAGTCGGCTGTCCGTGTCGGATCACCGGATCGTTTGCTCGACAAATGGATTTTTGGCTTGCAGGCGCCGGCCGGCGCGGTACGCTAGGCATTGTCCTGCCGCGGGGCTTCATCGGTGACTGGGCGACGCCGACGGAGCACACGACAGGACTTTTTCATGCGCTCATGTCACTGGCGGCCTTTGTTTCCAGTTCCCTTTTGCGATAAGGCCGTGCTATACTCAGCATCAATCAATGATGGAGAACAAAACGCTTATGCAATCGACGCCCCTTGACCACGAGAATTTCAGCGAAGTGAGCATCCTTGCCCGTGTTCTTGGTAACGAACGCGGTCAGTTGTCGGCCACAATGGCACGGTATCTCCTAAACCTGGGATTCAAGGATGACGACAAAGCCAGGATCCACGACTTAGCGGTACGCAATCAGAACGACGATCTTACTGCCGAAGAGAAGCAGGAACTTTTGGCCTACGGCAAGGCCGGCACGCTACTTTCAATCTTAAAATCCAAGGCACGCCGCACCCTTCGCATAAAGCCCAAGAAACGTACTACTTCTTGAGTCGCTCATGGATGCAGCACTCGCGCGGTTAGTGTGGCAGCGGGCAAGCCACTGCTGTGAATATTGTCGGATACCGCAAGACTTTGACGAATTGACCTTCGAAATTGATCACGTCATTGCAAGGAAGCATCGAGGACCCACTTCGGCATCGAACCTCGCACTAAGCTGTGTCAGTTGCAATTCTTTCAAAGGCTCGGACATCGCCGGGCGAGACAGAGACACCCGCAAGCTCGTGCCGCTATTCAACCCTCGCCGTCACAAATGGGAGCGGCATTTCCGTTGGCAAGGACCCTATCTCCGCGGTCGTACTGCCATTGGCCGCGTCACCATTGAACTACTCAATATCAATGATCCCCTCCGCGTCGAACTACGCGACGAGTTGATTACCGAAGGATTATTTCCACACACTCCGTGACCAAAAGTAGTCGCCATGTTTGGCACATTCTTGGCAATGAGTTGCGTGATAGGGCGGCAAGGCTGCTTTCGGCGTGTATTTAGATGCCTTTGCGCCATCGGCCGCCGCCTGACCATCGCCCCGCATTTGCGGCCTCGGGTCCCAAGGCGCGGTCACGGAGGCCGCGGCTTGGGTAGGCCGGAAATGCGAGAAGGCGGCCACCGCTTGAATCAAGATTAAGTGAGGGGTTTTTCTCGGCTGGCAATTGCCACGGCCGCAAGGGGACATGCGTCGGCATGTCTGACACGGCGTTCATCTGGGGCATTTAGTCCGATGAATGGGTCAAGCAATCTTGTGCAAAACGTCTTCGTGCAAGTGTTCCTTTGTTAAGCAAGGACTATTGCGTCGGAAATCAAGGGTTCCGCGTAGGCGGCGGCGCCCCCTTCATCATATTGTCCATCGCCTTGTTTGACCAAACGCCGCCGGTTAGCAAGAGTCCATTAAACACGCAACACGACCCGAAGTAGATAGTCATTAAAACAATAATCGTAGAAAAGAAAAACGACGAAATCATGCCGCAGACCTTTCCCGCTTGCGTCATACCTCGGCCTTCTGGATCCATTAACCCGGCGTCCATCTTACGCAAATCGGTGTTTGCCCATGACCAAGCGATTGGGCCTAGCGGCACGGCCGGTGCTAAACAGAGGCTCGCAATCCCGGCAACCAGAATGTAAATTCCACGGTGGGGTTCTCCGGCGAACACTTGAGGCGCGTAATGACCTGGCGTTTGTCGTACACCGCACGCCGGACAGATTTCTGCACAGAAGTGATTACTCCGCCCGCATGCGTAGCAGTATTTGCCGGCTGGGTGTTCGATCTTTGGTGTGGTTGGTTCGTGATCCGGGCCAGGCGTTTTCTTTTGTGAAGGTCCAGGATCCTCCAACGAGGTGAAAACTGAGGAATCATTTGATTCAGCTGCGGCCACGGGATTGCGGATTGGTGGCGGTTCCACATTCCAGTGGCTTTCGCCGGGAGCGTCGCCTTGCGCCGGCGTCGTAGGCTGTGCCGGAAGGTGTTCACCGATAACCGTCGGAGTCCGTACTTGCTTGGGAATGAGCAGGTGTTGTCCGCATCTGGCACAAGCAACTTTGGCCCCTGCCAACTCTTCCCTGGCCTTAAGGACCTTCTTGCAGGAAGGGCAAGCGAACCGGATCATAAGCGAACCCTCCGAATCAATCTATGCGGAACTCGTTTAGATCCAAATTCCTTGGCCACTTCTTCAGGGCACGGCGCTTAATCGGCTCACCCTTCGCTGTTTTTTTCGGCTTCGATACTCTTGAGCTAATTGCCGGCGTTAGCTAGAAAACGGCCATGTTACATGCCAATTGCTCTCGCGCGCCGTTTCCGTCTTGGTTTCAGGCGAGAAAACAAATCGACCCCTTTATTGGCGCACAAATCACGAATGCGATCAACTGCGCTCAAGAGTACTTTGACCTGTCGACCAGCAAAGAA
>Ga0206872_10379_pt1 | contig 11289 bp, 9 predicted proteins | sample Alteio_BWOrgCont_34_FD_152906 | JGI IMG/M metagenome (GOLD analysis project Ga0206872, IMG submission 152906) | Enriched cells from forest soil in Barre Woods Harvard Forest LTER site, Petersham, Massachusetts, United States -... | ecosystem: Environmental > Terrestrial > Soil > Temperate forest >... | reverse complement strand
ATCGGCCGCCAGATTTTTCAACTCTTTGAATCGGCGCTTGAGCGGCTGCCGTTTATTGCAAAGGTTTACACCTCGGTACGCCAGCTCATAGACACCATGATGGCCAAGAAACCCTCGAGTCAACGCGTGGTGCTGGTCGATTTTCCGATCGTCGGTCAAAAGAGCATCGGGTTTTTGACTCGCACGATGGCCGACACGGATACCGGCGAGATCCTCGCCGCCGTCCTGCTTCCCAACGCCATAAACCCCACTTCGGCATTTCTGCAGGTGCTGCCCATGAGCCGTGTAACGGAGACCGCAATGACCATGGAGCAGGCAATGAGCATGCTGCTCACCGGCGGTGCGGTGGGGCCCGATACGATCCGCTACTCGTCGCCCCCCATTACAACTGATGGTGCGGCTTTACCTGAATCCCAAACAAAGTAAACACGCCGAGGCGCCCGCAACGCGTACACTTATCTCGAAATCATGAACAACCGCCCGCCCACAATTACCGTTCTCGCGGTCCTCTATATGGTCGCCGGCCTGGTTTCGACCAGCTACTACTTCAACGAGTTCAAGATACCTCCACATACATTTCTATCGATCGTCGGAACTTTTCTGATGTTCGTGATCGGTACCTTTGCCATCATCGCGGGCTACTACATGCTGCGCTGCAAGAACTGGGCACGCTGGCTGGCCATCTCCTGGTCTATTTTTCAAGTCCTGGTCAACGCCGTTCGAAGCCCGGGAGGCATAATCATTCAGGGCGCATTTGTCTTCCTGGTGTACCTGTTCCTGTTTGGCAAGGAAGCAAATGAGTGGTTCAGCAAAGGTGTGATGCCCGTGTTCGAGCCACCAGTTCCGCTTCCGGACCTTCCAAATCCGTCGGCAGACGTTACCCCTCCGCCACCAGACGCTCCGCAACCACCGGTTGTGTAGTCGAACGGAACTCTAATCCCCCACCCTACTCCGTCGCCAGCGCGTCGTCGGCTCGCTCGCTCTCAGCCGTCACCTTGCGCAGGTTCACGTTGTCAAACTGCGCCCAGATCAACCCCGCCGGAATAATGCTCAAAAACGTGATCAGAAGCAGAGTTGCACCGCACGCAGTTGCAGCTTCAGGCGTAGCGCCCAGTATCGCCACCAGCGCCACTGCAACCAATCCAATCTGCGAAAACCACCCAATTACTGGCAACTGAAGAACACTGGCTCCGCCGCTCGCAATCATCAGCAGAATGCATTTGGGCAGGGTAACCGCAACCAGCGCCGGGCTGGCCACGTACGCCTTGCACCCCAGCAGATAAGCCAGCGCAATCAGCAACCACATTGAAATTGAGAGACCTGCCGCGCCAGCAAAATCACTGAACGAGCGCATCGTATCGAGCCCCGAGTGAAACGTGCGCACCTTGTTGCCAACCGAATGACCCAGCTTCTTTGAGACCATTCCAAAACTGAATTCGAAGAACGAAGCAACGCGCTCACCGGCCAGCCGCACGGCAACCAGAAACAGCGCGCCAAAAACGGTAAGTACAAGCCCTCCGTATCGCACTACAAACAGCGCCAGCATGGGGCTTTGATTCGTCAGCTTTGCCATCATGCCTGCATGGCTGGTGCCACGAATAATCTGGTCGGCTGGGATCCAGAACATGGCGATGGAAAAAATCAGCGCCATCGAACCCGCGTCAAGCAGGCGCTCCACAATATAAACAGCAATCTGGGAACTGATAGGCAGGCCGGTCTTGCGCGCCACAAGATATGGCCTCACCAGGTCAGCAACGCGCCCGATCAGCGCCACGGCGGTAAACCCCATCACCTGCGGCCCGAGCAGCGTCCATGGTGAAACCTTCTGGTTGTGCCTAACCAGCAGCGACCAGCGAACAGCCCTGAAAATGTATCCGACATAGATGCACGCACCAGCCAGCGCGATAAGCCGCCAGTCAGCCAGCGCAACCTGCCGGCGGAAGAGCCCGAAGTCGAAGTGGATTCTATCGCGACCCCACCAGGCAAAACCGGCAAGCACCGCCAGAACTAACAACATCAAGATCCACTGCTTCTTTTTCAAGCTTTCTCCGTCTGGCTCGGAACTCATGGCATTCGACCCGGCAGCCTGAGTGTCCCCGTTTGATCGAACCATCGCGTTCCATCACGTGCCTGCGCTAAAACTGAAGAGGCTGATGGAACGGCCGTGCATTTAAAAGTGTAAAGGATTGGCCGAATGGGAAGGGCCAGGCTTTTAGCGCAAAGGCAGGTTCGTACAGCCGAAGTTTCCGCACAGACGGTGATACAACCGAAACGCGCATGCTGGCTGGATTCTGCCTTACATCCACCAGTTCTGCCAACGGATCGCCTGCTAGAGCGCGTATTCATCCTGCATGTACTTAGCTGGCACGTAACCCATCGATTCGATCTTGCTTCGGAGTTCATCGTCGCGTCGATTTCCGTATCCACTCAGCGAAAGACGTTTGAGGCATTTGGGGAGGTCACCCAGGAGCGATTCGGGTTCGATGGCGGTCCTTGACAAGAGCAGGGATTCAAGGCGCTTTGCGGAGCCGATCCCCTGAAGGTGGCGGAGGGTCTTACAATTCGCGATGGACAGCCACCGTAGATGCGGTCCGCTCGTCACATTTAGTGTTGAAATCTGGAGCTGAACCTCGATTCGCAGCTTCTCGACACTCGGGAACAGTTCTAAATCGATTTCAGAGAGGCCGCGAACCCGTATAACTTCTAAGTACACGACTCCAGAGTGTGCAAGGTCTTTAAAATCCTGACGGCCCCCAAGCATCATCGTGAGCGAAACCAACCCCTTCATTGCCCGTACAAAGTGCAAGGGCTCCCGTTTGCCCATGCCGCTGAAGAACAATCTCTTCACCGTGTCAAGATGGGCGATGGATTCGATTCCATGCGCCTGAGCACGCAGGGAGAGATCGCCCAAGCATTTATAACCCGCAAGTGGCGAGAGGTCGATATTGCTCTTCCGCGAAGACCCAACAATCAACTTGCGCAAGTTCATCAAAGACGGAGTCCGCAGTAATTCGGGTAGGTCGGAGTCCTCCACACCAAATGCGAATTCTTCCAAGTGCTGAAGGTACGCCAATTCGTCAGTGTTTGAGATGGCGTCGAGGCAGTCGAGATTCAAAGAACGCACTTCAGGAAGATGTTGCAGATGCGCACAATCAAAACGGCTCCCGTAATGTGCATAAAAGCGGACATTGACCTTTCTTCCGAATGTTCTGCATGCCCCATTCACCTCCTCAAGGATCGAAGTGTTATATGCAGATTCTTGGGAGAATTGCAACACCACCAAGCTGGCACCGTCAGTAAGTGACTGGGCGAGCAAATATTCATCAATCGATTTCGGGTCCATGATGCGATGGAGTTTCATGGGGCTTCTCGGAACCTCGGATTACCTTCGGCTAGGAAACGCATCTTATATTAACTTCATCCAGAGAATACAAGATTGGCGGTTCAGGTCAGTTTGTCGTCAATTGTGAAGTTTCGGGCGAGGTTTCACATGCCGCCATCTTGCTAATTCTGTGCTGATTTGAGCAAACCGTATGGACTTGTTGGAGATTTTGGTGATTTAGGACAATGCGGAGACAGGAACGTAAATATTTTCAATGTTCGTCTGATCCGCGCCCTGATAAGACGCTAAACCGACTGTGTCCAACTTGGGCGTCCGTGTTTCCCACCCTAGCGACAAAAACAAAGACGTCGCGAGGATGGGGCACCCAAAGTTTCGTCCATCGAGGGTCGGAGACGACGGTGGCGGGACTGATACAAGACTTTCTTTGCTCGTGCCCGAACAAGTTTTTACGCAGCCCGTTTAGTCCCGTGAGGGATGTTTTTCAAATCGACGCGATGCCAATCACAACAACTACCTGTTCCCCGCTGTCTGTGTCGCGGGCGGCACTTGTTTCTGCAACGCCTCGCGCGCCAGCACCCGCCGATTGAACTCGTGAATCACTCGCGCCACATAAACCTTGGTCTGGCTGTACGGCGGAATGCCGTGGTACTTGTCGACCGCCGCCGGGCCGGCGTTATATGCCGCCAGCGCCAATGCAAGATTGTCGTGGTAGCGCGACAGCAGTTCGTCAAGGTAAGTCGACCCGCCGCGCACATTCTGCTCGGGCGCAAAGCTGTCATTTACGCCATGTTCGTTTGCCGTGCCCGGCATCAGTTGCATCAGCCCTTGCGCTCCAGCGCTCGACACCGCGCGGGGATTGCCGCCGCTCTCAGCTTTCACCACGCTGGCCAACAGGTCCACATCAATGTTGTGGGCTTTGCCCGCGCGAGCCAGCATCTCTCCAATGTCTGCCGGCGTAAGCTTTGCATTCGGTTGCGGCACAGTCGCAGCCACAATCGGCGCAGGTGGATCGGGCATCGCTTCCACGGCCACAATCTGCTCTGGCGCAAACTCAATGTAGTTGTCTTCGCCCCCGCTCAGGTAGAGCCGCACCCGGGTCTCAACCTGCGCATGATGATCGCAGCGCATCACAAACCCGTTGTTCAGCGTGATCCGTTCGGAGGCGCGCAGTTGAGGCGTCAGGGCCATGAGGCCAACTACTGCCGCCGCCAAAACCGTCAATCCACGCCTCTTCATCGATACAAATCCCGTCCTGATCGCCACCAAGCCAATCGTCAATCTATCGTAGCCGAAACCTCGCGCCGCGCGGCTGCCAGTTTTCTAAGCGCTGCCTCAATCGCCACCGCCGCGCCATCTTGATCGTTCGACGGAGCCTGTTTCCACCCGCGCGTCTTCGCCAGCGTGCGCAGTTCCAGGGCCGCATTTCCCATCATCACGCCTTGCCCGGCCCACTCCAGCATCTCAACGTCATTCCAATTGTCGCCAATTGCCATTGTCTCTTTGCGGTCTACGCCCAGCCGCTCAGCCAGCCGCGCCAGCGCCCATCCCTTGGTCACCCCCGGTGGAAGCAGGTCAAGAATCGATAAGTCGCGCGCCGGATACACCGTGCACGCCGATTCGCAGTCTCCGGCCCATTCGCTGGCCTTCAGTGCTGCCTCTGCGGCACGCATCTGAACCAGCGAGCCTGCCACCATCCCCTGGATCGGATTTTCTCCGTCAGGTATCGCATCTTCAAGCGGCTTTACCACTTCAATCGCATTCCGGTTCGCCTCGATCCAAAGCGAAATGCGCCCGTTGGCTTGTTCAAGATTCTCAAGCACCAGTTCGCCCCGGCCCGGCCGGTCAAAGGTGAACACCACGCTTCCAAACGGTCGCAACAACCCGCAAAGCCCACGCGCAACGCGAGCTTCCATGTGGCACCGGTCGATACTCTCGCCCTCCAACGTCTTTATCACTGCACCATTCGACGTAATGAGGGGCGTATCCGCTCGCAGTCCAAGGCCCTCAAACAGGGGAGTGGTGTAAGCAGACCGCCTGCCGGTGGCAATGGCTATTGTTATTCCGGCGTCCTGGGCAGCGCGTAGAGCGAGCGCACCACGGGGGCTAACCGATTGCGAAAGCGCGGGGAGTAAGGTTCCATCCATGTCAATGGCAATCAGGCGGACCGGGGGATGCATAGATTAAGTCTATCGGGTGACAGCCTCTGCACCCACTGTGCATCATTATTATCGAATGGATGGGTGAATTAAGGTAGGCGCGCCGTAGGCGCAACGTAAGTTAGCCCCGCGCTTCAGCGTGGGGTGGGCTGGCACCAAACATCCGCCAGTCCCGTAGGGACGGCGTAAGAACATTTCAATTGCAGGGACCATTAGCCGACTTATCATCCTCCCGTTTGTGACGGCTCTCACATCCGCCACCGGATGTGAGGTAGCACAATGCTCTTACATCGAATTTCGCCTCCCCCAAACCTGAGGTGAATCGCATGCCCGCACCTATCCTGGTGGCCTATTCCACGCGAACAGGTTCTACCGGCGACGTCGCCGAAGTCATCGCTGACGTACTACGCGAAGGACAACTTCCAGTGGAAGTGGCCAGAATGAAAGATGTAAAGACGCTCGGTCGCTATTCAGCGGTCGTGCTGGGCGCACCGCTTTATATCGGCCAAATGCCCGGCGAACTGCATCGTTTCCTGGGCCGATTCAAGTTTCAGCTCGGCTGCCTTCCTCAGTGGTTTTTCGTCCTCGGACCCATTGAAAACAAGCCCGATGAATTCAGCAAGTCGAGCGAGCAGGCCGAGATGCAACTGAAGAAACACGCCTGGTTGCAGCCGCTGGAAGTCAAAATCCTGGGCGGCCGCTTCGACGTCAACCACATGCCGTTCCCATTCAGCATCGCCACCCGTCTGCCCGCATTCCCTATGAAGGACATTCATGCAACCGATGTTCGGGACTGGAATGACATTCGCTCCTGGGCCTCGAACATCGCCCGCAAGTTCCAGCCTGCTGCGTGATGGCGAAGCGGTTCCGTTAATCTATTTGCATGGAACGCATCTGCACTCAATGCCACGCGGTACTGGCCGATCAGACCGAGGCCGACTGGTGCCCAGCCTGCGGCGGTGCACTCACCGTTCGCAAAAGCCTGACAGAGAAGTCAGACCGCGGAACTGCGGAAATCGATCATCGTGGGATTGTGTTGCCACGCCGCAATGCAGTCGGCGGCATTATCACGCCGCAATGAGTGAGACTGGCAATCAGCCCAAGTTTTCTGCCTTGCTTTCCAGTTCGGGAACGTTGTTCCGCTCGATGAACGATTTATGCGGCTCGATCCGGGCAATCACAGTTTTGCGTTCACATAAGAGAATCGTCTCTCCTGCTTTGAGCCATGGCAGCCACAACTTTGGAGTTCGGAGCTGACTGAGAGTAATTGAGCGCATAGATTGAAACCGTCATTGGCCCTATCGGCAAACAAGGTCTGTGCGAGAGTACAATTTTGAAGTGTCACCCACAACCATATCGTCATGGCTACAGATTTCTCAGGGACTTTTGACGCCCGTGATCGCTGGAATCACCGTCTACATCGCGTGGCAGCAGTGGCGGTTGAACAAGAAAAAATGGAGTCTCGACACATACGACCGTAAGCTTCGAATCTATCAGCGCGTCGTTGAGATGATTCGCCTTATCATGAGGGATCCTAGGCCGGAAATCCACGACATTCTGAATTTCGGTGCCGACACCGCCGAGGCGGACTTCCTATTTCCGAACGAGATTTCCAAGTACATCAACGAGATCTATACACACGCTGCTAAACTACACGCGGCCAGAGCCCAGATCCGGATTGACAGCCCGAATTTTCGGGATGAACTTTCGCAGGAAGAAGAGTGGTTTCATGGACAGTACGATATAGCCAAAGAGATATTCAAAAAGTATCTCGATATTAGCAAGTGATAGGTAGGATTGCGGCTGCCTACAAGAATCCGAGGAGATCCGAAATATGGGAGCTGAGAAGTGGGCGCTGTTCAAATTGAAACAGAGTTAAAGCTTTATTCATACCTCAGCGCCTCCGCCGGCAGCACGCTAGCCGCCGCCCAGGCCGGATAAAGTGTAGCTAGCACCGAGATCCCTATCGAAACCGCCGCAACAATCACGCCGTCAATCGGCCGCGGTGCAAAGGGCAGGGTATCGATCGAGTAGACGCCCGGCGACAACGGAATATGGTAGTAGCCGCCTGCCCACGATGCCGCGTAACCCACCACAAGGCCAATCGCCGTTCCAAGCACGCTGATCAGCAATCCTTGCAGCAGAAAGATCCGTCGTACCTGTCCGGGCGTTACGCCAAAGCTCATCATCACAGCAATGTCGCGCGTCTTCTCCATCACCATCATGGTCAGCGCAATCAGAATGTTCAGCGCCGCCACCATCACGATCAGCCCAATCACGATGAAGGTAACAATTTGCTCCAGCCTGAGCGCCTTGAACAACTCGCCGTTGTCCTCGGTCCAGTTTGTGGTCATGTAGCCCGGGCCGGCGGCCTGCTCAATGGTCTTCGCAATCTCTGGCGCATGGTTCGCGTCGTCAACCCTGAATCCTATTACCGACAGCAAGTCTGGCTCGTCGAAGAGGTGTTGCGCATCGGCCAGTCGCAAGAATCCCATCGATGAGTCGTATTGGTAAAAGCCGGTGTGATAAGTTCCCGCCAGCCTGAAGCGAACGTACTTTGGAATCTCACCCAGCGGTGTAAGGTCGCCCTGCGGGCTTATCAGCATCACCGAGTCGCCCGGCGCAGCTCCAATCGTATCGGCCAGATCGCTGCCCAGAACAATCGGCGGCAACCCCGGGGCAACCGGCGCACCCGGCGCAACCGGCTGAAGCGCGGCGATAGCGCCCGGAGTCGCATGATCGAGAATGTGGCTCACTCGCCGCTCATCGTCCGGCAGAATCCCCAGCACCAGCGCGCCGCCGTCGCGTGCACCGCGCGCCACCAGCACCTGTTCCCAAAGCCCCGGCGAATCCGCAACCACATGCGGCACTTTCTGGAGCCGTGCCATGAAAGGTCGCCAATCCTTGATGCCCATCTTGTCTGTCTGCATCAACTGGACATGCGCGCTCGAATCCACCAGCTTGTCTTGCAAGTCTCTGCGCATTCCGTTGGTGATCGCCAGCGCGATAATCAACGCCGCAACGCCCGCCGCCACTCCGGTAATGGAGATGATGGTGACAATGCCCACCACGGCCTGCCTGCGCTTGGCCTTCAGGTATCGCGCCGCAACTCCAAGTTCAAATCGCATGGTTTTACTTTGCGCCCGCCGGCACTACGCTCTTGGCCGCGCCTACGTTGTCATATCTGTCATAGACGCGAACTGTAATCAAGTGCTCATCCTGCGCCGCTGAAAGCGACGATGGGGGAATATGCAGTTCGTAATGCTCCCCCTTCGAGTCGGAGATGCCGCCCACCGGAGCCACAAATTGCCACGGCCCGGCATCAAGAGAGTACTCAGCATGCGCAATCGGTGAAACTGCATCATCCGCGTCGAACGAAACATGGACACCCCTCGGGCACGGAGCATGCTCGCAGGCGATCGCCTCGAGCTCAGCCTTCATCGTCACCAGGGGCGGTGTGGTGTCAACCGTAAAGCGGTCACTCACCTTCTCGCCGATCAGCGCATCCCCAGGCGTGTGCGACGGCGAGTCAGATGCAACCACCTTCACCTGGTAGCCTCCATCTGGAATCAGGCTCGCATCAAAGCTGTATGCCTTCTCGGTGATCTTGTCTTTCAGCAACCGCCAGACACTCTCACCATCGCCGCGCAGAAAAATCGAGTAGGTCAGGTCGTCGCCATTATCGTCATGCGCCGCCCATCTTACCGTTACTGCCGTCCTGTCCTTCACCGCCTGCAACGGCGTGCTTGAACTCGTGCTCGAGTCGTACGTCACTCCCGAGCCTGACGATGGCAGAGAAATGTTCACCGTCGGCTGGCCGGGTACCGGTGCCTGCGGAGTCCAGCGCGCTCCCGGCACAACCGCCAGCTCTTCAACTACCGGCGCCGCGTTTACGGGCAGATAATTCACCGCAACGCTGCCCACGCTTCCATTCGGCTCGAGGGCAACCTTCCATTGCAAAAACCGCCCCGGCGCAGACGCCACCACACCGTCCTTCAACGGCTCCCATTCGGTCCATCCACGAACCGGCTGTTCAATGTTCCCGGTGCGGGTAAAGATCCGGTATCCACTCGACCCAGGCTCAATCTCGATGTGTCCGAATCGCGCCATCGCGCCGGCGTCCAGCACGTCGCTCGCATATTCATGTTTCTCTGCTGTGCCCAATTCCACCAGCTTGCCCGTGTTGCCCGCGCCGATCAGCAACCCATCTCCGTGCACAGCCAGGCACAACCCCTGCTGCGCATCCAGGTGTCCCACATCGGAGTAGCTGCCATCGTTCTGAATCTTGTAAATGTGCCCACGATTGCCGCTCAACGCAATCAGCCCATCGGCGCGAGCCGCCAGCGCGTACACAACATCGTCTTTGCTTGCCCACAGCTTGCGCGGAGCCTGTCCCTCGGTTATCGCATAAATCTCGGTGCCTTCGGGGACCGTCGTACTCTCATTCGCCGCCTGCAGCGATTGCGGATTCACAATCGTGATGCTGATCGATCCCTGGCCCTGCACCGGCAATGGCGGCAGGGGATTGTGGCTCTTGTCGCCCACGCTAGCCGCATAAATTGTCCCGTTCGCTCCAACCGCGATTGCAGTAATCTCTCTGCGCGGCGCCTCGAAAAGTACGTACCCCTTACCCTGCTCATCGATCCGATACACCAGCCCCGATCCATCGGAACCGGCAATCAGATTTCCCTTCGCATCCCAAGCCAGGCAGCGAATGTGGGCTTCATCGCTCTTGAAAAACTCCTCCGCCCCCGCCCCGATCTTTGAAACATCCAAACGATAAACAGCAGCCGGGTTCCCAGTCGCAATATACATTCGTCCCGCCGGGTCGAATGTAAGGTCCCAGATGTATCGCGACTCGCGCCCTGGCTTATCCCCATCGCTTTTATCGCCATCAGCTTTTCCCGCTTCGCCGCTTTTCCCGTCAACAGCCTTGGCAAGATCGAACACCACTGTCGCATCTTCCCCATCCTGCGCCGCAGTAGACGCCGGATTCAACTTGTAAACCTTGCCGCTCGGCAACGTAGCCGCATAAAGCGCGCCGTCCGGACCAACCTTCAGCGCCTGCACGCTCACGTCTTTCGTCTCAAGCAGCGTGACCGTTTTGCCGTCGGACCCCATGCGCAACACCGTAGCCGGCGATCCCGTTCCCAGGTAGGCAACGCCGCTCTTATCCACCGCAATCGACCACACAAAGGTCGATGGAGTCGTCAGCAGGTTCTTCAGGCCCGGGCCCTGGCGCAGGTGTCCGTCGCTTTCAATTGCCACCCCCTGCGGCGTCACCTTCTCGAACTCCTCAAACTGTGACTGGGTCCAGAGATGGGTATTTTGCGCCATGATAGGGCAGGGAAGAGAGGCGGCAGCGCTCGCCAACGCCAAAATCGCAAAGGAACGCCCGATGCGGTGATTCAAACGGCAGGAATCAAACATTCTGCCGTTCAGTCTACTAAATCCGGCTTACTCCAATCGATTGGCCATCGCAGCATTGTCCGGTTAGCGCTACCACATCCGTGTGTGCCCCATCCATTTCACAGATTCATCGTGAAATGGGTGGGACTGGACAAACCTCCGCCAGCCTACCCCCGAACGTGCGACCCCACCACTGCTTACGCACGGGCGCGCGGTGCTCATACCGCGGCCGTGACGTGCAATCACGGCACTCCGCTTGAGACCGCTGCCGAGATTACGATTGTTGGCGATGTAGGCGCTGAAGTGATTTCGGGCTCAACCCGCATGAAGGCGGGCACAGCGCAGAAGATGATTATGAACATGATTACCACGGGCGCTATG
>Ga0206872_10377_pt1 | contig 11330 bp, 8 predicted proteins | sample Alteio_BWOrgCont_34_FD_152906 | JGI IMG/M metagenome (GOLD analysis project Ga0206872, IMG submission 152906) | Enriched cells from forest soil in Barre Woods Harvard Forest LTER site, Petersham, Massachusetts, United States -... | ecosystem: Environmental > Terrestrial > Soil > Temperate forest >... | reverse complement strand
TGCCCGACGTGCGGCAGTCGGCCGCTGCTGGGCGAGTTCCGGGGGTTGGATCAGTCGCGTTATCTGCGTTGCGGTCTTTGCAGCGCGTCGTGGGAGTCGGCCCGCCAGCGGTGCCCCTTGTGTGAGAACACCAATCACGAGCAATTGCATTTCCTACACCGTGAGGGCGAGGAATCGCGCTGCCGCGCGGCCGTGTGCGACGCCTGTCGGGGTTACGTGAAGATGCTGTCGACGCTGGCGCAGTTGCCGCCCCTGTCGCTGTTGGTCGCGGATGCCGCAACCTTGTATCTCGACCTGGCGGCGGCGGAACGCGGGTATGGGCTATAGATAAATCCGGCGGGGATAAACCCCGCCGCTCGTTTGAGCAGCGGCGGCAGATTGTGAATGTACTCAAGGAGCATCTAGCGAAAAAACGCTGAAGGCGAGCCAGACGCACTCGACGTCGTTAGGCGAAAAGCGGCTGATGTGGCCCTCGACCTACGCGCGCAAGACCTGGCCGCCAACGCGCTGAGGAACCGACACACCGAAGGGACTTCGGGCGCCCCCGACCTACTCCAACGTGTTCATCGTCAACGGTCGCTGACCGCTATGTTCCCACTGCCCCAAATGCACCCGTTTCACCTCGGTTTCAGCCAACTCCGGCCATCCGAACGCGACGTGGGCGAACGACCCCGGCGGTGGAGCCGACCCATCGGTTCGTGGTTTCTGTGGCCGAATTATCCCTTCCTCTGTCCCTGCCGCGCACATACCAGGCCGGCGCCCGCTCGAGCACCCAGTACAAAGCCGCCGAGGCTGCAAATAAAGCTACCGACGCCGACCCAGTCAATCCAGGCCTCTCCGTGCAAGAGGACTAACAACAGTATTCCCATTATCATGGGTGTGCCAAATCCGAGAAACATCCCGAGAGTACCACCAATAAACGCGCCCCTTTGCTGGGCACTTAACCGCCTCAGCTCCTCGGCAGTGACCGCACTAGCGAGCTGGGTGACATTGGCCACAATGATGACCGAGTTTGATGGGAGACAGCACCGCCTCAGATGAGGAGGTGGGAAGACGTATTGGGCGGTTCAGCGCCGGCATGCGCTCAAAAGCGATTTGCCCTGGGCATTCCGTGTCAACAATGGGCCTGGACAGACGAGGAAATCGCGCTACTCGGTACCGACACCGACGCTAAGGTAGGCGAGCGCATCGGCCGCTCGACGTCGGCGTGCGCGATGCGTCGGCAAATGCTGGGGATTCCACCTGCGGAACCAGGGTGGACAGAGGATGAGATTGCTCTACTAGGCACGGACACCGATGCTGCCGTTGCCGCGCGCATCGGCAGAACTGAGAAGGCATGTAAGTCGAAGCGGTTTAAGCTGGGCATTTCGCGACGTTCAAAAGGCTGATGCGTTGTTGCCAAGGTACCCGCCCGAAGAGATGGAGGCTGTGCAGGTCAGCGACCACGCGAACAACGCCCGCAATGACGACCCGCAGTGTCTGCGGACTGTCTTTTCGTCGACGCCGACCAACCGTGCGATTCCGCTGAGCGGTGGTCGCCCCACTTGCTTTCGAAGCGCTTGGTACAGCAGGGCCAGTACCCGGAGGTTGACCTGCCTACTGCGCTAATGTAGTCTACCGACTTAGAACCAAATTTGCTCCCAAGCTTGAAAACGTTCTTCGTTGCTTCCAGAGACCGAGTGGAAAAGGACTAGGTCATGGTCAAGCAGAATCCAGAGCTTTATATCGTAGAGTATGAGATCGATGATGGCATCAGCGCCACGAATCTCAACGCTGCTGGGTTTGCAGGCTTAAGGTCGGCTTGGGTTTTCGACAGCGGCAGTCGCCGCCGTCTCTTGACGACCTGGGACAGTCAGCAAAGCTTCCAAGCCATTGAGTCTGCGTTCGCCGGCCGGTTGACGCAGGCCGGCAAGCCTGCCGTTCTCAATTGGAAAGGTAAGCAAACTGAAGTGGTGGCCGGACCCAACGGAAGCAGGCTGCTAGGGCGCTCTTTAGAACGCTTACGAGATTTGTGGCGCCAAGAATGCTCCGTGCCTTATGTAGCCGAATATCTGATCGACCTGCAATTCGACCTGGAGAAGGTGCGGCTTAACTGCAAAGGATTGCTGTACGTCCAGGTCTTGGTCAATGACGCGCAATGCCGGCTGCTTACGTTCTGGTCGAACCAGCAATCGTTCCTGGCCGCGAAGGATGTATTCCCCAAGCGCGTGGGGCTTGACCCAGCCCAGGCGCCTATATGGCAAGGGCTGCATCGCGATGCCAAAGGACCCCGGGCCGTCTTCTGGAAGACATGGCTCACCGCGCTTTGGGCAGCAGTCGCCACCTTTTTTCTGATCCTGGGCTATTTCGACAAGCTCAAGGACACGTTCGTTGACTGGTTCCTGCCGGCACGGGCGGCTTTTAGTTTACCGGACAAAACCGAAACAGATGCACTGGTTGGCGATGACTTCGATGTTGACTTTGAAATCTATAACCGGCGCTCGCTTGGCACATGTGACGTTCACCTTGAGCAAGCGCAGATCGAGCCTTCCCCAGGCAGCCCTTCAACCGGGCTCGGCGGGGTCCACCTGTCGCGGAACGACTTCGGCGGTTTGAAAGCTTCAGAAAAGCAGACGGCTCGAGTATCCGGCAAGGCGGAACGTGCGGGCGTTTACGGTATCAAGCTCACTGGCAACAGCAAGTCGGGCCTCCTTTTTCCGCCAACCGAGCTAGAACCCCAGACACGCACGCTGCACGTCTGGCGTGCCTGGCAGCTCGGCGAGCGCAAGATTACTCAGCAAGATAAGAGGTACTGCATCATGGAATTTGATCTTCACGTGGGGAAAACAATGCCGGGCCTCAAGGCCATCGCCACCTTGAAAAAGCGGCCTGGATACCGCTTCGGAACCGTGATTTCGCAGTTTGTACAAGACCAAAGCGACCCGGAGGAGTATGGTGGTAAAGGCTCGGAGGTGTCAGAACTTCGCTGGCAGTTCGGCCCTCTGGAGAAATTCAAGAAAATCCCGTTCAAGTTGGAGTTAGACAGCGAAAACGTCGATCGCGCTCTGGAAGACTGGAAGCGAGAGATTGAACTTATCGACATCCAATTGACCGACAAGCAACTTGGAAAGCAATAAAGGTAGCGGCTAGTCGGCCGCGGGCAACTGGTCAATCACCTGGAGCTAGAGCCATGTCCATCGAGCTTCGATTGGGGAAGTACCTTGTCGCCTGCGCAGTAGTAGGGTTGACGGTCGCGGGCGGTCGCGCCGGAGACGTTGAGGGATACGTCCGCGATGCCGGCAAGAAGAAAGGGCAGGACGGGCTGGAAGCCGTCATGGTCGAGATTACCGTTCTGCAGAACGTTCCCGTCATGCAAAAAACGGATGCCAACGGCCATTATAAGTTCGCCAATATTGCCAACGGAGAATGCAATCTCGTGTTCAAGCGCGATGCCTACACTCCCTATCCGAGGAAAATCAAGAACCAAAAAGTCAATGCCGGCAACAATACAGTCACAGACATCATGCTGTGGCAGGTTGATGGCGAGGACGCTTACTATCGCACATCAGCTGACCGCATCGTTGAGTACGTTAAACTCCAGCCCGACGAACGCAAAGCTTACCAGACCCAATGGGCTTCATTAGGTGAACAGAATCTCGATCCTGTGACAAAAGCCCGCCTGGCGACAAGTATCAGCGAACTCGATGCTGAGGCCAAGAACATGGTGCCTGGATTGAATAGCTATCTTGCCGTAGATATCCAGGATCTCAAAGTCGTTTCTACTCAGTTCCGTGACGCGCTTGTGGGCGATAAGGATTTTCCCACTCAAGGATCCACGGCCAAACTGAAGCTCAATGGCCCTGTCCTGGCCGATGTGGTTACCCACTATGTTCGTGGTCAAACTGGGACAGCACAGCAACGCAGCAAATTCCAGGACCGCTTTGACGCGATTTGGAAAGGAACCGAAGTCGCTGAACGCGTCAATGCTTTCGTCCTCTTCGGCTCGCCGCCAGGCGCAGGTGGTGATGTTGTCGGACTCGTTGGCCTCAAACTCATGACGCTGAGGCCCGTTCAGGACGAGCTAATGCTTACCGACGAACAAGGGACCAAGAGTACGGCTCTCTGCAAAGAACTCAATCAGAAGTATCGCGAGGACCTCCAGCATGTGCTCGACGCTCACGGCGGCGAGGAAGAGCTAAATAGGAAAATCGCTGAGCTGACGAAAACCATCAATGCGGAGTTTGCTAAGTCACTGGCGGATCTCCTGGTTCCTGAGCAGATCAAGCGCTTTAATCAGATCGAGTTGCAATCGCTGGGCGTAAATGCTTTCCTGACGCCTGGCGTACAGACAGCGCTTCAGCTGACGGATGCACAGAAGCACGAAATCAAGAACACCGCGGAGGGCTGGCAAGGCGAAGTCCGCGTAGTGGTAATGGGTTCTTCGGAGTACAGTCAGGAGAAAATGACCTCGCTGCGGAAATCGGGAGTTGAAAAAATCTTAAGCAGTTTGACGACCGACCAAAAGAAGCGGTGGATAGAACTCATAGGAGAACCCTTCGACTTGAAGCCGGCTCGCAGTCCAGATCGAGGAAGAGGACAATAAGAACGCCAAACGTCTTGGAAAGAACCAAATCGTCTGAATCCAGGTAAGAGCGCGATGCTTTGATGGACACGGCCGATGGGCTCAGGTGAGGCGCTCTGCGCGAAAATGAAATCAACGGCTGGCCGGCCAAGAGTTGCGTATAGCGGGCGTCGACCAAGTCGAGGTCAGCGTGACTTCCAAAAATCCGGTCGGCCGGATAGTGCATTTGCAGGACTGGCACTTCGTCCCCAAAGACCTCTACGCCATCGACATGAAGAACGCCCATGGCCGCGGTCTGACTGACGACGAGATCGACCGGCTATACCAGGAACACCTCCTCGAAGTGGAACTCGTCCAAGTCGAGCAGATGGCCGTCCTTCGCTGCCTCATCAAGCATCACGGGTTGAAGAAGGTCTTCTTGGACGACTCGCACCAACCGACCTGGAGGCCTTCCGGAAGAAGATCGCTGTGTTACGGGCGGTGCAGGAAAATGAGAGTCGACCAGCAGAACAACGAGCTTCGCCAGGACGCCCAGGTGAAGGCGATGATGAAGGAGGGGCCAGCCGCGGCAATCGTCCTCTGCGGAGCGCATGACCTAACGGAGAGCACAAAGCGGATCGGCGGTGGTCTCTTCGAGTACCTTCGGGTGGCGACGAAGCGTTTCAAGGTGATCGGCGGGTAATTCGCCATGCGGCCGACGAGTTGGGCGAAAATGTTTGCACACCCAAACCATGTCGGTTAGGTTCATCCCGGCCGGTGTGTTGCTTCCGCCTGACTGGGCGACGGGTTGGGAGTAGCGCCGGCCACTTTTATTTGGCTACGGCTTATTTGCGAGCCGGCAACTTATCATTGTCGTTCTGCGGCGGAGAGTGCCCGTGAAGATGCAGCACACAAACGGCATCTTCGACCACGAGGCCGACCACACCATCAACCTCGTGGGGTGGCACGCGCCATTCGCCATGAGCCGGGGGGGACGCATTACCATTTTGAATGGTCTTGCCTCACGCAAGTGTCGAATCGTCCCTGGGAGTGGACTGTGACACTCGCTTGTCGCCGCCCTGCGTTTGCTGCTCCCAATCCTGCTTCCGCCTTCGTCGGGGCGACGTGTAGCCTTCCGGCTGAAGTTCCACGCCAGGCATTGGTCTCTTCCTGCCCGGGCTTCGGCAAAATCGATCGATATCCGTCTCGCGCGACAGCAAGAACTTCAGGAAACTCACACCTTTGTACTTGCAGGTCAGGTAGATGCTCAATAGCTCCAGATACTCGTTTAATCCCCATTCGGTGAGGAGACCGTCGGCGATCTCTCGATAATAGGCGAATTGCTTCACGGCGTGCTCGGCGTTGTTATTGTTCCAGGGCACCCCGTCGTGGTCGAGAAAGGTGAACAGCTTGCTCTGGCACTTCAGCAATCTCTTCCGGTATCCCTCTGCCACCTCCGAGCGGAGAACAAGTCCTTCGAGAGACTTGAAGAATCGGTCCACGTCTCGCTTGTGCGTATTGAGGTGCCTCTGCTTCAGCCCGTGCTGGTCGATGGTCGCGACAATCGCCCGTAGCAGGCTACCGAAGTCGCCCGCCAGCAACTTGAGTTCTTCATCCCAGGGGTTCCCTTGGATGTCCTGGTTAAAGTCTCGGATGAGGTGGATCAGGCATTTTTGCTGCAGGCATTCCAGCGAGTCGCAGGCAGCGTAGAAGTCGGTAACGAGAACGCCGCGGAAGTTCTTGAGCAGGTCGTGGAGGAAAGTCCCTTCCCGCGACGGCTTGTACATGAAAACGACCTCCTCCAGATTTGTGAAGACCCAGACATAGCCCTTGCCCCCACTTTTGAGATGGATCTCCGTCTCATCAACGTGGATGAGGTTCCCAGCCACCAGTTTCTCCAGGAGCCGCTCGTGGGTTCCGGCGTAGTAACGTGCCAGCAAAAGCTTAAATGTCCGGACATCTGGTGAGAACACTGGCAGCCCGAAGTACTCCTTGATCATCTCGGCGACATTCGCTAGGGTGGTCCGGCGGACGACATGCTGGTACATGGCCCAGCTCTTCAGTGAATGGCAGTGGGGGTCCAGGCGGAGGTACTCCCAGGGCAGGAACCGCTTCCCGCAGCCCGCGCAGCAGTGGTAGCTGGAGGTGAAGCGAGTCACCCATCTGCCAATGCCGCCTCGGGTAATCCGCAGGTCGAAGGCTAGGCGGGTCAGACGCCCACTCCGAATGCGGGACAAGTCCTCGCTCCCACAGAATGGACACCTCCCGGCGGTAATTTCGACCCTCCTGTTGGCCGGAATGTCCCTTTTCCCCTTCCTTCCCTTTTGCCTGGCGTGGCACCGCCTGATGGTCTTACTACTGCGGACGTACACCCGGTTTCTTTGGTAGTCGTAATATGCCCTTTCATTGACGAACTCGAAGTCAGGTACAGTGAAGTCCGCCCGGCACCATTCGGGGCGACTGGATACCGGGTCCATCTCCTCGACACGGGCGACCGGAAGGCCGGCAGGCGGTTCAGGCCATACTCCACCCGTCGGGTGGGGGCAGACCTCGTACAGGAACTCCGTCACCCGCCGCAGCGCGTTGCAATCCTCAAGGTTGTATTCGACCAGCTTTTCCTTTAACGCCGGCGAGCAGTTTTCCTCCCACCTCCTCCGCCAGACGACGCTCAGCACCCCTGACGCGTCCGGCTCCGTCCAGCGGGATCCAAGCCACCCGGCAATGTCCTTCAGGCTGTTCGAGCACACGGGAAAGTAGATGTGCAAATACACCATTGAAAGGATGTTGAACGTTCTGGCCAAGAGCCGTCCGACCTCCTCCTCACGCCCTGCCACTTTACCGACCCGCCGCAGAAACCCAGCCTCGTAGCCGCCGTAGGCGTAGACCCAAGCGTCGGGATGGAGGGCTGCCAAGTCGAGGAGTCGCCCGAGCAACACGGTCTCCTCGTCGGGCGAATTTATCCAGAAGGAATGCCGCTCCTCGGCGTCTCCGACCCGCACGACCACGCCGAGCAAGTAGCAGAAGCCCCGCTCCGGGTCGCCCTCGACGTCCAGGTAGATCCGCGCGGAGGCCGTTGGTAGTTCGGGCGTGCCCAAGACGTGGACCTTCCTAGCGCGGACGGCCAACGCCTGCAAGGCGTGGGAGTGGTACTGCTTCCTCTGTTCCGGCTTCCTCGTCCTCCTCGGCGGGCGGAAGGTGCAGGACAACTGCGTGACCGTGAGGATGCCACGCTTGGCGAACTTGCTGATCTCCTTCTCACCCATGCCCCGCAGCAGGCTCAGGTCATCCTTGGCGGTCGCCTCAGCATGACATCGCTTGCGGAACTCGCATGTCTGGCAGTGGCCGTTCAGCATCAGCCTAGGTGGCGGGTCGCGCCGTGCCTCGCGTAACTCTCGCAGCAGACGCCGTGCTTGATCGCGGACGCCGCCGAGTTTGATCTTCTTCGTCTCGCTGGCCCTACCATGGATGATTATCCCGACCGCTGGCTCCCTACCCTGGATTGTGCCAAGTACCAGTCCGTGGACGGCAAGGAAGGTTCGCAACTCCAGCGTAAGCTTTTCCGCCTCGTGGAAGAGAACTGGGACGTAGTGGAAGCCGCCTAGGCGCGACTCGCCTTCCACGCAAAGCAAGGCGTCGAAGTGGAAGGACATCTCCTCGTCCTCTAGCGAGGCGTCGAGGAGCAGGCGGGAGCCGCGTTCTAGCAGACTGGCCTCAAGAGGCAAGCGTGTCGGGACCTCGGCCCCGTCGTATCGCTCGAGCAGCTTGGCCGAGGCGGCGTCGCGAATTCTCTGCCGCGTCTCCCTTAGCATCAGCTCGTAGTCGCATGGCTCGCCCCGTTCGCCGGCCATCTTCAGGTGGGCCTTGAACCTGCACTTCAGGCGTGCTTCGAGGACATCGTTTGTGATCTCGCGGCCCATGGCTTTCCTCCGGTGCTTCGAGATGATCGTGGTGAAGAGCGGCGAACGAGTTTGTCCGCAGGCCTCGTCCTTCCCAGTTCCACCTGGCGAGCAGGCCTACTCGGGCACGCCCGAGGCACGTCGCATGCTCAAGGCATTGGCGGGAGGTCAGGCGGAAGCCCCGCTAACCCGAGCGGCAAAAGACGCTATGGGGCGGATGGAAAAAAATGTCGACAGCGCGCCATGAGAGCCCCAGCAGGGTTCCACTTCTGGCCAACCGACCCCCTTTTCGCCCGGAAGGCTTCAGATGCGTTGGTGATGATAGGAGTCGTGTCCCCAGTCGCGGGGGCGATGATTGCTGTCACGGCTGCGCCTCGCGTGGACGTCCCCAGCCGCGGGGGCGATGATTGCGTCACAGCTTCACCTGGCCTAGACTGCCCCAGCCGTGGGGGCGATGATTGCAGTCGCTGCTCCGGCCCTCGTCTGGGCGGCCTCTGCCGCAGGGGATGATTTGGGGGCGATGCCGTGGTGAATGCGGAGCCTCACACGACGGTCCCCGATGTGTCGTAGCGGACAAGTCGAAAAACGCCCTGGAGGGTTGCCGTGCACCGAGCGGCCCGCGTCCTCTGCAATCCTTACCTCTGGCTCGTGCTCTTCTTCGTCATATGGGTCGGAGTGTTCTACGCTTTGCTGCCTGCTCCACCTCATTTCACTGTTCTCACGGGTGCGGTACGTGACGATTGCCGCTGGGACTCGTCGGGCCGTTGGGCTAGGTTGCAAGGCATTTCAGACGATTGCGGCCAAGTGACGATCGCCACCTATGAAGGTCACTGGCGGTGCCCCGACTGCCGACTGGAAGTTTGGGACACGCGCACCGGCGTCGACGTGACACCCACGCTGTGGAAGGACGCGGATTGGCTGCGGCTCCTCTCCGACTCTTACAGGCGGTCCACCAGGATGACGGATCTCCTCGCTCAGCCCTCAGGCAAGGACATGATGAACGATGGAACCACCTGGGACGAGCTCTGCCACCGATTTAAAATGGGGCGAGAGAAGGCCCTGGAAAACCTCCGGAAGACCATAAGGCCGGTTGACGAGAGCGAGGCACATTGCGTCTTTCCAAGCAGTGTCAGCTTCGCGCCGGACGGCCTACGCCTAGGCTACGTTGCCCGGAATGGGTGGCCACTATATATCGTTCACGAGTCGCTGGGGGACGGAACGGTGGTCGAGGATGTGCGGACCGGTACGCGGCTGGCCTTTCTGGCGGGAGTGACAGACCAAGTCCACATTGCTCCCGGCGGCGAGACTGCGGTGTCCGTCAATCATCCAACCAAGAACGAGGGGGATCAGCCGCGCCTAATTCTCTGGGACCTGAAGACATCCACCCGCCGGGCGGGTTTGCTGCTTCCCGAGGCGGTCTTACCAATTTCGGTTGAATACAGTGCAGACGGCCGGTATGTGTTCGCCCAGTACACCAAGTGGGACGATTGGAGTGGCGGTCTGAGGTGGTGGGACGCGGCAACCGGTCGGCAGGTTGGTGCTGTAGTGAACCCCGGGGACACGGCTTTGATAAGCAGCGACAGTATGCTGGTGACGCACCCATTGCAGAGGCGAGGAAATGCTGCGGCCGAGGGCTACGTAATGGGGTTCTGGGATGTGACGACTGGGGCGCAACGGGGAGAATGGAATTTAGTCGCGCCAAAGGACGGAGGCGGGATGCTGCATAGATTAGTGGCATCCCAAGATGGCCAGTTCGCAGCCGCAGAATATTACCCCGACTGCGGCCGCGTGTCGTCGCAGCCTCCTTGGCCAATTGATAGGCTGGTTGATGCCCTGTCCACACACTCCAGGCAAGACCGCCAACAGGTCTTGGTGTGGAACCTCGCCGAGCGGTATGAACTGGCCCGCTTACCAGGCAGTTCGGCCGCGTTCTCGCGGGACGGACGGTGGCTGGCAACGCTTGACGACGCCGGCGTTGTGCGGGGGTGGGAAATCCCGGTGCGGCCGCCGTGGGGCTGCATCGTCGGGTATGCTGTGGGCTGTGCGCTATGCAGTTGGGTACTTGCAGTTCTTCCTGGGCGGCTGTGGCGTCGATGGCGCTAGTACCCGCGAGGGCAATGGCCGGGCAACGTCGTGCGGAGACGCCTTTCTCCCGGACGGCCAGCCGCGGCGGCGATTGGGAGTCGCCTTGGAGCCAGGCTACTGACGGCCACCTGAAGCGGGAGAAGAATCGGCTGCTGTGGAAGTACCAGGGGATCGACCACCCGATGACACTGGGCCGTGCATGTTTCTCGTCGTGGACGACGAGCGTCTGGATGGCGTTTGGGGGACAACCGACGACGCACGATGGGATTTTCGTCGAAAACTGAACTGATCGATAACAACGCTCGGAACGATGACCCACAGAGCCTGGAGCCTGCTAGCATGTTTTGAGTAACCGAAAAGGCCGACGTTTTGGAGTCAACTAGTAGTTTTTATATCGGAGGCGGGCATGAATGATTGGGCTGGCGCTTTGGGGCTTGGTGCAATGGCACTTGCGGCTGCCTTGTATTTCTCAGCTCAAGCTTGGTTCAAGCACTGCGAGCGAATGGCAATGATCGAACGTGGACTCAATCCGGACACTCTTATCCCGTTTTTACCGCTATCAAACCGCGTCAAGGAACTGGCCAGCGACCCTACCAAGAAAATTGAAGCAATCGAAGAGACCGGCGCCAGCCTGGCCGACGCGAAGCAAGCAGTCGATGCGTTTACTGACAAACGGCCGACGTGACGACCCGCAGTCTTGTCGCCCCCCGTGGCGACACGCGCAGCCATGCACCATTCACCGGACGGCCCGAACGTGGCGGCGATGATTGCAGTCACTGCTTCGCCTCGCCTGGACGTCCCCAGCCGCT
>Ga0206872_10376_pt1 | contig 11344 bp, 11 predicted proteins | sample Alteio_BWOrgCont_34_FD_152906 | JGI IMG/M metagenome (GOLD analysis project Ga0206872, IMG submission 152906) | Enriched cells from forest soil in Barre Woods Harvard Forest LTER site, Petersham, Massachusetts, United States -... | ecosystem: Environmental > Terrestrial > Soil > Temperate forest >... | reverse complement strand
CGCATCAGCGGCCCGGGCCGCCGTGAAATCGGCCACGGCGCATTGGCGGAGCGTTCCATTGAACCGATGCTGCCGCTGGACACTTATCCTTATGCCATTCGTGTGACGAGCGAGATCATGGAATCGAATGGTTCGAGTTCCATGGCGACGGTTTGCGGCGGCACTTTGGCGTTGCTGGATGCGGGCGTGCCCATGATACGGCCCGTGGCCGGCATCAGCATCGGCATTTGCACCGAGCACGATGACAAGGACAAAATCAGCAAATACAAATTGTTGACGGACATCATCGGCTGGGAGGACGCCTTCTGCGACATGGATTGTAAAATCGCGGGCACCGAAAAAGGCATCACCGGATTTCAACTGGACCTGAAACTGCGCGGTTTGCCGCACAGCATCATGGCCGAGACCCTGGAAAAAGCCCTGGCCAGCCGTCTGAAGATTCTGGCCATCATGGCCCAAACGTTGCCCGAGGCGCGCAAGGAAATGAGCAAGTACGCTCCGCGCATCGTGCAAGTGAAGATCAATCCCGAGAAGATCGGGGCGCTGATCGGGCCTGGCGGCAAGAACATCAAGCGTCTGGTCGAGGAGTCGGGTTGCGAAATCAACATCGACGACGATGGCACAGTCAATATATATTCCGTCTCGGAAGAGGGCATGAAGATCGCGCGGGGCGCGATTGAAGGCATGACGGCCGAGGCTGAAATCGGCAAGCTCTACCGCGGCAAGGTTGTCACCATCAAGGAATTTGGGGCATTCGTGGAGTTTTTACCGGGCAAAGACGGCTTGGTCCACATCAGCGAGCTGGCCAATTTCCGGGTCAAGGCAACCGAAGACATTGTCAAAATGGGCGATGAAATCTGGGTCAAATGCCTCGGTGTTGATGAAAAAGGCCGGGTGCGGTTGTCGCGCAAAGCAGCGATGGAAGACAAAGAGCGCGAGATGGCGCCCAAGGCGTAAACCATCCGGTTTGCGGCGATATCGGGTCATTGAGGGAGAGTGGCAGAATTGACATTTGGCCGGCTTTATGCTATAGGTTAAGCGCTGAAGTATGTCATCTTGGCGTTCAAATTCTTTAACCGTTCTGGCTGTGGCGACAGGGGTATTGTCGCCATGCGTCATGGTTCCTTCTGCCCTGGCTGGCGATAAGATCGAGTTTTCCGCTCCAGCAGGCACGTTGGCAGTGCCCCACTTGGAACGCGAAGACAAGGCGGCAGCCAAGATTGATGAATTTCAACCGTTGGAGCGACCCGATGAACAGGCTCAGGAAGATAATCAGATGAATTCTTCTGAGGTGCTGATCGTCGCCACCCCGGAAAAAAAGGGCGCCAGAACATCTTTTACGGACAGTTGGTATAACGATCCCACTGCAGATAGTTCTTCTGACAATTTAGATTCCAAACGGCGGCCAATCAACGGTGTAACCCCCCGGTGGGATGTGCAAAGAGCACTGGATCGGGATGCTGAAAGCATATACTCCGAAAAGAAAAACGATGATGTGGCTGCAAACCGCGAGAACAGCCTTCGCACCCGACTGGAAGCGCTGAACGCAAAAGAAAAAAACGATTATCAAAGGAATGACCGTTACAGCAAACATTCTCCTGATTTAGACGAGGGTTCCGCATGGTCCCACAGTCTTTTTGATCACGGATTTCCCGGTTTGGAGCGGATGCGGGACGGGCAATTCGTGCCAGTTTACGATGAAGTGAGCGGAGGCGACCAGCAGGCCGGCCACGGACATACAACGGCGCGTCCCGCCACTGTTGCGGACGATCTGTTGCGCAATGCCATGTTGCCTCCCGGTGTGGCGGCATACAACGCACAATTGGACGCCATGCATGGCAAAATACCGGATGCGACGGCGGTGTCGCCCCGAATGTTCCACCCTGTGCAAACACAGGAGGCAGTGAGCCAGAATGTCAACGTATACGCCCGGGAGGAACCACCGCCCTCGCCGCCAGGCCAGGTCCAATCACGTCCGGCAATTCTGCCTTTCCCCAAAAAACCAGGTGATGTTTTGCGGTGAAATCGGGATGCTCGCGGGGGCCATGAGGTTGTCCGGTGTGCAGACTGAATTAGACACGTAAAAAAGCGAAGATTTATGTTTATTTTCCCCGCAGGAAATGCTTTAATACCACTCACCGGACGAAGAACACGTCCCCAAAGCGCCGGATGGCTCAAAATGAAGTCATAACAGAATTTTTTCACAGCGGTGAATCGCTCGACAACAGCAAAAAATATGAAGGCTAAAAAACTGTCTCCGCCGCCTTTGGCGAAAGGCCAACTTTGGAGGATGGACGATAAACACATCGAAATCATGGAAGTGGGCAAAACCCTGACGCACTACCGCCTTTTTCAAAGTCAAAAACGGGTGCCGATTAGCTTGGGGGGGATCGCCGCAGTGCAGGCTTACCTGAAGACCAATGGCGCCAAATTAATAAGAAAGGCTTCTCCTCTTAAGACGGCTTGAGGCCCGAAAGGGCATGCCCTGTGCCTGGGATAGATCCGGGCCGCGTACCGTTTTGGGACGCGAATCCAAAGATCGGACACGCCAAACGCTGCCGGTCTGAAGCCAAGGTGAGGTAGCCAGCCTTTTTCCGGCCTTTCACCCCGGCCAATCGACTGGTCGCTTGAATGTGTCCATCCAGCGTACATTTGGCACTTAAAGTGCTTTCTTTGCATCAACAATGATGAACAACGCACAAACACAAGTTCGGGCACTTTTGGAAAGGCAACAGTTGTTGAATCAGCAGCAGCACAAACGCCTGGCCCGCAAGATCCATGATGAGGTCAATCAAAAGATGACCCTGCTGGCTTTACAATTATCGCTGACGTCGGAAAGCAGCCCGCCCGAGAACTGGGCCGGAAGTTGCAAGGATTGGGCTACCCTGGTCATGGAGCTTGGACAATCGATTCGGGAAATCACCAATGAGTTGCAGCCACGCATTCTTGATGAATTTGGGCTGTCGTCTGCTTTACGCTGGTTCGCGCAGTGTTCCGCCAAAGACATTTGCTGCTACTGCACCTTCATCGCCCCGCGCCAGAACGTCTCACTGTCGCCGTTCACGGCCAACGAATTATTTGGAATCTGCCGCGAAATTATCTCGGACATTTTTGTGCCAGCCGGAGTGGCGCGCGTGGAAATCGAATTGGAGGAGAGTGAGGGAGCGATCCGCCTGCATTTGCGAGCCAACGACGACGAGCTGGGGCAGCAACGGATAGGCGAAGAGGCACTGGAAGATATCGCCATAAAAGAACGGCTGTTTTGTCTGGATGGCACGGCTGAATTGAATTATTCGACGCATACCGGTTCAGTGGTCACACTGTCTGTGCCAGTCAATCAGCCCATGGCCTGCGCTGTCCATTGAACTACATCAAATTTACGGGGTCAACATCAACGGTAATGGCAACTTCTTCGGGCAGGGTAAGGGTAGCGATTAATTCCGCCAGCTTTTGGCTTAACAAGGTCATTTGCCGGGTGCGCAACATAATGTGAAAGCGGTATTTGTTTTCCGTGCGGGCCAGCGGGGCAGGGGCCGGCCCGGCCAAAATCATGTCTGGAAACGTCCCCGACCATTTTTCTATTTCGTGCTTCACATGGGCGGCCGAAAATTTGACCTTCTCCTCGTTGCGCCCTTTGAGCAGAAGCAAGGCGATCCGGCTGAGCGGCGGATAATTCAGTTGTCGGCGAAAATCAATTTCCTGTTCGTAAAAACCGTTGAAGTCATGGCGGCGGGCATATTGAATGGCCGGATGAAAGGGGGTGAAAGCCTGGACGAAAACCTCTCCCTCCACGTCGCCGCGCCCGGCCCGGCCCGCCACTTGTGTCAATAATTGAAAAGTCCGTTCTCCCGCGCGAAAATCCGGCATGTGCAAACTCAAGTCCGCGTAAATAATCCCGACCAGTGTCACATTGGGAAAGTGGAGGCCTTTGGCGATCATTTGCGTGCCGACCAGCAGGTCGATTTTTCCGGTCCTGAAATCCCCGAGGATGCGGCGGTAATCTTCCTTGCGTTTCAAGGTGTCCGAATCCATGCGCCGGATGCGGGCCTGGGGGAAGAGCTTGCCCAGCGTGGCCTCGACTTTTTCCGTGCCCAGGCCGGCGTAGCGAATGGCGGGGTTGCGGCATTTCGGGTTGGGGCAAGCGGCCGGCGCAACCTCCTCGTGGGCGCAAATATGGCAGCGCAATTTCCCCGCCTGCCGATGGTAGGTGAGCGAGAGGCTGCAATTCGGGCATACGGCCACGTAACCGCAAAGAGGACATTGCAACGAGGTGGCAAAACCGCGCCGGTTCAAAAACAAGAGCGTTTGTTCCTTGCGATCCAGCCGGCTGTGAATGGCTTCCTTGAGCTGGGGGGAAAGGATGGGTGTTCCCTTTTCGTGGCGCGCGACCTGGCGCATGTCAATCACACGCACGATGGGCATTTTTTTATGATCGGCGCGGATGGGCATTTCCAGGAGCCGGTATTTGCCTTTTTGCACGTTGCAAAAACTTTCCATGGAAGGCGTGGCCGAACCCAGCACGACCACCGCGTTTTCCATCCGGGCGCGCACTACGGCAACGTCGCGGGCGTGGTAGCGGGGGGCTTCCTCCTGCTTGTAGGAATGTTCATGTTCCTCATCCACGATGATCAGGCCGAGAGGGTCAACCGGCGCAAAGACGGCGGAACGCGCGCCAATAACGATGCGGGCGCGGCCCTGGCGGATCTTGTGCCACTCATCATGGCGTTCGCCCGCGGACAAATGGCTGTGCAACACCGCTACCAAGGTTTGCAGCGGGCCGGAACTGAAGCGGGCCTTGAATCGCTCCACCGTCTGGGGTGTCAAGGAGATTTCCGGCACCAAAACAATCGCCCCTTTGCCTTGTTGCAGACTGCGGGCGATGGCTTGCAGATAAACTTCTGTCTTGCCGCTTCCCGTTACGCCGTGCAGCAGGAAGACAGCGGGGTGGAACAGGCCTCCGGCCTGTCTGGATTGGGCGTCCCGCCCAATCCCTTCCGTTGAAGGAGCAGGGACGGGTTTTGGCGTAACGCCGGTTCCACCCATTGCGGCGGTGATTTCTTCGAAGGCACGTTGTTGGTCGGCGTTAAAGGTCAACGATTGGGTTGACGGTATGACCTCGCGTCCATAGGGATCGCGCTCTGAAATTTGTGGCGTAATGGTAAGCAGGCCCTTGTCTTCCAAACGGCGCAACGTTTGGGCGGTGGTGTCGGCTGTTTGCAATAACTCCTGCAGGGGCATTTCTTCCCGCTGACGGACAATTTCAATGATCTGCGCCTGGCGTTTGCTCAATTTCGGCCCGGCGCCGTCCACAGGCAGCGCGCGGACGAATAATTGCTCGCGCCAGCCTTCCTTTTCTTTGCGCACGGCTTCGGGCAGGACGGTTTTAAGAGCAATCTCCGGTGGACAGCAGTAATACTCGCCCATCCAACGGGCCAATTGCAGAATCTTCGGGCTGACAAACGATTGGCGGCCGATGATTTTAATGAGCGGGCGAAGATTGGGATGAGGCGAACTTTCCGGCAACGCCGTCACGCAACCCAGCACCTGGCGGCGGGCAAATGGCACCTTGACCCGGGTGCCGACTTCGACCAGACCCGCCAATTCATCGGGAATGAGGTAATCAAATTCCTTGCCCAAGGCGAGCTCGAGGGTGACGCGAGCAATCATGCGTGAAGGAAAGAGGAAAACCGTCCGATTAAAAAGCAAATAGCGTCGATTTGACCTTTTTTTTCGCCTCCGCTGCGGTTAGAAAAGTGCGCAATGCATTGCCGCCGGTTCCTCTTGTTGGTCATTTTGGCGTTGGGCCTGTATTGGGGCTTCATGTATTGGCGTGAGCATCGCTTTGATGCGGTGATCGCCGCGGCGGCCCAGCGTTATCAACTGGAGCCAGCGCTGGTCAAGGCTGTCGTCTGGCAGGAGAGCCGGTTTAATCCTAATGATCGCGGCGGGGCAGGGGAGTTGGGCCTGATGCAGGTGCGCGAGGACGCCGCCCTGGAATGGGCATCGGCTGAACATATCGCGGGGTTTGAACACGCGGCTTGTTTGGATCCGGCCACCAACACGCTGGCTGGAACCTGGTACTTGAAGAAAATCTTGCTGCGCTATAAACAGGCCGACAACCCCTTGCCTTACGCTTTGGCCGATTATAACGCCGGTCGGGGTAATGTGTTAAAATGGCGCACCGGCAGCGCGACAACAAATAGTGCCGCGTTTATGAATCAGATTGGATTTCCAGGCACAAAAGCTTACGTGCAGGCTGTCCTGAAACGGTATGAGCGTTACAAATGAAGGTGCCGAATGACGAAAAGCCCACCGGATATGGCTTTGTCATTCTTTCTCGGCAGGGCACTCATCGCTTAAGTTGTCCAATTTTTCGTGGTCAATTGTAAAAACAATCGATTCCTTGCCTGCGGTGCGGGTGATCTTTAACAGAAAAATGCTGTCAAAATCCTTGCGCGGCCACCAAGGAACCTCTTTCGGGTCTCCGCCGTATTGCGCGACCATTTCCCGGACAAAATTATCGAGCAGGCCGTGCTCCCAGGCGACAAAAATGGTGGCTCGTTGGTATTGATCTTTTTTAAGCTCGCGTTCGAGTCCGTGGATTTCCTTGTAGCCAAATTCCGTGTTGACTGGCAGCCCGCAGCGAATGGCCGTCGGCTCAATGGTGATGAGCGGGCGAATGTAATTGTAGGCTCCTTTGATTTTTCCTTTTACATCCGCTTTTTGAGTGGGATTGGGCGCAAAAATAAACTGGGGCGTCCCGTATTTCCCCAGCAACACCTTGGGCAGGGCCAGCGCGCGATTGAGGCCCTGGCAGGTCAGTTGACCAAGCCCGCCACGCGGCTTTTCACCATGTCGGATGCAAACGATGGTTTCCACTGCCGGCCCGCAAGCGGTTGCAGCAGCCGAATTCGTCGGCTCGTCCGCGCGAATGGAAACCGTGAATCCGATAAATAACAGGGTGAATAATATTCTCATATTTTCTGGCGAAGGGTAAATGGAGCCGGGGATAATGTCTAATGACTAATCCGGCGTGATGGCGCGCAGGGATTCTTCAAGCTGGGTCCGTATTTGTTCGCGCTCGGCTTCTGTGGCGTCGCGCGGGACATATATTGGATGGTTGTCGTGAAATTCGCATTTGGCAAAGGGCAGGGGGATTTGGGTGCGGTCCCAATTTTTCAGACATATTTTCCAGCGGACAAAACTGGAAATCGGAATGATGGGACATCCGGTAACCTGGGCCAGGGAAATAACGCCTTCCTGGACGATTTTATGGGCCGGCCCGCGCGGTCCATCCGGAGTCATGCCGATGCTGTAACCTTTTCGCAACCAGCGGCTCGCTTCCAAAAGCGCTTGCGGTCCCCGGCGGCTGGTCGAGCCTCGAATCGTATGCGCGCCGAATTTTGCCAGCACGGCGGCCAGGAAGGAGCCGTCGCCGCTGGCGCTGACCCAGACCACGAGTCCCTTTTCCTGCCATTTCTTCCGGACATGCTTATCGTAACTCGCGAAGGCGAGAATCATGTGACTATGCCACATGCAGTAAATGACCGGGGCTTTAGCGCGGGAATTATCCGCGATGTCCTTCCAGGTGCGACGCCAGGATTTAATGCAAAGCCAATAAAACAGCGCAATGGCGGCGGCCAGAATCCGGCCACCCCAGGAAAGCTGCCGGGGTATGACCACTCCTGAACTCTTGCGCACGAAATCAGACATCAGGCTCCTTTTTTCAAACTGGCCCGGATCAACTCTTCGATGCCAGCCGTGGGGCCCAAAACAGCCTGGGCCGCGCGGACCGATTCGTGCGCGTCGGCCAGCTTGTAGCCCAAGGCCATCAGGGCAAGCACGGCGTCGTTGATTTTTTGTTCGTCAGCGGAAAGGGCGCGTTGTGCGCTGCTGGCTTCGAAAGCGCCGGCGCGCCCGACTTTGTCCTTGAGTTCGATGATGATGCGTTCAGCGGTTTTTTTGCCGACACCGGAAATTTGCGACAGCATCTTGACATCGCCCCCGGCGACGGCACCGCGGAAGGAGGTGACATTGATGCCACTGAGAATATTGAGGGCGATCTTGGGGCCAATGCCGCTGACGGTGTTGACGAGGAGGCGAAACATTTCACGCTCGGCCGCGGTGACAAAGCCGTAAAGCACGTGCGCGTCTTCGCGCACCACCAGGTGAGTCAGGAGTTTTACCGGCTGGCCGGGCAGGGGCAGCTTGTCGAACGAAGAAAGCGGAATCAACACCTCGTAGCCGATGCCATTGACCTCAACAACGGCCAAGGTAGGCAGCGCTTCAATCAATTTGCCGTTCAGAAAAGTGATCAAAATCTTAACCGGGCGGCCAGGCCAGTTTGCGTCCGCCCAAAATATGGCAATGCAGATGCGGCACAGATTCGCCCGCATCGGCTCCGTTGTTAATGACGAGACGATAGCCGGTTTTCTTCAAGCCCGCTTTTTCCGCGACCTCGGCGGCCTTGAAAAGCAGATGGCCCAAAACCCCGGCATCGTCCGGCTTGGCTTCGGCCAGGCGAGGGATGTTCTTTCGGGGAACAATCAGGAGATGGACCGGGGCCTTGGCGTTGTTATCCTTAAAGGCCACGACCAGATCGTCTTCATACACGATCTCGGCGGGAATTTCGTGGGCAATGATTTTCTCGAAGACATTTGCGCTCATAACACGACCAGCGCGCAGGAGTGGCTGGTGCGCTCCGTCTGCCAGCAGCTTCGCAAGTAGTCCACGATCTGGTCGTTCAGGTTCTGGCAACGGCGGTTCCATCGCTCGGACCCGGCCAGTTGTTTGACACAGCCGCGCAAGCCGTGAAAACGCAGAACGTGTGGCGATTGACCCATCTTGTTTTTCACTTCTTCGCGCAGATGCGGGAAAAAGAGCAGTTCAAATCCCTTGCCGGCGGTGCAGGCCAGTTCTTGCAGGTTCGATTCCAGCACGCATTGTTTCCACGTGGGCGCGTCATCGGGATCGTTGTCGGCGTAGACGCTCAACCCGAATCCACGTAGCACTTTTTCCAGCGCAATGGCGAATTCGCCGACGGACACAAAATCCCGGCTCAGCTCGTGTTTGAAATAATGCAGGACGGCGGCTGAGGCGTTGTGCACGATCTGTGGATCAACCCAGGCGGCGCCGTCACCCATCAGTTCCAAAGTGATCCATTCGGCAGAACAGGGAATCTGATCGCCGTCACTGGTTTGAAAAATCAAGCAGTCAGGCTTTAGTTGAATCATGATTGGACTCCAGTTTTTTAACTTCACTGACAAACTCGGTGGCCTCCTCGAACCGCCGATACACGCTGGCAAAACGAACATAGGCGACTTTGTCAATTTCGCGCAATCCCTTCATAACACGTTCACCAATAGCCATCCCCGGGACTTCGCGATCAAATTTATCGGTAATTTCGTCCACGATGGTTTCGACCAAATCTTCGATGGCCTTGGGGCTGATGGGACGTTTTTGGCAGGCTTTCTTGAGGCCGGAGAGCAATTTTTCCCTGGAAAACTCCTCGCGACGGCCATCGCGTTTCACGACCATCAAACCCTCGTGCTCAATTTCCTCATAGGTGGTGAAACGATGATTGCACTGCAAACATTGGCGGCGACGGCGAATCGTCGAGCCTTCGCGGGAAGCCCGTGAATCGATGACCTTATCATCCTGGTTGCCGCACTTTGGACAGCGCATATAATTGTGAACAAACCACTACGTAATGTGGCGGACAATTTGGTAACAACAAAGGGTAGTGACGTCAAGTGGGATTTTTTGACGTTTTTTCGCGGGAATAAACACTTGTGATTGTTGTAACAGCCTTCCTATGGTGGATTGCTAGAATTATGGATGAATCAAATCGCGCTACCAGCCGCAGAACATATTCGCACAATGTTTGTTATATTTACTTTATTCTACCCTGATCGGGTCACAACCAAGTAAATGCAGGGAATTTCTGCTGGAGTGCCTTTTTAAGTTTTGGGTAGGTGTTGACTTTAAAGGCCGGCCAATTAAAGGTTGATTCGATTCGCTTGCCGTCTGGTGTGCAGAGCCACATCTTCACTGGCAAGCGGCCTTCGCATAGGTGTGGATGGGTTTTGAGCGCGAAGGTCTCGTGCAGCTTCACTTGCAGCTCCGGGGAATTCGGTTCGCCGTCTTCATCGCGCGCTTCGTCTGGATAAAGGAGTTTGAGCTTTTTGCCGTCAGGCCATGCGACGGTTGTCGGGGCCAGTTCATTAATCCATTCCAATCGTTCTTTGCCGATGTGTTCGAGGAAAAGATCGCGCAACGGTGTTGCCTGCGCTTCTTTCACCAATGTCAGACCGGCAAAGGCGCGGGCCAGGAAGTTCAAAATAAAGGCCGTGTCGGCTGGCGGAATTTCCAATTCGGGCATGACAACGCAAATGAGGTTGATCCGCGCCAGCATCTGTTTGATTTCATGATTGAGGAGAGGCAGTTCAAAATATTGCTTTCCATAAGCTTCAGCCAAACAGCGTCCCGAGGCGGCGGCGTCTACCTCGCGTTGATGTTCAAAATGGATGACCAAATCATGAAAGCGAACCAGCTTCACTGCGCTGACTCTTTTATGTGTGCGATCAAACAAATGTTCGACGCGGCTGGTGACCTGGCTGGGAAACATTTCCTCGATCCATTCCCGTTTGACCGCCGTGGCCAGACCCAGCAAAGTGAGGCTGCCTGTCCGGCCGGAGACTTCGCGTATGCTGGACGCGACAAAAAGCGGGGAATTTTGCACGACACTTTCGCGCACCAGCGTGCCCGAGCGCCCTTCTGTCAAATCACATTCCAGCGTGCCCTGGTCCCGCCGTTTGCAAAGCTGGTCAATGAATCCCGCCGTGATGCAACGCGGCAACGGGTCTTCTCCCTTAGGCTTGTCTGCTGCGGCGTCCCCGCCGCTCAATCCCCTGCCCGCCTGCGCAATTTGTTCGTAAACCTGTTGCACCTGCCGCGTGATTTGCGCATGCACGCCGTAGCGCCGGCACTGTTCCACGTTAAAATTATTGTTCCGCGCAAATTGATACGCCCGCATCAACGTGTAAAAATCAGAGTCGGCGCTGGCCTCAAAAAGTTCGCGCGCCTCGGCAATATGCTTGTCATCCCGACCGAGCCGCATCAGCAAATCGCGTCCGCTGACAAGCGACGCGCACAAGGCCGCCGCCGGAACGCAGCCGTGCTTGGCCGCTTCCACCAGCATCCGCGAATAACGGGGATGCATCGGCAATCGCAACATCTCCCAGCCGATGGGTGTCATGTCCGAGTTTTCCGCCGGCGCGCCGGCTCCCTCGCCAGAGCGAAGAGCGCCGAGGATGCGCAAGAGTTTTTCGGCGCGTTGCACGGC
>Ga0206872_10148_pt2 | contig 11373 bp, 7 predicted proteins | sample Alteio_BWOrgCont_34_FD_152906 | JGI IMG/M metagenome (GOLD analysis project Ga0206872, IMG submission 152906) | Enriched cells from forest soil in Barre Woods Harvard Forest LTER site, Petersham, Massachusetts, United States -... | ecosystem: Environmental > Terrestrial > Soil > Temperate forest >... | reverse complement strand
GTGGTCGAACCGTTGTGCGCACATCGCAAAGCGCAGGGCCTGAAGGTAGTCGTCGTCGAAACCACCGAGGTGCTAGACGCCAAGGAGATCAAAGATGGCGAGAGCGCGAAGCTGCGCGCGCATGTGAACAAACTTTGCCGCGATTTTGCCGGAACGAGCTATGTCCTGCTCGTTGGTGCGACCGGCGCGACCAAACTGGAGGAAGCCGACAAGAAGGAACTACCACCCCTAAGGGGGACAATAGGCCGGATGAAGGGCGAGCCGACGGACAACGGCTACGGGTGCACCGGCGAGGGCCGATTACCGACCGTTGCTGTCGGCCGGTTCCCGGCACGCACGGTGGACGAGGCGAAGGCCATGGTGCACAAAACAATCGCCTACGAGACAGATGACAAGCCCGGCGAATGGCGAGGACGGCTGACGGTGCTGGCGGGTATCCCCGCATATAATCCGGTGGTGGATAAGCTTGTGGAAGGTTTAGCCCTGGCACGGTTTGACAAGATCGATGCCGCCTGGACGGGCCAGGCGATTTACCACAATCCCCAGTCGCGATTTTGCGTTCCCGATTCCCATCTGCAAAAACAGGCGCTGCAATATGTACAAGGCGGCGAGGCATTCACCTTGTACCTGGGCCATTCCAATGCCGAGGGCCTGTACGGCGGCCATGCACATTACCTCGATCGCGACGACTGGGCCACGCTCAAGATCAGCCGCGGCGCCGGAGTCTTTGTGACGTTTGGATGCATGGGCTGCCAACTGCGCGGCGAGGATGGTGAGGGCTATGGCCTCGCTGCGATGCGTAATCCGACTGGCCCCGTTGCGGTGACAGGGTCGCACGGCATCTGTTTTGCCGCCCTCGTCCAGCTCGCCGCCGACGGTTTGTTCGAAAGCACGTTTACCGGACATCCGCCGACGCGCCTGGGCGCTGCGTGGCTGGCAATCAAGAAAGGCGTCGCCGAGGGCAAGATGGACGACGCCACGTTCGCGCTGCTGGACGCGGTGGATGGCGACTCCAAAATTCCGCAGGCTACCCAGCGGCAAGAACACCTGGAGATGTTTCTGCTGCTGGGCGACCCGGCATTGAAGCTCCCAGCGGTCCCCTCAGACGTCGAATTGACTGTGACGGGCAACGTCAAGGCGGGGGAGACGCTGACGATTGCCGGCAAGGTCCCGTCGCGCCTGGCCAGCGCCAAGGTGCGAGTAACCCTTGAGCGACCGGTGAGCAGCGTACCGCCGGATGTGGAAAAGCTGCCGACAGACGCGGCGGAGCACGACAAGGTGATGCTCGCCAACCACGAGCGCAGCAACCGATTCGCCTTGCTGAAAAAGGAAGTCGTGGTGCGTGACGGTCAGTTCGAAGTGAACTTGCAATTGCCGCAAACGCTGCCGTACCCGCGGCTGATCCTGCGGGCGTATGCCGCTACCGAACGCGATGAAGGCATGGGTGTGCAGACCCTCAAGGTGAAATGAATATGCCGTAGCGACGGAGAGAGCCATGAAGACTTTCCAGGAAGATGGAGTGACGTTCAGCTACCCGGAGAACTGGCGGTTGGACCGCGAGGAGACCGAAAACGGCTGGACGGCGCTGGTACAAAGCCCGCAGACAGCATTCGTGGTGGTCAGCTATGACCCGAACATGCCGACGCCGGCAGAGATGGCGGACACCGCCCTGGAGGCACTTCGGGAGGAGTACTCAGACTTGGAAGCGGAGCCGAAAGTGGAAACGCTGGCCGGCCAGCCGGCGGTCGGCTACGAAGTTCGCTTCTTTAGCCTCGATCTTACCAATACTTGTTGGCTCCGTAGTCTCTACGCCGACGCGGGCACCGTGCTAGTGATGTGTCAGTGTACCGACCTTGAATTGGAGCAGAACGAGCCGGTGTTGCGCGCGATTTGCGCGTCGTTGCGGGTGGAGGAGTAAGGATGAAGGATGAAGGATGAAGGATGAAGGATGAAATGGGATGGTCTTAGGTTCATCCTTCATCCTTCATCCTTCATTTTGCGCCAATCACATCACAAACGTTGACCCTGGCGGCAGGGAGGTCCCTGGCGGCAGGGCGGTTCCTGGCGGCAGGGTCGTGTCATTGACGAATGGCGACGGCGGCGTGTTCACGGGCTGTTGGTAGATCGACGATTCTGGGGTGAAAGCCGGTGAGAGCACCGTGTCCTGGAATATGCTCGTCGACGTCGTGAAAGCCGGCGAAGTCGCATTCGGCTGGGGCGTTGTGGTTGAGACCGTGAAAGCCGGCGTGCCACCACTCGATTGGAAAAAGATCGCAGCCGGTGCAACGTTGGTGGCAAACGTGCTTTGCAGTGCCGCAATTGTCGTGGATGGCGTGGTCGTCGAGGTTGTCGACTGGATGACGAGGGTCGGGTCCGTGGAGGTGTTGCCGGCGAGCTGCTGGGTGCCGGGCACCCCTGTGGTGAACAATCCAGTGGCGCCCAACTGGGTGCCTGGCTGCCCTGTGGTGAACAATCCGTTGGCGCCCAAGAACTGGATCGCGGTCGCGTCGGGAAGCGGCGACGGGAAGGCGCTATTGAATGCCTGCAGCGTGTTGAAGAACTCCGTGGACCCCGCGATGCCGGCGACGATCGAGGCGTCGGACGATCCGGAATTGGCCTGACTGACCCAGAAATTCAAGCCATTGGTGTCCGGAAAACGGCCGAGGATTTCGCGATAGTCGGAGACGACGCGCTCGCGGATTCCCTCCTGGCTGACCATGATATCCAGGGCGGCAGTCGTCCGGCCCTGGGTGGAAGTCGGCAAGTTGCCGAAAAAGGTCAGGTCAGCGGCGTCGGGGAGGCGGCCCAGTTCCTGTTGAAAAACGCTGTTGAGGAAGCTGTCAGGCGTGTTGCCGACGTGGTTGAAGAATTCGTTCGAGCCATAAATGTCGGCCTTCACCTGCTCCAGCGAAATTCCCGTCTGCAAGAGATTGCCAAAAAAGTTCAAGCCGCCTTGATCGACCGTGCGACCGAGGATGCTGTGATAGAGAAGCTGCACTTCGCGACTGATGAACTCGCCGCTGCTCTCAATTCCGGAAACGACGGCCGTACGACTCGTGCCATTGTCAAGTTGGTTGGACCAAAACAGTAAGCCATTGGTGTCGACGCCGCGGCCGAGCAAACCGCGGTACATCGTGGCCACGAATACGTTGTTCGTGCTCGCCGGGGTCAGGCGGCATTCGAGAGCTTCCAGCTTCAGGTGGGTTTTGCGACGCTCCCGCCGCGAATTGACTGGGAACCAGGATAACAGACGATTCAGTGCCATGAGGGGGACTCCAGGTTGTGGGGAAAGGAATTGGAAATGAGAAAGTTGCATTCCGACGCCAAGCGGACACGGCAAAATAGGGCGAAAACTGTGCCCAATGCGCCGGGTTCAAAAATTGATTTCGATTCCAGGTGCCAGAGTAGCGTGTGCAATGACCCAACGCCATGACTTTTTGCGTTAATTTAGGTAATTTACGGAATTCTTGTCCCGCCAAAATTTAGTCGGACGCTTGCCATCCGTCACCGTCTATTCAAGTGAAGCTTTGAGGGCGACTCATGAAAGAGGGGCTGAAGAAAATCTTCGGACAACTCCAGGACGCGGGCGGCGAGCTGACGGATGGCCAGCTGCTGGCGCGGTTCCTGGCGACGCGAGATGAAGGTGCGTTCGCGGTCCTGGTACGGCGGCACGGCGCGATGGTTTTGGGCGTTTGTCGACGGATTCTGCGCGACGCCCATGACGCCGAGGACGCATTTCAGGCTAGCTTTCTCATCCTGGCACGGAAGGCCGCTTCGGTAACCCGGCGCGAGTCGATCGGCTGCTGGTTGCATGCCGTCGCCCACAACACCGCCGTGGAGGCTGCCCGCGCCAACGCCCGGCGGCGGGCGCGGGAGAGGCAGGTGAAGGACATGCCACACCCCTCGGTAGCCGCGGCCCAGCCGTCATGTGAGTCCGTGGATTGGCGGCCCCTGCTAGACCACGAACTGGGCCGACTGTCGGAAAAGTGCCGGGCCGCAGTCGTTTTGTGCGACCTCGAAGGTAGGTCCCAACGCCAGGCGGCGCGGCTATTGGGAATCTCCCTGAGCACGTTGGCCAGCCGCCTGGGGAGAGGCCGGCAACTGCTGGCAATGCGTTTGAAAGGTCGAGGAGTGGTGGCGTCGGCCAGCGCCGTGGCGGCGCTGCTGGTCGCGGATGCAGCCAAGGCGCACGTACCGGCCACACTGGTGATGTCGACGGCCCGAGTCGCGGCGTTGGTCGCGGCCGGCCAAATGGCGGCAGGCTCGACGCCCGCCGTATTACTGATGAAAGGGGTCATGCAGATGATGTTGCTCAAGAAACTTCGGCTTGTGTTAGGGGCGGTGATGGTGGCAGCGGCTCTGGGAGCGGCGGGCTTCGCCAGTCGGCCCGGGGACCAGGCACGCGCGCAGGACGTGAAACGGGTTTACCTAGCCGATCAAGATGCCGTCCAGGTTGCCTCCAAGCCAGTCTCGGAGCTGGAAGCGCTGCGCAAGGAGGTGGCGTTGCTGCGAATCAACAACAATGTACTCCTGGAGAAAATCGGCAACCTGGAAACCCAGCTGGCTCAGGCCCATGGGCCAACGGCTACCGGTGTAAATGACCGTGTAATGGCTTATTGGACGATCAAAAAGCGCGAACACCCCGGCGCACCTGAGTCAACACCGGACCTGGCGAAGGAAGTCGAAGCCGCCCTCAAGGTGTTCGTGGAAGCAAACTCTCCGGAAGAGAAGCGTCGCGCTGCGGCGTCGTTAGAACAAATGACCAAAAAACTCCGGGATCAAGTCGGCCCGGAAACATCGGCGCCGCTTGCCAAGTAAAAGCTGGTCAATTCGGAATCGTCGCCGTCCCGATGCTGCGCCAACAAAGGCGCCTTTCGGGACGGCATTTTTCATTTGGCCCCAATTCTGTCGCTCCGTCCCCAGTAGGCTGGTTCGCCATCCCGCAGGGAGCCGGTGGCCGGGGTCGGTACTCCGACCCCGGCCACGACCCGTGGACATGGCATTTGCGACGCGCTAATCACCACCCATTCTGCTCGCGGAGCCATGCAATCTGGCCGATATGATGCCCGCAGTGCCAGGCATAGGAGCCCAGCGCCGCATGCAAGCTGACCACTTTGCCCGTCTCCGGATGAAAAAACGTGCGGCTGAATTCGTCGTCCGATAGCATTCGCAGAAGTTGAACCCAGGCCACGTGTAAGCCGTCGAGCAGGGCCAGGGGGGCAACGATGTCCCCGGTGCGCGAGTCCGCCAGCGCGACCCAGCGATCCTCATGATAGGGCTTGATGGTGGGCCTCTCTTCGGTCAGCGCCAACTTGAACCGCACATAGGCATTGGCATGGCTATCCGCCACGTGATGGACGATTTGGCGAATCGTCCAGTTGCGGTAGCGGGCGTCGAGTTGCTCTTCGGATAGTCCCGCAATGGCACGACGCATGGTGGCGGGCGCGCCCTCCAGCACGGCGATTAGCTCGGCGCGCCGCGACGGCGCGTAGTAGTCCTCGGGGACCGGCGGACCCGCCGGATACTGCGGTGTGTCCATGAACCCCTCCAACTAAAGACCTGCCTGAACGAGCAACGAATCGGGTGGCACGCTCTGAGGTACTCCGAAGGGCGTGATACTCCTGCAAGGGCTCCACGCCCTTCGCTGCGCTCAGAGCGTGCCACCCCAGGCTGTCGTCGTATCTCTCTCCATTCTTCCGAAGACATTATGGAGCTCGAGGTGTTTTCAACACCAACTGCAGCGCTTCTGATTCTATTGCGGTGTCACATTGGTCGCCAGGATCAACTTGCCAATTGTCAGGCTATGCGATCCGACAATCGGAAAGCAACTGCCAAAGCGCTAGTAAGCCTGTACGCATCCACACAGTGCCAGAGCCGACGCATCCCGGCTCCGTTGCGGCGCGATCACCTTTTTTTGTTTTTTTCCGTAATCAAGGAACGTACAACATCAACATTAGCCAATTCCCAATGCGGCCAAGGTATCGGCACAATTCTTGCGAACGCCTGTCCCTCGGTCTCCTTGGTCCCGGGCCCGAATACCACACGCAAGGAGGCTCTGACTATGCGTTAGCTTCCGTTTCAATCCCTTTCCCACGGAGAGTGACTCATGCGTCTCTTTGCCAAACTGTTCGAGCGGCGTTCCATTCGGACGTTCCAGCGTCCCAGCTTGGGTTTGGTTACTCTCGAAGACCGGGCCGTACCGGCCAGTGTCACGGTCGTGCCCATCGGGCAGACCGCGAATAACGCCACGACTTTCCTCACGCTGGACGCCGCCGTAACCGCAGCAGGCGCTGGCGGCACTGTTACCGTTGAGCCAGGCGCGGCCTCCTCGCAAACGTCAGCCATAACCCAGTCGGGCATTACCGTCCAGGGCGACCCCAATGTTCCCAGCAGCATCCTTCCGGCATTCGATGTGACGATCAACACCAACGGCGTGACCTTGAAGAACCTCAACCTGTCTTCGGTGCAGGTCAATTCCGGCATGCAGGCCGTCACCATTACGCGCTCGACCGTCGGCAGCATCACCACGCAAGGCGGCACGGGGTCCGGCTTCGACTCCATTAGCCAGAACAACATCGGCGGCGAAGTGCTCCTCGGCGTTCCAGGCACGCTGGTTGGCGCGCCAGGGAGCACCAGCGATCAGGTCCTCAACAACACTTTTGCGGGCTTTAGCCTGAACATGCTGTTGCTCGAACAGGACAACAACGCCACGGTCCAGGGCAACATCTTCACCGGTGGGGGCGGTGTTACGACGACAGGCACTCCGCCAACGTTGATAGACAATGCGCCCCAGACGGCCATCACCATCGAGTCCTCGACAAACGTCTCTGTTAGTCACAACGTCATCCGCCTGCCCGGCAACACGGTGGCGGCCGGCAGCACCGGCGTCTACACGGCCATCGCGATCCAGGCATCCAGTACCGGCGGCGTTTCTTCGGGTAGCATTCTCAACAATGTCCTGTCCACTGGCTCCACGGGGACGGGCCTGTCCATCTCGTCTCAGGCCACCGATACCAACCCTGATGCCAATACCAAATTCCTCGTCCAGGGTAACGACTTCAATAACGATGCCATCGGCGTTAACTACATCGGCAGCGGCGGGACGACGGTTGGCACCGATCTCGGCAATGGCGCGCTCATGAGCCTGGGCGGCAACGATTTCCGGAGCTTTGTCTCCGCAGCCACCTCGACCACGGGCGCCATTGTTGCCTCGAACCTCGGCAATGGGGCCGTTCTCAAAGCCCAACTCAACATTTTCGCCATCGGTGTGGGCCCGTCCACCGTCGTCTTCGTGCCGCAGCCAACCGGCGGCACCGCCACCATCGACGTCGGCTCACCGTTGACAAGCAACCAGGCATTCGTCCAGACCCTGTACAACTTCTTCCTGGCGCGCACCGGCTCGGTCTCCGAGCTGAACGGCTGGGTGACCGTCCTCACCGGCACCGGAGCGAACACCGGGCAAGCGGCCGTGGCGCAGGGCGTGGCCGGCTCTGATGCTGCACTTACCGTGACTATCGACTCCTATTACCTGAAGTACCTGGGCCGCGTCGCGGACACGGCCGGTGCACAATTCTGGCTGAGCCAAATCCATGCCGGCCTGTCGCTGGAAAACGTGCAAGCAGGTTTTGCTTCTTCGCAGGAGTTCATCAGCAACAACGACAGCGACTACGTGCAGTCGCTGTATCGAACCTTCTTCAACCGCACCGGGAGCAGTTCGGAACTGGCGTTCTGGTATGGACAAATCCAGCAAACGAACGGGCTAAACGTGGTCAGTCAGGGCTTTGCGAACTCGCAGGAGAACAAGACCCTGTTCATTTCGAACTTCTTCACGAACTACCTGCACAAGCCGGCAAGTTCCTCCGACATCAGTTTTTGGTCGACGCAGGGTGCGTTTTTCAACATCGCCCTGGGAATCCTGAGTTCGTCCGATTACTTCAAGTTGGGGTAAGGTCTGCCATGTCACGTGACCACGTGGCATAAGTATTTTTTTACCACGAAGTGGTTACACAACACAGCCCAGGGTTGCCGCGAAGCGGCTACCCTGGGGGGGAGGGGAGAGGAACGTCACGGCACTTCTATTCAACCCGTTGGGGGCAGGTCGTGGGATAACGGCCGCCCCCCTCCCAGGGTAGCCGCTTCGCGGCAACCCTGGGCTGTGTTATGTAACCACTTCGTGGTAAAATACTTATGCCACGTGGTCACGTGACACAGCAGATCGGGTCTGATTAAGTGTCAGAGCTGCGCAAACAGACGCGCCAGAGGCTTCTCATAGTTTTTCCAGCGGCCGACGGCGTGGTTGTAGAGCGGTCTGCGCACCTGGGTCAGGCTGGCGGTCCGGACCGTGCGACGGGTTTTGTGAAAATCCAGACACGCCGGCTCCCACTCCAGGCCGCACCAATCCACAAGCGTCCGGGCCGCGCCCTCCAGGTCGGCCACCATTGCTTCGTAATCGACATGGAGAATTGGTTGTGGGAGCACCTTGCTCCAATGCTCCATGATCCGCCGGTATTCGAGAAAATAGATGGCGATGTGATTCTGATCAAAGGTCCAATGTAGATCGGTAAAGTTTGTCATCCAGCAGGAAAGGGCGATATCGCGCATATCACGCCGGCAATGGATCAGCCTTGCCTTCGGGAACAGGGTGACTATGAGGCCAAGCGCCAGATGATTGTCCAGCAGCTTGTCGACGACCCGCGGTGCCTGCGCATTAAGCGCGTCCAGCTTGGCCAGGTGCTTCTGGGCAACTTTGTGTACCGTGTCCCGGTCAATTTCAGCAAGGCAGGCCAGGGGCGACTGAGCGCGGCCCATGGTTGCAGGCAGCGAATCAAAGCTTTCCGGGACGAAGCGTTGCTCCCCGGCGCCAAACACCTGGGAATGGCTGGCGAGAATCTGCTCCGCGAGCGTGCTTCCCGACCGGGGCAACCCGAAGATGAACACCGGCCGTTCCGTCTCCAATCCGAAGCCACGCACACGGCCGAAATACTCGGGCGTGAAGGCATCGATCAAACCGTCGATAAGCCGTCGATGGAAATCGAGATCGTAAACCTGACGGCGTTTTTGCAATAGCGCGAGGTGGCCGGCGTTCCCCCAGCGCAGGTGTTCAGCGGACTGGTCGTAGGCCCCGCGGTCGTCGAGAACGCGGGCCATGCCGAAGTGCAACCCAGGGCGCCTGTCGTCGGGAAGGTCAGGCGTTGCGAGTAATTTGCGCATTGCCTCAAGCTCGTCGTCAGGCAAGCGCCCGCCGAGGATTGAGGCAATCAGGACGTAGGAGCGGGTCAAGCGTGGGTCGTAGCGCAGGGCCGTCCGTGAGCTGGCCAACGCGGCCTCGAGATCCCCAATTTCTGCAAGCACATTGCCCAGGGTGGCATGTGCATTGGCGAAATCAGGTTTGATCCGAATGGCCTCAAGCAAACTTGAGCGTGCTTCCTGCAGACGGCCCTGATCTTGGTGTGACAAACCAAGACCGTAATGGGCTTCAGCAAGACGGGGGTCTGCTAGAAGTGCGGCCTGGAAATAAGATGCGGCTTCATGTTTGTTCTGTTCCGCCAGGACGTTGGCTAGGTTGCACTTGAAACGAGCCGACGTCGGTTCACAAGCCACCGCCTGGCGGAGCCAGACAACGGCGTCGTCCAGCTTGCCGTCGTCGTGCAGGACGTGAGCCAGATTGTCGTAAATTACCGCCAAATTGGGGTTAAATTGGAGAGCTTGAACGTAATAGCCGGTGGCCTCCGGGCGCCGGCCGAGCTTGCGCAGGACGTTGCCCAGATGATTGAGAGCCTCCGGTGAGGCGGGGCACAGGCGGACCGCTTCTTGGCAATGGAGCAATGCTTCTTGGGCCTGACCGTTTTCGAGGAGCGACTGGCCGAGGTTGCTGCGGGCGTCGGCCAGATTGGGATCCAGTCGCACAGCCTCGCGGAAGTGGCTCAGAGCCGCGCGCTTGTCGCCGGCCATCTGTGCAGCCGCCCCCAGCTTGTTGTGAGCGCTGGCGGAGTCGGGACGCAGGCGCAGCACTTCACGAAATTGTGACCCGGCGTTAGCAGTGCTGCCCTGGCTCAACAGAATTTCACCAAGACAGTTTCTGGCCTCGACGTAATTGGGATTTAGCCGAAGCGCGAGCCGGCAGCAGTTGGCCGCACGATCGAGCTGCCCGAGAGATTGGTAGGCCACACCCAGGTTGCCATGATATTCCGGCATGTTTGGATGGAGGGCCACGGCCCGGCCGATCAGATCTACCGCTCGGCCGGCGTTGCCGGTCTGAAGCGCAACCAGACCCATCAGATGGAGGGCGTCGAAATTATCGGGCTCCTGATCGAGAACTGCCTGATACAGTCGTGCGGCTTGCTGAAGGCGGCCCGCTTGATGATGCGAGTAGCCGACTTCCAGGACATCGCGCACGGTTGGGGTTTTCGTACCTTGATGGCCTGCACGCGGTGGGTTGTTCATGGTAACAGTGGCTTCCGCGCCTTCGACGTGCCTATCCTGAGGCATCATTTAAATAACCAAAATGGCTGCAGCCCTACGCTCGCCCGATTCTTGCAATATTAGTTGGAAATTGATAGTGTACTAACCGTGCCCGAAGAATTGGGCTTGCGATACTCTCCCCTTCGGGCCAACAAGGGGGTGTGACGTCGACGTGGACAAATTCGCCAACACCGACAACGCAATCCAACTCACCAACAACCTGCCAACTGCTTCCAGCCCCGAGACCATCCGAATGCTGCTGCTACGCCTTTCTCAAAACCTGGGCGCAACTATCAGCGACAATAGCGTCTGAATGTAGTCGCCAACGCCTAATACTGCGCCTGTGGCCCTCGCCCGCTCTCCTGACGCATGCTTGTTGTGGCCCCCAATCCTGCCAAGTGGAGTTTCCCCCATGCACCGAGCTGGTCCACTCATTTTGGTTTGTGGCGCAGTATTGCTAGCCGCTGCTGGTTGCCAAAATAAGGAATCGGCAAGCCAGGCAAGCGAGGCCCTGGTCATCCCCGTCAGTCATCCCCTCGAGGAAATGGTGACCGATTATGAGGAATTTACCGGTCGGACCGACGCGGTCGAGGTAGTTGACATCCGCGCGCGCGTCACCGGCTACCTGACGAAATTGCCATTCCGCGAGGGTTCGGAAGTGCACAAGGGCGACTTGCTTTTCGAGATCGATCCACGGCCCTACCAGGCCCAGCTCGATAACGCGCTGAGCCAGGTGGACCTCAATGAAGCGTCGCTCAAGTTGGCCAAAGTAACCTACGAGCGGGATCGAGTAATCGGCGCCAGCGTGGCCAGTGCGGTCAGCGCGCAGCAGCTCGACCAGGACCGCGCTGCGGTCGAGGAAGCCGCCGCGCGCATCAAATCCGCCATCGCCAGTACCGAAGTCTACAAGCT
>Ga0206872_10375_pt1 | contig 11393 bp, 2 predicted proteins | sample Alteio_BWOrgCont_34_FD_152906 | JGI IMG/M metagenome (GOLD analysis project Ga0206872, IMG submission 152906) | Enriched cells from forest soil in Barre Woods Harvard Forest LTER site, Petersham, Massachusetts, United States -... | ecosystem: Environmental > Terrestrial > Soil > Temperate forest >... | reverse complement strand
AAATATCTCCCCGGCGTACCTTCTCATTCTTACCTGCAATGTGCCCTGGTCGTCGGGTTTTGTTTTCATGTTCCAAACAATCTCGTCAAGCGCTTCGGTCGAGGCCAGCAGCTCTTCGCGGATATCGTGCAAAAAGTCCCGGCCATCATTTGCGCTGTTCCTGGGCTGTTTGAGCAGTTCGGTTAAAAATTGAATGTTGGTTAACCTGGAGCCAATGTCGTCATGCAGGTCGCTGGCGATGGAGGTTCTCATTTTATCCATTTCGATGATCGCTTTTGCCTTTTGTATCGTTCGGCTGCGATACGCAGCAACCAGTAAAACCAGCAGTAAAAGGCTTGAAACAATGATGGCCGAATATTTAAATGTTTTTTGTTTTTCCAGGTTGGCCTTACTTATTTTCTCATCCTTTTTTAATAGAGCGATCTCCTGCTCCTTGCGCGATAGGTTAAATTGCGACTCCAGTTTCTTTACCTGTAAAGTTAACACCGCATTTTGGATAGTATCAACCGAAGCATGGTACTTTTCGTTATAGGTTAATGCTTTTTCAAAATCCTTTTCGCCGGTATAAAATTTAACCAGGTATTCATAACTGTTTAGCTCCTCTTGTTTATCACCCTTTTTTATGGAAACGCTAAGCCCCTTAAGCAATTTTTCTTCAGACTGCTTTTTGGCCTGGTAGCCCTGTAAGTAATTTATCCGCTCATCAATGTTATTAACCGATCCGTTATCGCTGCTTTTTACGGCCAGGATTCGCGCTTCAGCAAAATAAGCGGCGGCATCCGCGGGCTTGTTCATTTCAATATAAGTGTTGCCGATTGCAGTTAAAACTTCAATTTGTTGAGCAACCAGGTTCATTTCCTTTGCTATCGATAGGGCGTTGTTATACTGATCCAGCGCTTGATTATATTTTTTAAGGCCGGCATAAATATTTCCAAGCCCTGCATTTGCAGTGGCGATACCCCGTTTATCATTTAAGGTTTTTTTAAGGGATTCTGCCTGCACTGCATAGGGAAGCGCCTGCTGAAAAAGCCCCAGGTCGGCAAAATCTTCCGCGATTGACTGGTAACAAAATGATTGCCCCTTTTGGTTGTTTAGCTTTAAAAAAAGCTTTAGTGCTTTTAAATGATAGCTTAATGCTGATTTATAGTCGCCAAGATTAATATAAGTGTTGCCTACGTTTAAGGCTTGCCCTGCAGTGCCTTCGGCAACAAGTGCTGATTGCGCCGTCTTTTCGCCCAGGTCCAACGCTTTTAACATGTAGGGCAAAGCCGCCTTGAAATTACCTTCCATTTTATATAGTAAACCTGCCGAACTATAATAATTCATCATTATCCTTTCTTTATACGGGCCATCAGGTACATTATCAGCAATAAGCTTTGCTTTGTTTAAATAAAAATGAGCGCTGTCCGGCATCCCGGTATTAAAATAAACAGTAACCAGTAACGAATAAGCGCCGCTTAGCCCAATCGGATAATTTAGCGCAGACGCCAACTTGACAGCGCTGAACGAATAATACTTCGCCTGTTTCATGTCGTTCCTGGTTAGCTGCGAAGCCAGTTTATTAAGGGCGTTGCATTCCTCCGCATTGCCCGCGTGTAATGCAACTATTCCTTTTAAACTATCTATTGCAGCATTCTGGGCGCTTAGCTTTAATGAAAAAACAAGCAGTAGCAGCGTAAAAATTTTGCAGGCTCTCATTAATATAAAATTGGAGATTACTTTATCTAAAGTAGCCATAACCAATTAATTAATTTAATATCTGCTGATTTTCTTTTGTATAAAGCCCATAACCCATTTCATTTTTAACTCAGCTCAAAAATATAGCACGGCTATCAGATAAAATATCATCTTTTGGGGGGATGTAATTGCTGCCGGTTGGTCTGTTAATCAATTTTGTGTAAAAATTTCCCGCTGATGATTTGAAAAATATAGTCGGCGCGATATCAGTCTTTTTTTAATCCACCCCACAATAACCCATTTATAAGCTTAGCGCTATCACCCTAAAAGATGATTTTTTATGAATTTTAATGCGGGTAAATTTGGATGTTTCAATTTTTAGCTGCTAAAAAACAAATGAAAACACAGTCAGGGGGAACCTCAGGAAATACGTCTTAAAAAATGCATTAAAAACAGCTACCTATGAAAACATTTATACTTTTTTTAAAAAACATAGTTACTGCAGCAGGCTTTTACGGTAAATTACATTTACTGCTGTTTTCAGTATTATTTTGCTTTGGCAATGAACTATATGCGGGTACTAACCCGGTATATGCCAAAGGCAGGCACATTACAAGGCCCGGCTTAAAGGCCGATGCTTTAATAGTGAGCAAGCCAAACATATTAACATTGCCTACACTCAGTTACAACACCGCCACGCCGCAAACTTATACGGTGGGCACTGCGGTTACACTTACGCCCGTAAGCAGCGGCGTTTCGGCACCGGGGTATAGCGCACCGGTTACCTTTGCTTCCGGGTTCAGTGTGCCGTATCGCTTGGCCTTTGATGCTGCGGGAAACGCTTATGTAACCGATGCCGGTACTGAGTTTGTAGTGAAGATACCTGTAGGCGGGGGCGCCCGGGTTAATTTAGGGACGGGCCTGGTGGCCCCCGCCGGGGTGGCTGTAGATGCCGCAGGCGCTAATGTGTATACCGCCAATCTTTTCGGCGGCACGGTATCGAAAATCGTGGTAAGCAGTAATACAACAACAACAATAGGCCCCAAGTTTGCCGATCCATACGGAGTAGCGGTAGACGCTGCGGGAAATGTATATGTGGCCGATGGTCAAGCTACTGCCATTAAGGAGATAAAGCCCGGCGCCAGTACAACGGTTGATGTAGGCTCCGGTTTTATTAGCCCTACGGGCGTAGCAGTAGATGCCGCCGGAAATGTATATGTTGCCGACCAGGGCAACAATGTGGTAAAAAAGGTAACACCCGGCGGCGTAATAACCAGTTTGGGAACGGGTTTGAGCGCCCCGGATGACGTATGTGTTGATGCCGCGGGCAATGTTTATGTTGCCGATTTCAATAACAATGAAATAAAAGAAATACCTGTTGCGGGCGGCGCCCCGGTTAACGTCCTTGCGCTCACTGCGCCTTCCAGTGTAACGGTGGATGGCGCCGGGATTGTTTATTCGGGCACGAACAGTGGAACAAACACTGTTGTAGAGGAAACTAAACCCGGCGGCGGTTACTATATCAGCGCCCCTTTACCAGCAGGTTTAAGCTTTAGTAATACTACCGGTGTTATCAGCGGAACGCCGACAGTGGCAGGCCCTGCAAAAAATTATGACATTACAGCTTATAACAGCTCCGGCAGCGTTAGCGCATCTATTGATATGCAGATCACCTCAAATGTAAACCTTGCCGGCCTGGTATTAAGCAGCGGACCGCTAACCCCAGCATTCGCAACTGCCACAACAAGTTATACGGCAAAAGTGCTTAATGCTGTTTCATCTGTTACAGTAAAGCCCACGGTCAGTGATGCTACCTCCACCATTAAGGTGAACGGCACGGCCGTTGCATCGGGTTCGGTATCGGCAAGCCTGCCATTGGCGGCAGGCCCAAATACTATCTCTACCGTCGTAACAGGGCACGACGGCACCACAACCCAAACATATACCATAATTGTGACGCGGGGAGCGGTGATACCGATATTCAGTTACAGCAGCCCCCAAAACTATAACGCAGGCGCCCCGATAACCCCGCTTACTCCGGCCGCGAGCAACGTTGCCGCTCCCGGCTATAGCAGTACCCCGACAATACTTGGTTCAGGTGCAACGTTCAGCGCCGCTGCAGGTGTAGCCGTGGATGCTGCGGGGAATATATTTACAGCCGATTATGGCAATGGCACGGTAAACAAGATCCCTGCCGGCGGCGGCCCGGTGGTTACAATGACCGGGTTCAGCAACCCAGTGGGCATAGCCGTTGATGCCGCCGGCAATATTTACGTGACGAATGCGGGCAACAATACCGTAGTGAAGATACCTTTAGGCACTGGTACGCCGGTTCCTATAGGGACTGGCTACCATAATCCGAGCGGCGTAGCTGTTGACGCCGCAGGCAATGTATATATAGCCGATGAAGGCAGCGGTTCCATAAAAAAGATATCGGCAGGAACTAACACGGCCAATATCATCGCCACCGGGTTTGGCGGCCCGTACGGCGTGGCATTGGATGCTGCCGGCAATATTTATATTGCCGACAATGGCGCTGGTGTAATAAAAGAACTCCCTGTCGGCGGCGGCGTGGGGACCATAATTAGCCTTGGCTCGGGTTTTTCTACGCCATTCGCTTTAGCGGTTGACGCAGCAGGCAATATTTATGTGTGCGATGAACATGCTGCTGCTATAAAGAAGATACCTGCCGGCAACGGTACGATAGAGAGTATCGGCTCCGGGTTTAATATCCCGCGGGGGGTAGCTGTTGATGCGTACGGCAATGTATTTGTGGCCGATGAAAATAACAATGCTATAAAAGAAATAACACCGGTTGGCGGCTACTACTTAGGCAACCCGCTACCCCCGGGCTTAAGTATCGACAACGCTACCGGCGCCATCAGCGGTACGCCTACGGCCGGGCCAATTGCCGCGGCAAATTATATGGTAACTGCCTATAATGCGAATGGCGGCAGTACGGTAACCGTAAATATTAAGATCAACAATACACCCACGCCTGTTTTACATTATGCAGGCCCGCAAACCTACCACGCAGGCACAGCCATTGCAGCTTTAACGCCCACCAATACCGGCCTCGCGGTGGCTGCTCCGGCTTATGCGGCCAGCAAGCTTTTATTAACACAGCTTAACGGGCCGCAAGGTGTAGCGGTTGACAATAATACCGGCGATATTTATATAGCCGGAGATGGGGGGTTACAAATGCTTCCGGCGGGCGGCGTTGCTGCAATAACTATCCCCGGGTTTACCACCCCCGCAAGTGTTGCGGTTGATGCAGCAGGCAATGTTTATGTGGCAACCAACAGCGGCGGCGCAATAGATAAAATACTGGCCGGCACTAATACCATTGTCCCTTTAACCACAGGTGCAAGCGCACCAACAGGTGTTGCGGTTGATGCTGCGGGAAATGTTTATTTTACCGAATATAGCGCGGCCGATGTAAAGAAGATGCCCGCAGGCGGCGGTGCGCCGGTTGTTGTAGCTACCGGCATAGGCGATGCAGAATCGGTGGCGGTAGATGCTGCCGGTAATTTGTATGTAACATCTGAACTGGCTACCACCGTAACTAAAATTGCGGCAGGCACTGGTACGGTAAGCCAGTTAGGTTCCGGGTTCCTGAACCCGATAGGTGTAGCGGTTGATGCTGCGGGCAATATTTTTGTTGGGGATAGCGGCAACAGCCGGGTAATGGAAATACCAGCCGGCAGCAATACCCCCATTTTGGTAGCCGGTGGCTTTAACCGTCCATATGGTACGGCGATAGATGGGGCAGGCAATGTTTATGTTACTGATATAGCAGGCAGCGTGTTACGCGAAATTACGCCTGTCGGCGGCAGTTATATATGGCCGTTTTTGCCGCCGGGCCTAAATTTCAATAATACTACGGGTGTTATCAGCGGCACGCCAACGGCAGGCGGCGCCCCGACAAATTATACCGTAACCTCCTATAACAGCTTTGGCGCCGGTACCGCAACAGTGAATATCAGGGTTAACACTACCGGAAGTGTGGCAACCCTGGCAAACCTGGCTGCAAGCAGCGGCACATTAGCTCCAGCCTTCGTAAGCACCACAACCAGTTATGCAGCAAACGTAGCCAATGCCGTGTCCTCAATAACGATAACACCCACAGCCACCGATCCTAATGCAGGCATAAAAGTGAACGGTGCAGAAGTAATATCGGGTTCGGCGTCAGCAAACCTGCCTTTAGCGGTTGGCGCCAATACCATTACCACGGTAGTAACGGCGCAAAATGGTACAACAACAAAAACATATACACTAACAGTTACCAGGGCCGGCACACAATCAAAAGCAACACTTTCTGCCTTAAAAATAAGCGCCGGTGCGCTGTCGCCTGTTTTCGCGGCGGCCACCACCGGCTACACAGCCGGCGTAGCTAATACTACGGCATCCATCACAATCACACCTACGGCAACCGACCCATCGGCCACCATTACGGTTAACGGAACAGCAGTAGCTACAGGAACAGCCTCCGGGCCCGTAACATTAGTAGTAGGCGCCAACCCTATTAGCGTACTTGTTACCGCCCCGGGTGGAACGACAACCCAAACCTATACGGTAACAGTAACCCGCGCGCCATCCACCAATGCTAACCTGTCCACTTTAGGGCAAAGCATCGGCGGGTTAACACCGGCCTTTTCGTCAGCAACAACCCGCTATACGATAAGTGCAGGCAATGCCACCGCAACGATGACCCTAAAACCGGTTAGCAGCGATGCTAATGCAACCATAAAAGTAAACGGCACGGCAGTAGCGGCCGGCACGGTCACCACTCCGATCGCGCTGTCGGTAGGTTCTAACACCATCACCACGGTGGTGACTGCACAGGACGGAACTACTACTAAAACCTATACGCTAACGGTAACCAGGGCAGCGTCGGCTATTGCCAGCCTTTCAAACATCAAACTGAGCAACGGCACTTTGACCCCGGCATTCGCGACCGCAACAACCGCTTATACCGCCAGTGTAGCAAACACCGTTGCAACCATAACGATAACGCCGACAACGACCGATGCCAATGCAACGATAAAAGTGAACGGCACGGCGGTAACCTCCGGCACGGCATCAGGAGCCATCACGCTGGCTGAAGGCGCCAACACCGCGATAAACGTAGTTATAACGGCACAGAACGGGACGACAAAGGAAACCTACACCGTGACGGTAACCAGGGCGCCGTCAACAAACGCCAACCTGTCCACCCTTGGCCAGAGTGCGGGCGGCTTAACACCGGGCTTTAGCTCCGCAACCACCAGCTATACCGATAAAGTAAGCAATGCCACGACAACAATAACACTGAAACCGGTCAGCAGCGATGCCCATGCAACGATAAAGGTGAATGGCACAGCGGTAACATCAGGAACCATAACCGCACCGATAGCACTGGCGGTGGGCCCCAACACGATCACCACAGTAGTAACCGCGCAGAATGGGACCACGACGAAAACCTATACGCTTACTGTAACAAGAGCAGCAGGTAGCGTTGATGGGTTTGATCCGAATATCAGCGTGACCAAACCAATGGAAACGCCTCAGTTAGCTGATGACGGGATACAAGTACACCAGGGCGTATCACCCAACGGAGACGGGATAAACGATTTCTTGCAGATTGACAACATCAGCCAATACCCGGATAACAAACTGATGATCATGAACCGGAACGGGCAATTGATCTATGAGGCAAAAGGCTACGACAACAGTTTAAAGGCATTTGATGGGCACAGCAACAAAAACGGGCAAATGCAATTACCAGGCACATACTTCTACCAGTTAGATTATACGGTAGGCGGCATCATCAATCATAAAACAGGGTTCATCATACTTAAATATTAAACAGGAATACTACTATGAAAGCTTTATCTTTTTTGAAAAAACCATTAAAAAAAATAAATTTTATCAGCACGTTAATCCTGCTGACATTAACTATCATGGTGTGTTTTAGCAGCCATCTATACGCGGGAGTTAAGCCGGCGCCTCATGGCCGCCACGTTAAAAGATCAGGCTCCGGTGCAAGGGCTTTGACGATGCGCCGGTCAGATATAATAGCGTCACCCACAATCAGCTATAGCAGCCCCCAAACCTTTACAGCCGGCCAAAGGGTTAGTGTAGCGCCTGTATCCGGCGGCACCACGCCTTATGGCTATAATTTGTACAGCATGGGAGTTGACACCGTTAGTTCCGCAACTGCTGGAATTGGCGCTATCGGCATAACCAGGGATGCAGCCGGCGACATTTACTTCACCGATGCGACGAACGTTTATGAACTGCCGGCAGGCGGCGCTGTAAAGGTGATAGCCTCGGGTTTCAACAGCCTGACCGATATTAAGCTGGACGCGGCAAAAAACATATATATCGTCGATCAGGGGGCCAGCCAGGTTATAAAAATAGATGGCCGCAGGAGCGTGAAGACGGTTATCGGAACGGGCATCGTTAGTCCTTTTAACCTGGTCCTCGACCCTGCAGCTAATGTGTACGTCGGTGAATATACGGGAAACAATACGGGCGATATTAAAAAGATTGCTGCCGGAACCGGTACTACCACCGTTTTTGCTACAGGTTTAGGCCCTGTTGGCGGGCTGGCGTTTGATGCGTTGGGTAATTTATTCCTGGCCGACGATGGCACCAACGTGGTAAAGGAAATACCTGCCGATGGTGGCGCCATTATAACCGTGATGCAGAACTTTGGCGTGAATGATTTCACGCCTAATACATTGGCCTTTGACAATTCGGGGACATTATTTGTAACTGCATTCGGCTACAATGAATTTTCAGACATAGAGACGGTAAATATTTTTTATAAATTACCCGGAGGCTTCGATACCTCCCCGGCGGAGTTTGATACGGAAGATATTTTTACCGGCATTACAACAGACGGGGCAGGTAATATATACGCTGCATGTGTATTTACTGGCGATGGCGAAGGGAATCCCGGCATAATCAAATACCAACCGGCCGGAGGTTTTTTTATTAATCGAGCCTTGCCGGCGGGCTTAAATTTCGATGGCACTACCGGCATTATAAGCGGGATACCGCTGACGGCCAGCTCACCTGCAAATTATACGGTTACTGCTTATCAGACAGATAGCGCCTCGGCGACTATCGCATCGGCATCTGCAACGGTAAATATTACGGTTAACGCGGTGGCCGGGCCGGCTGTCAGCTATAGCAATGTGCAAGCCTACCCGGTTAATTACCCCCTTGCCGGCACCAGCCCTATAAATAGCGGCGGCCTGCCGGGTGCGCTTGATTATTTCCCTACGGCATCGGCTATTGGCTCCGGCTTTAATCTGCCGAACGGGATAGCAAAGGATGCCGCAGGCAATTTTTATATTGCGGACAGGGGCAGTAACGAGATTAAAAAAATGAGCAGCGGCGGCAGCGTCACGGTATTCGCGACGGGATTTAGTAAACCTACCGGCGTGGCGGTAGATGCCGCAGGAAATGTGTATGTGGCCGATAATGGCAACAACGCCGTAAAAAAAATCCCGGCCGGCAGCAATACGCCGGTATTGTGGGGCTCGGGCTTTAGCAAGCCGCTGGGTATAGCGGTAGACGGCGCGGGCAATGTTTATGTGGCCGATAAAGGCAACGGCGAGGTTAAGGAAATATCAACCACCGGCGTTACCACCATTATCGGCAGTTCGGGCTTCACTTCGCCCACCGCCGTGGCAGTTGATGGGGCAGGCGATGTGTACGTGGTTGATTCCGAACAGGGCTCGGTGCAAATGATACCACCTGGCGGCGGTTTTCCGCAACTGCTTACCTTCGGGCTTAGTGATCCTTTTGGCATAGCGGTGGATAATGCTGGCGATATATTTGTAGCTACCGTAAATGATGAAGCGGTTTACGATATAGTTCGTGGTAGTGCTATACCAATCCTCATCGGGCAGGAGTTTTTCAGCCCCCAGGGTATTATGGTAGATAGCCAGGGTAATCTTTATGTAGCTGACACCGGTAATAACGAAATCAGGCTCATACAGCCGGCCGGCGGATATTTTTTCAATAAACCACTACCGGCCGGCATGCAATATGACAGCAGTACAGGCATCATCAGCGGTACGCCGACGGTTATAACGCCGGCAGCAAACTACATCGTTACCGCATGGAACCCTGCAGGGAACAGTTCCACCGAATTCACCCTCCAGGTAACAGCTAATGCGCTGCTATCCGGCTTGACACTCAGCGCCGGAACGCTGAGTCCCGCTTTTGCACCAGGCACTACGGCGTATACGGCTTTGGTAACCGGTACTACCACTTCAGTAACCATAACCCCGGCTACTGATGCTGCAACCTCAACCGTAACCGTTAACGGCGCGCCGGTGGTATCAGGAACAGCTTCTGCCGCCATTCCGTTGTCGGTAGGCCCAAATACCATTACTACAATGGTAACGGCACAGGATGGCGTAACCACCAAAACTTACACGGTAGTTGTTACAAGGCCCTCGGGAAATGCAAATCTTAGCGGTCTGGCACTGAGCAACGGCACATTAACGCCTGCATTTGCAACCGGCACAACCAGTTATTCGGCCGGCGAAGTCAACGGCATTGCTTCAATTACAGTAACCTCCACTACCGCCGACCCAACGGCAACTATTACGGTAAACGGTGCAGCTGTAATATCCGGAAAAGCATCGCAAAGCTTGCCACTGGCAATCGGGCCCAATACGATTACTACGGTAGTAACGGCGCAGGACGGGGTAACTAAACAAACCTATACAGTGGCTGTAACCAGGGCGGAATCAAGCAATGCCAACCTGGCCACGCTGGGCCAGAGTGCAGGCGGACTATCCCCGTCTTTTTCAACAAATACAACCAGTTATACCGATAATGTAAGCAATGCTACCGCAACGATGACTTTAAAGCCGGTGAGCAGCGATGCAAATGCAACTATAAAAGTAAACGGCACGGCAGTAACGTCGGGCACAATGACCGCGCCGATCGCACTGGCGGAAGGCGCTCAAACCGTGATCACTGTGGTAGTAACCGCCCAGGACGGTATAACGACCAAGGCCTATACACTGACAGTAACCCGGGCCGTATCAACCGACGCCAGCCTGGCAAACCTGGGGTTAAGCAAAGGTACGTTAAGCCCGGTTTTTGCGAGCGCTACGCTAAGCTATACCACTACCGTAATAAACACCGTCTCAACCCTAACCATCACCCCGGCCGCTACAGATGCCAATGCAACCATAAAAATAGATGGCACGGCGGTAAGCTCAGGCACGGCATCAGCGCCGATAGGGTTGGCCGAAGGCGCCAATACCTTTATCAGCATCGTTGTTACGGCGCAGAACGGCACAACCACCAAAACATACACCGTGACCGTAACCAGGGCACCGTCCGCCAATGCCGGCTTATCCACACTGGGACAAAGCGCAGGCGGCTTAACGCCGGCCTTTGCAACCGGCACTACCAGTTATACCTCAACCGTAAACAATGGAACAACATCGATAACGTTGAAGCCCGTGAGCAGCGATGCCAATGCAACCATAAAGGTAAACGGGACAGCCGTGGCTTCGGGCACAGCGTCAGGGGCAATTGCGCTCGCTGTGGGGTCTAATACCATCACTACAGTAGTAACCGCACAGGATAATGTGACCATCAAAACCTATACTTTAACGGTTATTGTATAGGTCTGTGTCGTCGTTCCATCTTGTGCTGTTACTACCGTGGTGATTACCGTTTGAACGCCCTCAGCTAAA
>Ga0206872_10374_pt1 | contig 11410 bp, 14 predicted proteins | sample Alteio_BWOrgCont_34_FD_152906 | JGI IMG/M metagenome (GOLD analysis project Ga0206872, IMG submission 152906) | Enriched cells from forest soil in Barre Woods Harvard Forest LTER site, Petersham, Massachusetts, United States -... | ecosystem: Environmental > Terrestrial > Soil > Temperate forest >... | reverse complement strand
CGAGTTGTTGGTCGAAGGAGAGGGATCGTGAAGCGAGAACGCTATGCGACCGGGACGCCATGGGAGCCGGTCGTCGGCTATTCGAGGGCCGTGCGTGCAGGCCAGATCGTGTTCGTGTCCGGGACGACGGCTACTGCCGAGGACGGAAGCATCGTCGGCAAGGGTGACCCGTATGCGCAGGCGATCCAGGCGCTCAAGAACATTGAGGCGGCGCTGGTCAAGTTAGGAGCGACGTTGCAGGACGTGGTGCGGACTCGGATGTACGTTGTGAACATCGACCAGTGGGAGCAGATCGGCAAGGCGCACGGTGAGTTCTTCAAGGACATTCGCCCGGCGACCAGCATGGTGGAGGTAAGCCGCCTGATTGACCCTCAAATCCTAGTTGAAATCGAGGCCGATGCCATAGTGTCATCATGAGCGACACCACCACCGTAGAAGATCGTTGTCGGGGCGTCCTGGTCGGGTTGGCCGCTGGTGATCGCATCGGCGGGCCGATCCGCATGGCCGTTCTCTTGGCAGAAAGCCTTGTTGACTGCAACAGCTTCAACACATCAGACATCCTGAACCGCTATCTTGCCTGGTGGCGTGATGGAGCGTTCGACACAGGGCCGGTAAGCGACAGGGCATTCGCACTCCTGGCGTCTGGGATGCCGGTGCAGGAAGCCACGGCCCAGGTCCACCGAGAGTTCGGCGGCAAGACGGCGGGCTGCAACCCGGCTCACCGATCCCCACCGCTGTCCATGCTCGCCACCATTGCAGACGACGACCTCACCGCCTGTGCGATGGCTGAGGCGAGGCTGACGCATCTCGACCCGTTGGCTGGCGAGATCGCTGCAACGGTCAACAAGCTGTGCCGGTCGCTGATTCGTGGTACAAGCTGGGCAGTGGCCTTGCGGCAGTGGGGGGAGTTCGACGATCAGGAGGGGCCGGGCAACAATGGCGGATTTGCGCCAGATGTATTGCGGGCGGCGGTATATTTCGTAGGCACATCGGGCAGCTTCGCCGAGGCGCTGGAACGTTCTCTGGCGTTCGCCGGGGCTGCCAACTACTGCCCGATATTAGTTGGCGCTATCGCAGGTGCCCGCTCGGGCGCATCGGCCATCAAGCCTTCGTCGTTGGCGCACGTCGATATTCTGCCCATGGTGCAGAAGGCGGCAGACGCCTTGGCGAGCGGTTGGGTCGAGGGTAAATGATGTCGTATTTTTGCACAAAAAGGCAGGTGATCAGTGGAATCCCGCATAAGCATGATCGCCCTTGGCGTCAGAGACCTGCCACGTTCGGTTAAATTCTATCGGGATGGTTTGAAATTCTTGGCGTCATCGGCCAGCAATGAGGGCATCGCTTTTTTCAAAATGGGTGGAACGGTACTTGCTTTGTATCCCTGGGACAAACTGGCGCAGGATGCCCAGGTGCCGGATGAAGGACACGGATTCCGAGGCGTGATCTTGGCTCATAATGTGATGGAGCAGAAGGAGGTCAGCGAGGTTCTTGCACTGGCCGCAGCATCGGGCGGGAAGATCATCAAGCCCGCTCAGGATGTCTTTTGGGGCGGACACAGTGGTTATTTCGCCGATCCGGACGGCCACTTGTGGGAGGTCTGCTGGAACCTACATTTCCCGCTGGCCGATGATGGTACAGTTCTTGTTCCCTAAAGTTGCTGCTCACCTACACCTTGTCCATTCTGAACTTCAACTGGGGCGGGAAATGAAGCCTGGGGAATAGCAAACAACATCAGGACCCGAACCCAAGCCTTCCAGGATCACCTGAATCACTGTGGGGATACCATGCCACACGGCTCGCATCTAGTCCGGGTCACGACTGAAATGGCCGGTCAAATCGTTCCCTTGTTCGACGGTTACCGGCAGTCCTACGGACAAACGCCTGACTCGAAGGCGCTCGCCAATTCCTGTTTGAGCGGCTGCAACGAGGCGAGTCGGTCATATTTGCTGTGGTAGAGGACGAGAATGCCCTTGGCTTCACGCAGCTTTACCCGTCCTTCTCATCAGTGTCGCTGAAGCCGATTTGGATTCTGAACGACCTGTTCGTGGTCGAGAAAGCACGCCGGAGGGGAATTGGCGCACAATTGCTGATGGCTGCCAGGGATCATGCCATCCAAACGGGAGCTGTGCGGCTTGTGCTATCCACGGCAGTCCAGAATACCACCGCTCAGGCTCTTTACGAGCGGCAAGGCTGGCAGAAGGACATTGCTTTTTTCCAATACGAATTTGAGCTACGAGGGGGCAACAACCCAAGTAACGCCGACTGACGAAGCACCTGGCAGGGCTGTTGCAAGCGCCTTGCTCTCTTGGTCCTAAACACTACAATTAACTTTTGAGATACGGATGACTGCTTGAACGGCAAACCGTCTTTTGGCGGTGGGCTGGTTAATAAGTAAGCCGACGTGGTGGGAATGCCTTCCGGGGTTCCGCCACGTCGGCTTTTTTTATTCGGGACTCACCATAGCGAAACTCGCCAATGACAAAAGCTTCGCCCTTGGTTATTACCCGTGAAGCATCTTACAAAACTGGCTATTTCCGCCAAGGTTCAACTTTCTATTCGTCTGGAATGAAAGGAGAGTTAGTTGTTAACACTCACCCGTTTTGCGACGATTACCTCAATTGTGAAGGGAGATCTAGTGGAGTTCTGGAGTGGTGAGGGCAGGTGGAAACCAGCACTGGTCGTTGACATGGTTAAGTTCCATACTGAGGTAGGCGTAGACCATAACCTGCTTGTCACAGATGATAAGATGCTCAGGTTGCAGACTGGTCCAGATATCTTCATCATCCGCAGCACAATGAGGAAAGGTATATCTCTGATTCGTCCAAAGTCGTCGTCGGGCTGTCCCACACAGAGTGGCGTAGGCAGCAATGTCTCGGTCCTCCCCCTCCCCTCGCTCGCAAAGAGCACGGTTGTTGGACGGGAATTGATATCAACCATGTGTGACATCGGCACGGTCTGAAATCATCGTCCTTCCGTTACTAACTCGCTGGGTCTTCGTAGCACCGGACCAGCTTACGTCCAACCTCGACTGGCACATTGAGTTTCGACACCTCTTCGATGCCGCTGGAAATAGCAATCAGAGCGCCCAACAACTTCCCCTCCTCTTCCTTGGGCAGTATCTTGTTGCCCAAGAAATCCTCGTGGTAGGCCAGCCAAGCCTTGGCGATCCTGAACCATAGGGTGACCTCTCTCTGCGGGTGCATGTCCCTCATGAAGCCGATCTCGAACTCCTCCAGTGTCATGCCGATATAAGGGCCGATAACCTCGAACACAGCCCTGATTTGGTCGAGCAATTCGGGCGGCAACGACTCGTGCCGAATCGGGCCAGGACGGAGTTTTCGGGGATCAACGATTTCGGGTTCGTTCATATCGGTTCTCCGGCGATCTCAGTCCCCATCTTCATCTCCCAAATCGCCCACACGTCGCAGTTGGCATGATGCTCATCAGGATACTCGGCTTGTAGGAGCTTCTGAACACTCAACGCCTTCCCATGATCCGTCAGCAAGCCGCAGTCCGAAAGGTCGGTCGAAGAAAACGCCTTGGCGAAACCACCGTGGCAATTAACTTGGCGTACTGTATTGGATCGGCGTTAATCGGCCTCGTTAGTCCGTCCCGTTTTAACTTTTTGCTTTCCCGTGCCCCTGCCGCTTTTGCCCTCGTCGAATGCCGTTTTTTTTGATCCGACAAAGAATGAATCACCCCGTTCCCAGTGTGGCCTATGCTTGTGCGCCCATGACTAACGAGGGAACCGAACATGCGGAAGCAAAGAGTCAAAACGCCGGTCAAGGCGATCAAGGCAATCAAAGAGGCATACAGCGTGCAGTGGGTTGCCGTTGAAGACCGGAAGCTCGTCATCGGCGTTTTTGGCCGGGGCGGCAAAGGCAAGTATGTTGAAGGCGAAATCGCCCTGGAAATGGACAGCGAAATCGTTGCCGAACTCGCCAATGCGGCCGAAGAAATCCGAGCCGCAAGGGAAGCCGAAGAACAAGAGGACGAAGAGAACGAGCTTTTATAAAAGTTAAAAGCTCGTTCTCGTTCGGTAGTGCAAGGGCGTTCACACCTTCTGCCGTCCTTGCCGTTTCTGCCCTCGTTCGGTGCCCGCCAGCGCTTCTACTTGTATGCCCTTGAAGCCGCCTTACGTAAAGGCAAGACCGAGCTTACGACAGTAACAAACCTAAAAATCGAAAATCACGGAAGCCATTCCACCTCCGGCTTGCCTTTGAACCCCTTGTGCCACACGAACCACGCACAAGTCTTTTCATACTCGCTTCCGCTCTCCACGAAAGACAAGCGCTCAACGAAAGGCAGGACTAAGCGAGGTGGGCAAGTCTGGTAGATGGTGTATCGCTCTTTGCCGCCCAGCATGAAAAGCGGTAAGAGCAAGGCAACCTTCCGTGTGGCCAAGCGCAGAGCGTGTCTTATCCACCTCGGCACATCGCCACCATCGTTGTATTCCGCTTCTGGATCAATCGGCGGATCACCCTTTTTCTTCTTCTGCTTCTTGGAAAACGGCGGATTAGTCACGACATTCGCAAAATGATCTTCGATGTCAAAAAAGTTGGTGTACGGTGTGCCATAGCCGAAATCCCCGTAATCGCTCGATAGCACGTCAACTGGGTCGTAACCGGCCGCAATCAATTCCATGCTGATGTTGCCAGTGCCGCAGGCGGGTTCAAGGATTTTGCCCTTGAATTCTACCTTCCGCAACAACGCTCGCACCGCATCCGGTGGTGTTGGGTAGAATTGGTAACGCTTGGCATCCCTCGCTATGCGTTCCTTTTCCTTTTCGGCGTGCCAGAGGGCTTTTACCTCTTCCATGGAGAGTGCATTGACCTCTTCCACCGAGAGGGCATTCACCCCCACCTCAGAAAGGATCCTCGCCGCTTTTTCCGAGAGCGGTATTGTCGTTTTTGATTTCATGCAGCAAGTTTAGCACACCAACCACGCCGGCGGGGTGGAACAAAAAGGCCAGCGGCCCCACGAAGACACACCGGCCTTCCTTGACCCGCAAGTTACGCTATCTTGTCTGCCTTCGGTTCTGCGGGCGGCACCGGCACCGCACCGAAGAACGCAACGCACTCCTCTTTGGACCGGGGCTGCATCTTTTTGCCGTAGTGCGTCCCGCCACTCGGATAGACGATGCCGTCGATCCGGTAATAGGTCATATCCACGCCGGTCCCTTCAATCGCATAGTCACCGTCGGCAACGTGATGCTTGAGGAACCGCTCCATTAGGTCTCGCTCGCCCATTGCTATCGTCTTGCCGTTGCTGTCAATCAGTTTGTATTCGCTCATGCGTTACCTCTTTCTAAATGTTAAAACTCTAGTGCAAACGGGGTTGTCGGTTGTCCCAATGCCTTCTTGAACTCATTCCGCAACGCTTCATCCGGCACCAGCGGTAGTTCTTCTTTCGTCAACGCCAGTATGCGGACATGGCCATCCACACGAGTGGCGCAGACGAGGATTTGCCCCCCCATGTAAGCGCTGAACAATTCTTTGTGTTTACCTTCGCTCTGCAAGAACTTATCGTAAGTCCGCTCAACCAACGGCTTGACAATGGTGTCAAATTCCTTCGCTTTGGGATAATACATTATCTGCACATCGTTGGGCGCTCTTGGACTAAACTCGCCTTTCGTGTTCTCGTTGTAGTAGTGGAGTTTGTGCGTGCGATACGCTTTGCTGTCCCGACTAAACCGACTATTTGAACTACCCACTTGTGTTACCTCTTTCTGTTAAGATGTTAAAATACATTTGCTTCGCCATTTTCAAAGTTGGATACGTTCCCACTGGACGCAATTCGGCTCGTTCAATCACGCCATGTGCCCCAAGTCCTTCTGCTTTATCTGTAGCAATCTCCAAATCCCAACAACCGGCACGTTTGCTGTTCGGGTGATATTGCGGAGTTATGACGGCCTTGATACGATCCTCCTCTCGAAAGACATAAGAAACACCGTCGCCTTTTCGCTGCCACTTCTTTGTTTTCAAATTCTGTTGCCCTTTTCAGTTAGAATGTTAGAATCGCCCATAAGGGGCATCGAACCCCCACACCTGCCCAACGCACCAACACGGCATTTACCCCAATTATGCGCCTGACTGCAATGGGACGGGCCATATAGCAATTAGCCAGGACTCTCCCGAAAGGTTCAACGGGGCCAAATTAACAAAACCCCTCCCCCTTATGCCGGCTGCTCACGATGCGTTCAACAAGGGTTTCCCCAAACGGTTTCTATGGGCAGAGGATTAGCACAGCTTACATTCTTTGGCAATGTTCACTGCCTTCTCGACGGTAACAATCATGTTCCTAATCTCGTCTTTTGCCTCAATCTCGTAAGTCTCTATGAACTTGTTCGCATGACAGGCAGGGGCGCAAATTGTAGTATCAGGCTGCGCTTTTCTTTACTTCATTTCCAAGGTAATCCGCAAGCTTGAATGTCTCTGTAATGCAGGCTCTCGCCTCGTCTTTATATTCTTCAGGAACCATGTAGACTGCCAGGAGCTTTTCCACAACCTCTGGAATATCATGGAATATCATGAGGCGTGGGTGAAGTTCAAGCGTGAAACCCTTTTCTTCATCATATTGGTTAAATGGCAAGGATAAGTAGCGAACTTTGGCATTGACTATTTTCGCTTGCCGGCTAAGGACTTCTGTGGATGACATATACAACAGGCATATGCCTTCGTTTTCCCGCTTGTAGTTCTTCAAGAATTCTTCTTTGCTTTGTCCAGTGGTATTTTGCTGATAGTGTATCTCGGCAACCGAAATAAACTCTGTCATACCAGCGGCACGGTTTGCCCGAAGTGTGCTAGCAAAGGCGACCGCTTCCTTCATACCTCTTTTGTCGTCGCAGGTTGGCTCCCAATAGTCCAGTGAGTTGCCCATATTGAGCAAGCATAGCGGTTCAGGAATTTCCCTGACTTTGTTCCAGGCAGTGCGGACGGCGTTTTCAATTAGTGGCATACCGGCCTTGAAGCCTTGCGCCAGTATTTTCTCTCCAGGCAGTTCTTTCAAGAGTTGCTTTGTGAATTTCATTTTGTCACCTTTGTGTCTATTTTAAAGTTTATAACCCTATATCTTGTGCTAAACAGTCACCGGCACCAACACCGGGCTGCTCGTTATTTGACCTCTTAATTGTAACAAAACCAACTTCTAGTGCAATATGCACATTTGCAGATTTCGTCGCCTTTTTGCCGCTTTTGTTTATTTCCTGAAACTGCTACTATACTACTATAGTGAGAGGAATCCCAAAATGATCATATCAATGAAAAAGGCGTGCGATTATCTCGGCATGACGAAATGGCAGTTGAGGTGGAACCGCTACGGATTGACGGAATACCGGACACCGAGCGGGCACCGACGTTTCGACCTAAGCGAGATTCTACAACTTAAAACCCAGCTGGATTGCTTGACGAACGGGATTGGCGTGTTGCCTGTCGTGGCCGTCAAGCAGAAATGAAGCAAGCCGCTTTGTGGTAGCGGCTTGCATCACTCTTTTCTTGAAGAACAAATGCCAATCACTCTAAGGAAAAGGATTAGCAATAATGTATAGTAGTAAAGTAACTGAAAATAACGCAAATTGCAACCCGACTAGCGTGGAATACTTAGAGCGGAAACTCCTGATCCGATCGAGCATGGAACGCATGCACGCACTCGGCTTTTCGCTCACTCCGCCCTACGTCAAAGGCCAGACAAAAGGGCAGACTGAAAGACGCTGGAAAATCTACCAGCTAAAACGGGCGAAACTCAACGAAGTTAAGTGGTGGTCTACGAGGTGGCCGGGCCAAAATTACGGGATCATTACCGGCGCAATCTCAGGCATCGTTGCCCTGGACACCGACGACGAAGAAGCGGAAGCACTCTTGCGGGATCGGTGCCCGGCTACACCCGTTCGCCAGCGGTCAGGGTCAGACAGGGGCATTCACCATATCTACCGACACCCCGGCTTTGACGTGGCCAACGTAGTAAAACTTATTTTCAGAGGCAAACGATACCGGCTGGACATTCGGGGCGAGGGCGGGTTGATCGTAGGGCCAGGGTGTCGTCATCCAGAGACCGGCGGCATTTACACTGAGGTGGAGACCTGGACGCCAGAGCTACTGGTTTGCGCCCCCGTATTCGATCCAGCATGGCTTGAAATCAACGGCCAGCGGACTGCCCGCCCCAAGTCGCCGGACGCTGTTAGAAGCGATTTTCAGGATACTCCCATCGACCTGGACGGATTGAAGGCTAAACAGCAATCTGGCCGGGATTGGTTGGCGCATTGTCCGGGCGCAGTTCAAGGCAAGGGCAGAGGAGCGGACAACTACGCTTACAGTCTGGCCGTCGAATTGCTCTGGGCCTTCGACCTTACCCCGGCAGAAGGTTTTCCGTTGCTCTTTGAATGGGGCCAGAGAGAATCGAACAGGGATTCGGGCGGCGGGTATTGGCCCTGGACGGAAAGGGAAATCAGGCACAAACTGAACGACGCAGCGGCCGAGGTGCAAGAGGACAAGCCGAGAGGTCACCGATTGCCGAGCAGTTGTTACGATGAGCAGGTTGCGGCGTTGTTCGCTGAAAAGCAAAAAGTTAAAATCGACGAACGGCCGCCGGGAGACCTTGCCGACGGCGAACAGACCTGCTCACTGAACGCTCAAAATGCACCGGAAGCGACCCAAGAGCCAACGAGCGTTCCGAAGCCCTTGGGGGCCGCACAATCGCCCCGGCACGCAGAGGACCAAAGGCGGCGCAGGGGCTACCGTCTGGCGGACCTGAAAATGCTGCCTTCCCCAAAATGGTTGATCAAGAATCACCTTACGACGAACAGCTTGGGAGCGATCTACGGGGCGGCAGGGAGCGGCAAGACCTTCTACGCTCTCGACATGGGCTTGTCCATTGCCTCCGGCTCGGCATTCTTGGGGCTTTATTCGACCCTAAAAGCGCCCGTGCTGTATCTGTCCGGCGAAGGCAACGCAGGCATTTACAAGCGAATCGAAGCCTGGATGACGCATTACGGTCTTGATTACCCCCACGACTTTGTGACCGTGCCATTTCAGTTCGATATGTTGGTCGAAAAGGAAATCGACGAAATCCTGACGATCATTGATCTTGACTTGGGCAAACCACCGGGTCTCGTGGTCGTGGACACCCTTGCTCGCTACTTCGGCGACGGCGACGAAAATGCCACAAAGGACATGGGCAAGTTCGTGCGGCTGTTGGACCGCCTAAAGGCGAGAACTGGGGCCACGATCCTGCCCGTTCACCACACCGGCAAGGACGAGGCAAAAAAAGAACGGGGCAACAGCGTGCTACGGGGCGCTTGCGATTTCATTATTGCCACGAAGGCCGAACCGAATCTGATCGTGTCTTGCGACAAGCAAAAAGACGCCGAACCCTTCGACCAATACCTTTGCAAGAAGCATATCATCCGTCTCGGCACTGATGACGAGGGTGAAGAGATAACTTCGTGCGTGTTCGTCCCCACCGACTTGATCGAGCAAAAATGGACGCTCTTAACCAAAACGAAAAAAGACTTTGTGCAAACCATGTGGGCCAAGGTCAAAGGCGGCTGGTTCACGCAAGGTGACTGCCGGGCCGCAACGAACAAATCAAAGTCCGCCGTTTCCAAAGACTTGAGCGAACTTAACCACGTCGTAGACAGACACAACGAACAATACCGGATCAAACCCGGCTTCTACCCATTCTTGAGAAACCAAGATAGCGAACTCAACAAAGGCGGTTAAGCGGACTCAGCTGTTTCCATGTTGGATGGAAACACCAATGGAAAAACATTAAAAAACGCCTAAGCGGTGTGTGTTTCTGTGTTTCCCCCCCCTTAGAAGGGGGGAAACGCAAACACCAAGTCAGGAAACAGATTCTTGATAGAATCACCTCTTCCCCTGTTGGCAATAACCAGAGAAGCTGGCCGGCGGGGTGGTGGGGCAAGGCCAAGCGAGGCCACGGCGTTTCTAAAACTTAAAACGGCGGTTCGACGGGCCGCCTCTTTGCGGCCGACCCAAATCTGCGATAACAAAAAAGCCAACGCCACCTCCTTCGGCGGCACTGGCCACGGTCAAGCGGGCGGCCCCCCCATTGGCACCGTTCACACTTCACTTTCTTCGGTTACCTCATAAGCCTTCCATTGCACGAAGACCGGCGTATCGGGCACGGCGGCATAGAGCCTCCTCCTGATCTCATCCCGGTCCCACTCCAACCCATCAACCGGCTCTATGCTCGTCTCGATCAGCCCACCCAAGTTATCGGCAACGGTCGCTATCTTAATCTCGAACCCAGCCTCCCTTAAGACAGCGCAAAGCTTGTCGCCCCTCGTCTCGTCGTGGTATCCCCTTACTGCAAATTCCAAAGCGCTCACGTCTATTCTCCTTATCCTAAGCCTCAAGCGCAATGCCCCCCTCGCCAGCGAGAGGGGCGATCCATGGTTTTCACATGTCGTCAGGGCTGGTTGTTTTGTGAAGCTTCCTGGTAACAGTAGGAAAGGCTTTGCCGCACTTATGGCACCGACTCATGGAGAGGGCGTTCCTCGCTTTGCAACTCTTGCACTTTTTCATAAAGGACGGCTTGGTCTTTGTGACAGCAACCCATGTTCGCCATTCTTCGCTCGCCCGAGTTAAATGTACGAAGTACTTGGTTTTTCCTTTCCGCCGCACAAGCCATTTGACCTCGTTGTCCCCTTGATTGAATTGCCGGCGAAGGAGAGCCTTGCACCAATCCAGGTTTGATTTCCATTTGGGCATTTTGCCGGAACGCCCGACTTTTTTCATGCGAAGGTCACTCGGACCGAACTCCCCACCCAATGAGGGTTCGTCTAAGATAGCGGCTTCCACTTCCTCCTGCTTGAAAACGCCCGTTGCGCTTTCCCGTAGCAACCTTTCAATGAACTGCACGAATGAGATCGCCCCAGTTTCCTCGCCTTTCTTATTGACCGTCATAACAGCCTCTTTTTTCCTGAATCTGTGTTTCTTACAGTTATTACTGCCAATCACCTATCATATCACAGAAGATCGGCTATGCAAGTCTAATGCCAGAAAAGCTTAGTGTGCGCTTTTCTAAATCTTATAATCATGTTACTGGTGCGTGTGTGATAAAAGCCTTGCCAAGGCTTAAGTAGGGCATGGAATATTACAGAGAAGAATGATCTGGTGCTTCTGCGAGAAAGAGCAGTGACTCACTGGAGCGTCTATGTGGCAGTCAACGTATTGGGAGATCAAGTAGGCACTGCCGAAGTCCGCTTTCAGGAATGGGAAGAAGACGCACGGATTGGGAGGGCGATTTAGGACGCCAAGAAACCACTGCCCTACGGTGGCACCGACCGAATGAGTAAGACAACGACGGCGTCCTGGCACGGCGATGGCTCAGTCGGCCCCTTCATCACCGCTGATCCGCCTTACCAGCCGTCGATCCCAGCTCTTGCCTGCCG
>Ga0206872_10328_pt1 | contig 11428 bp, 11 predicted proteins | sample Alteio_BWOrgCont_34_FD_152906 | JGI IMG/M metagenome (GOLD analysis project Ga0206872, IMG submission 152906) | Enriched cells from forest soil in Barre Woods Harvard Forest LTER site, Petersham, Massachusetts, United States -... | ecosystem: Environmental > Terrestrial > Soil > Temperate forest >... | reverse complement strand
AGAACGCCGAGCAGGAGCGGCCAGCCTGGCACTGCGGCGGCGGGGTTATAGTCGCCCGCAATATGCCAGTGGCCGGTGAGGGCGTGCATCGCGGCAGCGTTGGCCCACCAGCCTTCGTCGGTAAATTTGGCCTGGTCGATCATCCACGGCGAGTAGTTGGGAAAGTCGGCGGCAAGCCACAGAAAGCGCGAGAGGCCGAGGGCCACTGCGGCGAGCCAGAGAAAAATTCGAAGCGGGCGTTGCGCGGCTTGCGGGAGCAAAGTTTTACCCTTGACCGGCGGCTGCGTGGATGGCGAGCAGGCGCTCGAGCAGCGGCTTGAGCAACTTGAGGTCGAGAGCGTTTGCGCCGTCGGATTTCGCGTTGGCGGGGTCGTCGTGCACCTCAAGAAAAATGCCGTCAACGCCGGCCGCAACGGCTGCGCGGGCGAGCAGCGGAATGAACTCAGGCTGTCCTCCGCTTACGCCGTTGGCCGCGCTCGGCTGCTGGACGGAGTGAGTGCCATCGAAAACAACGGGGGCCAAGCCCCGCATGATGGGGAGGGAGCGGTAGTCGACTACGAGGTTGTTGTAGCCAAAGCTGGCGCCGCGCTCAGTGAGCGAGACGCGCTCGTTGCCGGTGGAGCGAATCTTTTCGACGGCGTGCGCCATGTCCCACGGGGCTACGAACTGGCCCTTCTTTACATTGATGGCTCGGCCAGTGCGCCCGGCCGCCACCAGAAGGTCAGTCTGGCGGCTGAGGAAGGCGGGGATCTGGAGCACGTCAACGGCTTCGGCTGCTACTTCGCAGTGGGCCGGCTCGTGCACGTCGGTGAGGACGGGTAGACCGGTGTCTTTGGCGATGACTCCGAGGATGCGCGTACCTTCAACCAGGCCGGGGCCGCGATAACTCTTCACGCTGGTGCGGTTGGCCTTGTCGTAACTGGCTTTGAAGATGTAGGGGATTTCAAGATCCGAGGCAATGCGCTGAATGGCGTCGGCCATGGTGCGGGCATGGCTCTCACTCTCGATGACGCAGGGGCCGGCAATCAGGAATAACCCGCCCCCGCCCACCCGGACCGGCCCGATTTCAAAGGAGTTGCTCACGTGGAGATTCTATCGTGGGACGGTGGATGGTGGACGGTGAGCGGTGGATTGTCAGCGGTGGAATTTGGGTACACTCCTACGCTCTTGCGGACCCTGCGATGAACACAGTCCCTTTGAGTACAAAAATCCCTCTGAGGGCTAAGACCTGAGAGGTTAGCGGCGGCGCGTCAGCTGGTGTGGCTGCGCGACCACTCCCACAGTGCGCGGTCGATCGTGCGCAGCGGTGTAGCGCCGGGCAGTTCGCTCTGTGGCTGCACAATGTTGCTCTCGGCCAGCCGCTTGCAGAAGGCCAGGTACTCCTCGTAGAAGTGCACGTCGTGGCGCGCGTGGCCCAGGGCTTCAAGGGCACGGTAGTCAAGCACGGTGTAGCGCTCGGGGTAAATTGCCGCCAAAATGGCCGAGGCCACCGGCAGGTCAACGCCCTGCAGATCGAGCAGCGCACGCACCGCGATTTCAGTGGTGGCCCCAGGGGCCGTCACCGCCGCAAGCACGCGCCTGATTTTCTCGTTGCTGTTTGCAATCAGGTATTGCACCGAGCGCTCTGACTTCCAGCGCACAATTGCTTCGAGGTTTGCCAAGGTATAGTCGCCGTTTCGAATGCCTTCACCGGCTTCAAATGCGGCTTTTTCAAGCTCTTGTACCTTTTCCCCCGCCTTCTTCCAATAATCTTCAGCCAGCTCCTGTAGCTCCGCTTCAGCGGGCTGGAGCTGAAAATACGCAACCATCGTTCATCCTGCCTTTCGATCAAAAACTTTCACAAGATAGGCCCACCGTGAGTCGTTGTCAATAGCACGGTTGGGACCCCCAGAGTAGGATGCAGGACGGGTTTCAAAGGGGTATTAAAAAGGCGAAATTCAGAATACTTATGGCAAAAATCGGCAACAGTGAACAGTTGGGGAGCGGTGAGGTGTATAGGAGTTTGATCTGGCGGATTGGATTGGCGGGCGGTGCATATTTCTATAAATACATATATGTGCTATCATGGAAATATGCGGACGACGATCGACATTCCGGATGAGATCTATCGCAAGCTCAAGGTCAAGGCCGCGATGGAGGGCCAGACGGTGCGGGAGATTGTATTGCGTGGAATTAAGCGGGAGCTCGAGCTGATGGAAGTGCCGTCTTTGCTAAATCCGCCGAATTGACGCTCGTGACGTTTGACCGTGAGCTGGCGTGTAAGGCTCAGGCTGCGGTGCTGCTGGAGTAGACCGGCTTCACTTACGCCTCATTCGGCTCGTCGTCTTTGAACTTGCTGGCCATCCATTTTCCTTGGAAAAAGCCTGCTGCCGCAAATGAGCCGAACCCGCACCAATACCACAAGGATCCTTTTCGGGTCTCGAAGGTCATCCATCCCGGCAAATACGGCCCCATATGCAGCCAAAGATACAACCCGCCGGCAACAATCAACAGAATGAGCCCGTGCAGCAAGAGAACCAGCAATGCCCGCTGAGGCTCTCCGACGAGGTTGTCCCACGCGTTCGAGGTGCCAAAGGCAAATCCGAATGCGAGGGCAGTGTAGCCGGCCAAAGTCATTGCGTATGGGAGCCAGGGACGCGATGGACACAAAAGGAAAACGATGCCGACAACCACGAATGCCAAAAAGGGCGCCCCGCTGCCTTGTTGGGGGTCTTCCTTTTGGTCTTCGTCGGTCCCTGAATCAGGGTCATCTTTCGGGTGAAGAAGATCAATCGGTTCGTCATCGGGCATAGAATCACCAACACTTCAAGCGATTACTGAACCGTCGTCACCGATTTCATTTGCTCCGAGCCTCGCGTGACCCGGTTCTTATAGCTCGCCGCGATGAACTCGCGGAACAGCGGGTGCGGCTCGAGGGGCTTGGACTTGAATTCCGGATGGAACTGGCAGCCTAGAAAATATGGGTGGCCAGGGATCTCCACGATCTCAACGTAGGTTGAGTCGGGCGTGGTGCCGCTGATGCGCAGGCCGCCCCCGGTCAAGAGCGCTTCATATTCGCGATTGAACTCGTAGCGATGGCGGTGGCGTTCGCTGATTTCAGTTGCTCCGCCGTAAACATTCGCCGCCAGCGATTCTGGCTGCAGAATGCAGGTCCACGCGCCCAGCCGCATCGTTCCGCCCATCTCTTCAACGCCCAGCAGTTCGCGTAACTTATAAATGACGCGATGTTGCGCTGCCGGGTCAAACTCGCTGGAGTTCGCGTCTTTGAGGCCGCAGACGTTGCGGGCAAACTCGATGCATGCGGTCTGCATTCCCAAACAAATTCCGAAGTAGGGCACGTTTTTCTCGCGTGCGTAGCGGATGGCGTTCAGCATGCCCTCAATGCCGCGCTTGCCAAAACCGCCCGGTACCAGGATGCCGTCATACCCCTCGAGCTGCGACTCGTAGCTGCGATCTTCAGGGGTCTCAGACTCCAGGCCTTCACCCTCGATCCAGGTGATTTTGAGCTTCAGGTTATGAGCCACCGCGCCGTGAGTCAGTGCTTCTTTGAGTGATTTGTAGCTGTCTTCGTAGTCGGTGTACTTGCCTACGATGGCGATTGACACTTCGTCTTTGGGGTTGTAGCAACGGTGGACCAGGTCCTTCCATTTGCTCAGGTCGGCCTCGGGCGCGTCCTTGTGCATATATTTGAGGATGAGCTCGTCAACGCCTTCCTGCGCAAAGTTGAGCGGTACCTCATAGATTGACGGCACCGTTTTTGCGCCGATTACCGCGCGCTCTTCAACGTTGCAGAAGGCTGCAATCTTCTGCTTGATTTCGCGGCTCAGCGGGCGCTCACTGCGGCACATCAGCACGTCGGCCTGAATTCCGATTGACAGCAGCTCTTTGACCGAATGTTGCGTGGGCTTGGTTTTCAACTCCTGCGCGGCGGCGATCCACGGCACCAGCGTGAGGTGCACAAAAACCGTATTTTCACGGCCCAATTCCTGGCGCATCTGGCGGATGGCTTCGAGAAACGGCAGCGATTCAATGTCGCCAACCGTCCCGCCAATCTCAACAATTGTCACGTCTGCGCCGTTAGCGGAGACCTTGCGCATGGCGTTCTTGATTTCGTTGGTGACGTGGGGGATAACCTGGACAGTTTTGCCCAGGTAGTCGCCGCGGCGCTCTTTTTGGATGATCTGCTCATAGATGCGGCCGGTGGTGAGGTTGTTGTCTCGCGAGAGCGGCGCGTGGGTGAAGCGCTCGTAGTGGCCCAGGTCGAGGTCGGTTTCGGCGCCGTCGTCGGTGACAAAAACCTCTCCATGCTGGAAGGGCGACATGGTTCCGGGGTCGACGTTCAGGTAGGGATCGAACTTCATCATATTCACGCGCAGGCCGCGGCTCTCAAGCAGGCAGCCGATTGAAGCAGCCGCAAGACCTTTGCCTAAACTGGACACAACTCCGCCTGTCACAAAGACATACTTTGCCGACATCTGTGCAACCTCTTTATTGAATTGTTGTGATTGGACGTACCTGGTGGGCACAATCAAGTATGGCAGAGATGGCGTGGCGGCGAAAGTGGGTTTTTACAGGAGCTTAGGATAACTGGGGCGATACTGCCGGTAAATGACTGTAGGAGCGGTAGTTGGAGGTTAGCATGGAAGATCGGATCGAGGTTGTGAGAGCCGACATTACAAAACTGGCCGTGGACGCGATTGTGAATGCTGCCAGCAGTTCCCTGCTGGGCGGCGGTGGCGTTGACGGGTCGATTCACCGAGCGGCGGGGCCGGAACTTGTGCAAGAGTGCCGGCTGCTGCACGGCTGTGCGGCGGGCGAAGCGAAGATCACCAAGGGTTATCGGCTGCCGGCGCGATTCGTCATTCATACAGTGGGTCCAGTGTGGCGTGGCGGCGATAATCGCGAACCGGAACTGCTGGCGAGTTGTTATCGTGCCTGCTTCGCGATTGCGCGCGAAAAGGATCTGAAGACGCTGGCGTTTCCGGCGATCAGTTGCGGCATCTACGGTTATCCGATTCACGAGGCGACGGCGATTGCAGTGCGGGCGACTCGGACGGCGCTGGATGCGAACCCAGGGATCGAAAAGGTGATTTTTGCTTGTTTTGGGGACGAGGTATACGAAGCGTACGAGCGGGAGCTGGGCCGAGGCAAGTAAGTTTCGTTCCCCACCCTGGCGACAAGAACTACGAAGTCGCGAGGGTGGGGCACCCGTAATCGAGCGCAGCACTGTAATGCACGATTAAAAGTTGAACGTCAGCTTGGCTGTCAACGCGCGAGGCGTGACGTAGTGCGTGCCGCTGAAGGTTGAAAGAAAGTTGTAGAGTGCGTATTTGTTGGCGACGTTGATGGCAGTCAGGTCGAGGTTCGTTTTGAAATGCTCTCGGTTAAAAAGGTTGTTCTTGCCGACGGTGACATCGAAGAGACTGCGCGGCGCGATGCGTTGCGGGTTGTGGTCGTTGTCGCCCTGGTTGGGCGCAGGAATATTGATCAGGCTCGAACTGAATTCATTGGCTGGGCAAACCGCAGGCAGCGGGGCGATCGGTGTAGCGTGCACACCATTGCATGTGAATCCTGCCTGAAACTCTTCGTCCGCGGTCAAGGGGAGTGGCAAATTGTTAGTGGCCGCGCTGGGCGGGGCAACGTTATCGACCATGGCAATGGCGGGGGTTCCGTCGGGCAAGGTGGTAGTACTGTTTCCGCAAGGGCTGTTGGGCGGATTCGTTAGGCCCGGAGCGACCGGATCGGTCAGTCCATAGCAAGGTGTGGAACCGGCCACCAGGCCCGAGTCAAAGCGCCAATTAAAGCCGCCCCATAGACCGTTCACCCAGCTTCCGTCGTGCGAGACCGTGTACTGCAGGTGCGTGGTTTCATTGAACTTCTCGTCGTGGTCGATGCGGAAAGGATAGACAGTTCCCAGTGCGACGCCGCTGGTGGCTCCCGCGCCGGCAACCTGCGGCCCAGAGAAGCGCGCTGCGACCGAAGAGGTGACGAGATAAGCGCTGAAGTGATGGAAGTTGGGAATTTCCGCATCGAGGGCATAGCCCGGGATTTTTGAGTTGTGCCAGTCGATGGGGAAGGTGATGGGCGTATTCCCCAGGATGCTGAAGTCGAAAGCATTATGGGTGTACTTCCAGATGTACTCGCCGCTGACGACCACGTTCTTGCCTAACTGCTGCTGCAGGCCGGCATGGAATTCGTTGCGGAAACCGGGTTGCATGGTTCCTGAAACGCCAGGGTTGCAGCTTAGCAACGGGTTGAGCACCGCATCGGAGCAGCCGCTGCTGGAGAGCACCAGGTTCTCATTGAAAGGCGTTTCAAGCGTGCGCGCATACGAGATACGCAGCACGGTCGCGGTCGACTTGACGTTGTAGGCGATGCCTACGCGCGGCTCAGGCTGTTTTGAAGAGACGAGGCCGTTGTAAACGTCCCCGCGCACGCCCAGGTTGAAGTCCCAGTTTCCGGCCTTGATCTCGTCCTCGACATAAAGGCCGAGTTCCTTGATGTCGGCATGGCCGAAAAACAAGTAATCGGTGCCGCCACGAGTGAGGTCGTAGGGCGCAAGCGCCGCGAGGTAATACGGGTTCTGGCCAGCCGCGCCCCCGGGGCATTCGGAAGGATCGGTGTAGCCGGGCAGCGGGTTGCCGTTGGCGTCGTCGCAGGGAGCGCTGAGGGGATAGGTGGAATCCGCGATGCCCAGGCCATCGTGCTCGCGCAGGAAGGTCTGTTCGTATTCGGCGCCGGCCTTGATGTTGTTGTGTCCCTTCACATAGGTGTAGTCGGTGTGGACGCCGGTGTTGGTCAAAGTGCGGTTTTGGCTGATTGAAGAGGTTTGCAGGGTTGCTGGTCCCAAGTCGGCCAGGGGGTTGCCGCTTGGATAGTAGTTGTAATCGTCTCTGCGCACGAAACCGCCGATGTTAAGGACCGAATTGTTGCTGATCACATGCGTGAATGTGGGAGAAATGTTGTAAGTACCGATCTTGGAGTGTTGGTCAGTGTTGCCTACGTTGACGAAGGTTGGGTTGGCACTGGCGCCTCCGCCAATCGCAGTGCCGCCGTTTTCGACGTTCTGGATGTTCAGGTTCTGAAAAGCATTTGGCGTTTGAAACCAAGAGCGACTGTAGTTGAAGTCAACGTGGACCGAATTTGCCTGGGAAAAGCTGTAATCTACGCGGTCGAAGAAGTTCTCCTCATTGCCTTTATCGTGGAAGACGGTAAATTCCGGCGGATCGAGGAACCGGCCGGAATTCATTGCGTCGGCCTCGATGAAGTTGCCCCAGCTTTTGCCGCCATAGGAGACATCGAAGCCGCCGGAGGACGACCCGAAGGTTCCGTAAGAAGCGTAGATGTCGCCGGTGGGCTTGGTAACGCCTTGCCCCGAACGCGTCGTGGCGACAATAACCAGGCTGGTCTTGCCGCCATATTCGGCGGGAGGCGCGCCGCTGATGACTTCGATGGATTGAATCGAGTTGGCAGGAATCTGATTCGAGAAGATCTTGCTCTGTTGGTCAGTTATGGACTGGCCATCGACGGAAAAGGAGTTGGAAGCGTGATCGCCGAGGCCGTGAAACAAGCCGTTCGAATCGGCAGCCACACCAGGGGTGGTGAGCGTAACCAGCGAGCTCAGCGTCGAGGATGCGCTCTCGAGGGGTACCTTGTTGAACAGGTCGCGGTCCACATCCACGTGAAACGTTGGATCGTCTTCAATCAGGTCGCCGGAAGACTCGACCGTCACGGTCTGACTCCCTCCGGAGATTTGCATGACCAGCTTGACGCTGACTCCAACCGAGGAGCGTATCTCGACACTCTGGCTCAAACGAGTGAATCCGGTGGCAGTGACGGCGACCTTGTACGGGTTGAAGGGCACATTGGAGAACACGAACTGCCCTGTTGAGTCAGTGGTTGCGGTCTGGTCGAGTCCACTCACATCGTTGGTGAGGTGGACCGTCGCGTTGGGAATGAACGCACCGGACGGGTCGGTCACGGTTCCACGTATGGCGCCTGCGTTACCGCTTTGCGCCTGGCTGCTGAGCGTTGCGAGGCTGAGAATCAAAATGGGAAGGATGCGCTTCAGAGCGCCTCGATAGTATTGCATGTCAAAGTCTCCTGAAAATTAGCTGAAATACGATCGGTTTACCGGCGCTTTGTGTCCGCGCGGCAGTTTCTCAGCAATTAGGAGCGTCCATCCGGCGAGGGAATGTATCTGACCAGTGAGCCTGATATCGAATACCGAAGACTCGCTCGCCGGTGGGGGCGAATGAGGCATTCAGTCGTACTTATAAGTGCGAAATATGCGTCAGACTCAACGGGGAACAAGCGGCCGGAGCGGCGCTCAGCAGGAGACGGGAGGGGGGCGGATAAAGAGCCTGGTTTGCCGTTTACGCAGAATGAAAACCGGCTCAGCAACGATCGCGAGCGATTCAAGCTGCACCATCAGAATAATGGCGGCGGCAGCTACGGCGGGTACAGCCGTGTGCATCACGATGCAGAGCTGGCAGTGGTCCGCATCGGTTTGACTGGCGTGCAGGTGCGTCACTTGGGCGACGGTCAGCATGGCCAGCAGGACCAGGCACACTCCCGCGATCGCAACCATCAAAGTGCGGCGCGAGCGGGAATCGGTGTTCAGATGTGCCCTGAGTGCAGTCAAAGTCAAAGACCTACAGTTTTAAGAATACACAAAGTTGGACGCACCAGCCGCATCACTGGTTACGATTAGATGCGCAGTATTGGGCGAGGCTGCCAACAGTGCTGCCCCGGCTTCGTCTAAACTTAGGGCTCATATCGACTTTGAGTGTTTTGGGGCAGCCGGCTTCGTGCTCGGCTTGAATGATTGCTATGTTATTCATACCTAAGATTCGACGTGCTTTGCCGACCTGCCTGGGCGCATTTCTTGTCCCGATGCTTGGGCTGGTTCTGATTGCTGCCCCGGTGTTTGGCCAGAGCTCAGACCCGGCCGACAACCACGGTAAGCCTCTGCCCATGAAGCCCGATCTGCCCGCAATGGCGCGCAATCACCGGTTGATTCTCAAAGACGGCACCTTCCAGGTTGTAAAGGACTACAAGATTGTGGGCGAGCGGGTGCGCTATCTATCGCAGGAACGCGGCGACTGGGAAGAGATGCCGGTGGACCTCGTGGACTGGGACACGACCAAAAAATGGGAGCAGGAACACGCGGATCTGGCTAATGGCGCTGACGCTTCGCCGGCCATGAAAGAAGCTGAATCAATCGACAAAGAAGAGACCGAGGAGCGCGAGGACCAGAAGGCGCGCATGCCCGAGGTGGCAACGGGACTCGAATTGCCGGATGAAGACGGCGTATTTGTGCTCGACACTTTTCACGGCACGCCCGAACTGGTTGAAATTCCGCCCAGCGATCTTGACTTGAACGCCCGCGAGCGGCACGGAATCGGCGTATTGAATCCCATGGCCGGGCAGCGTGCGGACCTGACGCTTACAGGCGCCCACTCCAAGATTCACTTACATGTGAACGAGCCGTCATTCTTTCTATCGCTCGAAGTGGCAGACGCGAAAGAGCCGGTGCTCTCTGAGCCGGTCACTGTGCATACCTCTACTGAAGGTCTGAATCACAAGGAAAAACCGAAGCACACGGCACAGTCAGGTTTTGCGCTGGTAAAGGTGGACGAGCGCAACGCCGTCCGCGTGATCGGCGCCATTCACGTAAGCCCCAGCGGCCAGGTAACGCAGGATGAAAACGTCATTGCGGCCAGCGTGCAGGTAATGCCGGGCAAACACTGGCTGCGCATCGATCCCAAACAGCCGCTCGAGATCGGCGAATACGCGCTGGTTGAGATTCTCTCGCCCCAGGACATAAACCAGCAGGTTTGGGATTTTCGCGTAGACCCAACCAAAGGCGATAATGCGGGGTCGATTACGCCGATACAGAAAGAGAGCCGGTAGTGCTCTCTACCAGGGTATCCCAAGGCTCGGAATCGAGATGATTCGGCTCAGCTCGGGATAGGTTCTGGCCTATCCGGCTTTAATTGGTAGGAAAAATGCCGCTTCTGCGCCATACCAGAATCTGCGATGCAGGTGTATAAATCGAAGCATCGGGTTATCTGCAGACCACATCGCTTGATAACTTCCCTTCTCTTGTCGAAAGTGAGCCGGGGGGTAGGGTGCTCCGGTAATTCGCGCTTGATTTAAAAACTCACGATGACGCTACCAGCATGCCCGGCAAGTTGCGCCGCCTGCTGGCTGCCTCAATTAATAAAAGGATGACTTCGCCAGGATGGTCGATTACTACGAGTTTCTGCAAATAAGCCCAAACGCCGATGCCGATACGATTCACCGTGTTTTCCGGTTTTTGGCGTCCCGGCTGCACCCCGATAACCCCGAATCGGGCGACGCTGAAATGTTCCACCTTCTGAAGGTGGCATACGACGTACTTTCGAACCCCACCGCCCGGTCCGACTACGATGCAAAGCGCAAGGCTGAGCCGGATACTCAGAACCCATTTTCAGAACAGGTTGACTTTATGGACAGCCTGGATGGCGAGCTCAACCGCCGCCTGGCGGTGCTGGCCGTGCTTTATTACCGCCGCCGCACCAATCCCAGTATGCCCGATGTGGGTCTGGGCGAGATTGAGTCACGTATGGGGTTCCCGCGCGACTATCTCGACTTTACGATCTGGTATTTGACCAAGAAGGGCTACGTGACGAAGGGTGACAACGCCCAATTGGCGTTAACGGCCGATGGGGTGGACTTTATTGAGTCCCAGCGTGCCAATCTCCCTGTACTGAATAAACTTTTGACCAGCGGCGCGGGGCAACCGAACGTGGAAGGGCCGAGGGCGAACCGGCAGCAACAAACCCAGCAACCGCCCCAACAACCAACCCCTCCCAAAGGCCCAATTCCCGTTGGCGCAGGTCCCCTCCGCGCCGACCGGCGTAAGGAAGAGGACCGTCGCAACGACGCCGATCGCCGCGTAGGCCTTCCCGATCTCCGCGTAGTAAAAATCGAGCGCCGCAAGCAGGCATCAGACCGACGCGCAGAAAAAGCCGAGCGGCGCGTTCAGTAAGGTCGCAGGGCGGCAGATTAGACCCAATTCTGAGTTGATCTATCCAGGACAGAGTCTTGTAACGGGGTATGACTTTACAGCTTGCTGAAAAAGAGCCGGCGAATCGGGTTTTGTAATAAGGGCACGAGTTTACTCGTGCCGCAACCGCTTCCTTTCAACAATGGGCTTTAGACCCAATTCTGAGTTGATCTATCCAGGACAGAATCTTGTAACGGAGCATGACTTTGAAGCTTGCGGAAAAAAGCCGGCGAAACGGGTTTTGTAATAAGGGCACGAGTTTACTCGTGCCGCAACCGCTTCCCTTCAGCACTGGGCTTTAGCCCCTGCTGCCTTTCTTGCACGCGGGATTACTTTTTCAGCAAGCTGTTTAGATGTGCCGCAGAATGGGGGCGA
>Ga0206872_10373_pt1 | contig 11600 bp, 12 predicted proteins | sample Alteio_BWOrgCont_34_FD_152906 | JGI IMG/M metagenome (GOLD analysis project Ga0206872, IMG submission 152906) | Enriched cells from forest soil in Barre Woods Harvard Forest LTER site, Petersham, Massachusetts, United States -... | ecosystem: Environmental > Terrestrial > Soil > Temperate forest >... | reverse complement strand
GCCATTATTACACTATCGCGGCATCAGGATCGATGCCACCGGCCGGTTCGGGCAAACCAACAATGACCCAGGGCCAGGCAGATACCATAGCGACATGGATAAACCAGGGCGCTGCCAACTGCACACAGTAAAGTCGAAAGTTTAAATTCTGGTTGCAGTTTTTTATAACTTTTGACTCAAGACTTTCGACTTAAGACTTAGTCCTCAATTATTCCCCCAAAGTTGATATGTTTGGGGCTGATTAAATTACAACGATAACCCCACCTGATGAGCCAGCTAAAAAGTACAGAGAATTCTGCTCGGCGTATACTGATCGCCAGCCTTATTGGCACTACCATTGAGTTTTTTGATTTTTATATATATGCCATGGCGGCAGTACTGGTGTTTCCAAAACTTTTTTTTCCGTCTGCTAATGCTACTGTATCAACGCTGGAATCATTGGCCACATTTGCGCTGGCCTTTTTTGCACGGCCCCTGGGCGCGGCATTGTTTGGCCATTTTGGCGACCGTAAAGGGCGGAAAGCTACGCTGGTGGCGGCCCTAATGACCATGGGACCTTCAACAGTGGCCATCGGCCTTTTGCCGGGCTACAATAGTATCGGCATTGCGGCGCCTATATTGTTAGCTTTGTTCCGCTTTGGGCAGGGCCTCGGCCTCGGCGGCGAATGGGGCGGCGCAGTGTTATTGGCCACCGAAAATGCGCCGGAAGGTAAAAAAGCCTGGTATGGCATGTTTCCGCAGCTGGGTGCGCCCATCGGCTTCCTGTTTTCAACGGGTATTTTCCTTATCCTGAGCAAGACCATGACTGATATGCAGTTTTTTAGCTATGGCTGGCGCATACCCTTTATTGCCAGTGCAATATTGGTATGGGTAGGCATGTATGTCCGTCTAAAACTGAATGAAACCCCCGATTTTGTAAAGGTCATCAACAATAACGAACGCGTAAAAATACCCATTGCAGATGTTTTTGTCCGGCACACAAAAGCGCTCGTGCTCGGCACTATTGCCACCATTACCACCTTTCTGCTGTTTTATTTGATGACGGTTTTTACCCTAAGCTGGGGCACTTCGGCCTTTCATTACGGGCGTACGGAGTTTTTGGTAGCGCAAATGATCGCCACTTTTTTTTTGGGAATCGGCATCCCTTTGTCTGCCAGCCTTGCCGACCGTTATGGCCGCAACAATATGCTCCTTTTAGCTACGGCGGGAATTTTTGTATTCGGGTTCCTTTATTCTCCGCTTTTCAGTCCGGCCAGCCTGCAAGTTACGACGGTTTGCATGGTCCTGGGGATGTTTTTGATGGGCCTTACTTATGGCCCGCTGGGCACTGCCCTGGCCGGAATCTTCCCGGCATCGGTGCGCTATACCGGGGCGTCGCTGGCCTTTACACTGGCGGGCATCCTCGGTGCTTCGTTAACGCCGCTGATCGCTACCAGCCTTGCCACAAAATACGGCCTGCCCTATGTGGGCTATTACCTGTCGGCGGTGGCAGTCCTGACGTTTTTGGCGCTGCTGGCAGCCCGGCCGGCAATGCAGCAGCATGGGAGTAAGGTGTAAAGGGGGGATTGTTGGTGTTTGAATCATTCTTTTCCCTTTTTTCGCGCAGCGAGAATAGGGATGCCGTACTACTATAAAATGAATAGCGTTCAATACGACTGGAAAAATTTTGATTACGACGAACCGGCAGACCCGGTAAGTCCCGATGCCTCATAAATCAATAGCCCGAAAATCAAATAAAACAAACCTGCTTTCCGTGCAGCGGCCGTTGTTTGCTGATACCCTGGCCGCGTGGTTTTAACCCTGCCAGGTACTTTTTAAAAGCCGGTATTTTTCAGCTTCTTCAAAAGTAAGAACGGATAGCACGTTGAGCGATTTTCCATCGCTCCCGGTAAACGCATAATTGCTTTTTTGCGCCGTTTCGAAGAATTGGATGCTGTACTGATCCCTGATCCTTGCATTGTTCTTGATGATTTCTGCAAAGATGGCCCTGAAATTTTCTTTCTGGCTGGCGCTAGCGACCGATTTGTTTAAGGAAATTGATTTTTTAGCTGCGGCTGGTTTGTTTAACATGCTGAAAGGTTATTTCTTTTTTACATTTATTGCCGACAACCCTTTTTTACCCTGCTCCGTTTCAAAGGTGACGAGGTTGTTTTCTTTCAAGGGTTCCGTCAATGCGTTAATGTGCACGAAGACGCTTTCCTGGGTTTGCTGATCCTTGATAAAACCATAGCCTTTTGCCTCGTTAAAAAAGGCAACAACGCCGTTCCTGACAGTGTCGTGCGGGATATCTTCCTGCTTGGCGATCCCTGTGAGGATATCTGCGGCGTTGATCTTGATCTTTTTTGACGGGTCGGGCGGCGTGGACGTAATATTCCCATGCTCATCGATATAAGCCATCATGTCTTCCAGGCTTTTGCCCTTGCTGCCATTGGCTTTCCGATCCTCAGCCTTTTCCCTTTTTTCCTTAGCCTTTTTTAAGCGGGCCTTTTCTTTTTCCTTTTTGCTGAATGTTTCTGTCGATCTTCCCAAACTATGCCTTTTTTACGTTAACGGCGCCCGGGCCTTTTTTACCTTCTTCTACATTGTAAGTAACCTCATCGCCTTCGCGGATTTGATCGATCAATCCTGTAACGTGTACAAACAGATCTTTGCCGCCGTTGCTGGGTGTAATAAAGCCGAAGCCTTTTGATTCATTAAAAAATTTTACTGTTCCTGATGCCATTTTTTTAAAATAAGTTCGCAATGTACGTTTTTTTTTATCAGATATGATAAAAAAAACGTACAGGCAGGGAAATCGCGTTTAAAATGCCGGTATGGAATTTTTCATATGTACCAGAGAAAGTGTGAATAAAATTTGCGACAAAAGCAAGTAAATCGAGGGAAATATTAGTGTACCTTGTGTACTACCTTTGCCAGGTGTGCCAGGTGACCCGGCAACCTGATTACCGGCAACCTGGTCTTATCGATGTATCACTGGTGAAAATAATAAGCGGCGTTTAAACGCGATTCCCTTGATTGTACAGGTATCGGATTGGCTGCACAAGCTGTTTGTGACAACCTTTTTATGGAATTGTTATACCCTGGATAGCAGGTGGTCGGGACCTAATGGCGGCAAAAAGCCTGTTTTTGCTTGTCGCACCCAATTCGGCGTTTGTTTTCAAAAATTCGCGCCTTAAAGCCGAAGCTGTTTTAGCGGCGCACCCGGGAACCCATCCCGGAGGCATAATGAAGAATAATAATTTATTTTTTATACCCGCTGCATTTTTTACATCGCGGTATAGCAGCAGTATTTCCCCAAAATACAGATCCGAAAAATTGGTTACATCTAAATCACGATTGAGGCCGTAGTCAGCTTTTACCTCTTCTTTAAGTGGCTGCAGCGTACCGAAGAGCCAATCCCAAAGCGGCAAAACCGATGCAAAGTTTGTATCGACATACAGGGGGTTGCTGGCATGATGCACCCGGTGGTGGGCCGGCGTAATAATAAGCTTATGCAAAAACCCCAGCTGCCCGTTTATTAAAGTTCTCTCGCTGATATGGATAAACATTCCCCACGCGCTGTCGATTGACATGATAGCCAGGAACATAAGCGGGTTAACGCCCAAAAACATGCAAACAACCAGGTGAATTAAGGTTGAATAATAAGATTCGGCGAAAAAATGAACCCAGTTTACGGTCATATTTAAATCGGTTGGCGCGTGGTGCGGGGCGTGAAGGCACCATAAAAAGCGGACGCGATGCGAGCTGAAATGGAAAACCCAGGTAGAAAACTCCCAGCATAAATAGGCGTATATCCAACTATACCATTGTACATTGATGGTGAACAACACAAACTTTTGAATATGCGGAAGCCATATCCAAAACATGTGGATGAGGATGAGCTTTGGCAAAAGCTGGTAAATCATCAAAGCCAAAAACGATGACTTATAGCTTACAGCCACCTGTTTAAAGATCAGTTTATACTTATTATAACCTGTTGTGCTGCCGCTTTCCTCTTTTAGCAGCTGTGAAATAAACGACAGGATTTCCCATAAAATGCAAGTGCTGTTTACGATCACAATTATTGATACCACACTTATATAATACTTGTGCCTAAAAAAAGGCTGGGTAATGGCGCCAACAAAACCTTTGCCTTTTGCAGAGTGATAAACATCCAGCCCAAAGGTTGAAATCAGGTTATACATGATAAAACCAAACGCCGCTACGAAAATTACATTTTCGGCAATCCGCCAATTTTTGTTCAGTTTTTTTGCAAAAATCATTTACGCATGGTTTGGTACGTGGCCTTCACCAAAACTAATAAATTTTTCAGCTTTGTATCGCCGAAAAGGATTGATTTAATACGCCGGCCTGATAACCTCGATACCTTCAGGGCCGGCGATGATGGCTCTACCCGCTATACGGTAAAACAGTGAATGTTCAACCACGCCGGGGATCATTTTCACCTGCACATTTATTTGCTCCAATGCCGGCATTTGGGTAAAATACAGGTCGAGCAACAGGTTTCCGTTATCCGAGATAGCCGCACCGTCCTTTTTATCACTCATCCTGATGGTGATCCTTGCGTCGGGGAAATAGCCGCTGAGCTGCCGCGTCACCAGGGGCAGTGCTGCCGGTAAAATTTCAATCACCAGGGGATAGGTGGTATCAAGCTTGTTTACATATTTTACGGCATCGCCCAGCAATATAAATTCTGCGGCCATCGAGGCCAGTATTTTTTCGGAAGTGTGAATGCCGCCGCCGCTTTTCAACGCATTCAGTTCGGCATCAAACTGGTCGCAGCCGTCAAAATAAATGTCGACGCTTTTTGTTAATGCGATTGACCGCACGCTTAAACCATATTCCATCATCAACCCCCTGGTTTTGAAAGATGAGGACACAAAAGTAAGCTTCGAAGCGAGGCCGCTTTCCAAAGCCAGCAAGCTTGCTAAGTTGGCAATAGTGGTTCCTGCTCCCAGGCCAATGTTTTGCCCCGGTTTAATGAGTTTGATCGCCGCTTTTGCAGCTTCCATTTTATAATCGGCCATTTGATGCGTTTTGTTTTATAAATGATGATACCGAATATAGGAAGTTTTGCGATAAACTGAATAGGAGCGGAGGTTTCATTTGCTATTGCGGCACCCTGCTGAAAGGCAATGAACTCTGCCTGGTAGCTAAGTATCACACTACGTCTTCCAGCCTGCACAAATTCCCTTCGCATACCTTAAAAACTACGCAAAATGTCCCATAGGAAATGTTTGCTTTTTTGCATATTTTTAAGTGCAGAAAAATGTGCTGTCAGCCGATCGTAAAGGCAGGCAGGTATCAGTAAAAATATTTTATCAACCATTTAACATCCGCACAAAAATGAAAACAACGCTAAAACTTATCCTTTGCCTTCTTGGCATAATCGCTATTTCTACACGGTGTAAAGCACAGGGCCCATCATACCAGCATTTAATTGATTCGCTAAAAATTACCGACCCCGACGAACTGGCCATCTGTAAACTATACGACGATGCTGTAACAACCTATTTTACTGAATATAAGCAATATACCGGCAATGGCGCAAAGCCAACGCAGGCCCAGCAACAAACCATCAATAAACAATTCCAGGAGCGCGAAAAAGCAATAAAGCCTCAAATCGAGAGCTTTAGAAAAAAAGCGGCTTCCAACTACCAGGTAGTGATGAATTTCGTGGCATTTTGCCAGATCGAGGCGATGAGGGTGTATGGCTCGATGTATCCGAACATGAAGGGAATGTATCCGGCAGGCGGCTACCCGACGCAGGCCAATCATTAAACGGACGTAAAAAGGCACCCTGGTGTTAAATCAAAAGTAATTAGTCGAAAGTCCAAAGTTGATTTTGAGCTTTTCTGATTTAAGGCTTTCGACTCTAAGCTAAGCGTAAATTCATTGTTGAGACGACATTATTGCTATGCTGTGTTCGCCAGGATACAGTTCATAGCACCAGGGCGCTAACCCCCCTCAGCATACCGGTCAGGCACGGTCTTCAGTTAGATACAAGGGTGCTTTTTTCAAAGGGTTGCGGGTTTATCGCTTTTCAGATACATTTTTCAAGCCATTGCGCCCACTTCCGTCGACTATTTTTCAATTCGGTACAGTAAACCATGATAATCAATATAAGCCTGGCGTTGTTCCAAAAGTTCGTCGCCCGGTTTTGCCACGCGAATTATATTTGGAAAAACGGCCGCCTCAAGCAACCATCGCTCAGAGTTTCTATCCGGTTTTTAAATCTCAATTAAAACACGTACTTTTAAGCGAGTTAATCCATAAATAATACCCCAAAATGAAAAAACAAAATGAGAATGCGTCAAGGGGCAATCTCGTCCTTTTCCGGACTGCCTGTGTCATAATCGCCCTAATACTCTTGATCAGCGCGATAGCATTTTCTTCCCATCATCTCCATGCGCCTGCACTTGTTTGTTTACTGTTCACTTTTGTAGTAGTCCTGATGGCTTTTGTCCGCAGATCGCCTGGCGTCGGCTGGTGGCTGAGTTTATTTGGCATCGCGCTGTTGGTGCTTATAATTCTGATACTTGTAGTTTAAAACCGTGCGACCCGGTGGCAAATATCGTCATCGCTTGTTTATTGCGCTTGGTTTGAACAGGCTGTCTCGCGTTACACTTCAATCAAACCTTTCCACCCCAAAAATGCCGGTATCCATACTGGGTTGATCGCCATTAAAAGCTTCGGCCATCAATTTGCCTGTTGCGGTAGCGAGTGTAAGGCCTATCATGGCATGTCCTGTGGCAATGCCCAGGTTTTTGTATTTTTTGGAAAGACCAATATAAGGCAAACCATCCGGCGATACCGGGCGGAAGCCAAACCATACGTCTTTGGGATCGGGCACAGGTAATTTGAATTCGGGAAAGTATTTTGGCACGGCGTCCACGATGCCTTCCACGCGGTTCATGCTCACTTCGCTGTTGATCTTGCGCACCTCCATGGTGCCGCCAAAACGGAGGCTGCCATTCATCGGCGTTATGGCTACCCTGGCCTCAGCCAGTATAGCCGGGATGGTCATTTTTTTAACCGGCTGATGCACCATGAATGAATAACCTTTGCCGGGCATTAGCGGAATATTTAACCCTGCCAGTTTAGCAATCGCCGGCGACCATGAACCACCCGCGATTAAATAGGCATCGCCTTTAAATTCCTTTCCGCCTGCGCTTACACCAGTGATTTGGCTGTTTTCGTGGTGGATGCCGGTAACTCCGGCATTGCGGCGGAGCTTTACCCCCAGGTCTTCCAGGTGCTTAATGAGGCCTTTCATCAGCATATTTGGATAAATATGCGAATCGCAGCGGTAAAGCGCCGACCCCAATATATCCAATTCAACATCCGGCTGCAGTGCGCGGGTTTCTTTTGCGTTCAGGTATTGCGCATCCAGGCCCAGGTTGGTGGCTTTCTCCACCAGGTGGCGCTCATGTTCAGCAACTTTTTCGGTTTTAAATAGCACCAGCACACCCTTGTCCTCCAGGCAAAAATCAATACCCGAATCCTTTTCAAATTGATGATAAAGCTGGCTGCTTAAAACGGCGATATCCCGCAGCCCGCCTGCCGAGCGGTCGACATGCTTTTGGGTGCAGCTTTTGGCAAACTTTAGGCCCCAGTTGATGAGGTCGCGATTTAGCGATGGTTTGATATAGAAAGGGCTTTTATTATTGAACATCCATTTGATACCCTGCCCTACCATTCCCGGCGATGCCAGCGGCACAAAGTGGCTGGGCGAAATATAGCCGGCGTTGCCATAGGAACAGTTATCGGTAAGGTCGCCTTTGTCCAACACTTCAACATACCAGCCCGATTGGCGCAGGTAATACGCGGAAAACAGGCCGATTACGCCGCCGCCGATGATGATTGCTTTGCTCATAAATAATATATAAACCATGTCATTGCGAGCGCAGCGAAGCAACTTCGTCGCTGATAGGTATACCGTAATGCAATGGGCGATTCCGCATATGCGGGCCTTCGTCGTGCCCGGCGCACTACTTCTGCCAATCCTCGCAATGACAAATTTTTATGTAACGTCTCAAGTTTTATTCCATCCAATCCAGGCTCAGATCCCGCCAGGAAGGATTCATTCCAACAATTAAATCTATCTTCTTTTGTCTTGACCCACCCTTCAACTGTTTTTCCCGCGCTATCGCATCTTGTATCCATTGAAACTCTTCAAAGTACACAAGCTTGTTGATCTGGTATTTTGAAGTGTACCCCTTATACTCTTTTTCTTGATGCTGCCAAACACGATTTTCTAAGTCACTTGTTACTCCGATATACAACGCAGTATTTGATTTATTAGTAACGACGTAAACGTAGTATAAATGGTTCTTCATTCGAAAATAACGTTTCGTTGAGGCATTAGGAGGTTGGCGACGAGTTTGCTTCGCTCGTACCTCGCTCGCAATGACATATTTTATTATATCACCTGGAACCCAAACGCATACGGGTCATCCTCATCATCAATTTTGATGGTGTTGTACCCGTAAATCCTTGCCCAACCTTCGATTGACGGAATAATTGCGGGTATACTGCCGACTGTTACTTCGTCCTCCACTATACCGGTAAATTTACTGCCGATAATGCTTTCGTGTATAAACCGTTCGCCCTTTTTTAATTTTCCCTTGGCATGCCATTGTGCCATTCGTGCTGATGTGCCGGTGCCGCATGGGGAACGGTCGATCGCTTTGTCGCCATAAAAAACGGCATTGCGCGCGGTAGCTTCGGGCGACAAGGTTTTACCTGCCCATAAAATGTGCGAGCAACCATTAATGGTAGGGTTTTCAGGATGAACAAAAGTGTATTTTTCATTTATCCGTTTCCTTAAAACCCTGCTCCAGGCAATAAGCTGATCGGCGCTGTAGTTTTCCAGTCCGCCAAATTTTTCCTGCGGATCCACGATCGCATAAAAATTACCGCCGTAGCTCACATCGAACGTAAGTGCGCCCAAATCCGGGCATTCGGCAGTTAGATTTTCGGCGGCGAGATAAGCTGGCACATTAGTCAGCTTTACCGACTTTACTTTTTTACCTTCCTGTTTGTACGATATCTTCACCAACCCGGCAGGCGCCTCCATGCGAACAATACCGGGAGTTTTTGGGCTGATCAAACCTTCCTCAATGGCGATGGTAATGGTGCCGATGGTGCCATGCCCGCACATCGGCAGGCAGCCGCTGGTTTCGATAAACAAAACGGCCACGTCATTTTCCGGGTCGTGAGGCGGGTACAGGATGCTACCCGACATCATATCATGCCCGCGGGGCTCAAACATCAGTGCCTTGCGTATCCAGTCGTACTCGCGCAAAAAGTGTTGGCGTTTTTCGCTCATATTGGCGCCTTGCAGGTTTGGCCCGCCACCGGCAACCAGCCGTACAGGGTTACCGCAGGTGTGAGCGTCTATGCAGAAAAAGGTTTTGCTGGCCATTCGTTGTTCGTTCTATTTCTAAACATTGGCTAGCCTAAAGTCGAAAGTCCTAAGTCAAAAGTAGAAGGTATAACGCGACTTGACTTAAGACTTTCGACTTCGGACTTTCGACTTATCTCTTCCATTCATTATTAAACAACCGCCAAATCTTCAGCGGATTATCCGTTTTTAATTCATCCGGCAGCAAATTCTCATCCCAGTTTTGCCAGCAAACCGGGCGCACAAAGCGTTTGATGGATGACGTACCCACCGAAGTGAACCGCCCGTCGGTAGTAGCAGGGAACGGGCCGCCGTGCATAATGGCGTTGCCTACTTCCACTCCCGTTGGCGGGTTATTAAGAATTACACGGCCGGCTAAATTGGCAAGCATGCCGGTTATTTGTTTATAGTTGCCCAGCTCTTCCTTTTCGGCCATTACGGTTGCAGTTAACTGACCATGGAGCGACGCGATCACCTGCTCCAGTTGCTTTACGTCATCGCAAGCGACCAGCATGGAGTACGGCCCGAAAACTTCTTCTTTATATTTCGCATCCGCTAAAAAATCTGCTGCCGCGATCTCGACCACGGCAGGCAAAGCCTGGTTGGAATTTTCAGTGTTTAATTTTTCCGAATGAGCCAGCACCCCGACTTCCGGATTGGAAAGCCGTTCTTTGGAAAGTTTATCGTAATTGGCACAAATACCAGGCGTTAACATAGTACCTGAACCAACGTTATTAACACCGTCAGCCAGGGCTTTTTTAAATTTTTCGAGGCCTTCAGATTTTATCGCCAGTAACAAACCCGGGTTGGTGCAAAACTGGCCAACGCCGAGCGTAATAGAATCGCTATACGTTTTTGCCAGTTCTTCCGGCCGCACCTCCAGCGCTTTTGGCAATAAAACTACTGGGTTAATGCTCCCCATTTCGGCGAATACCGGGATGGGTTCAGGGCGCTCCTGTGCCATTTTCAGCAGGGCTGTCCCGCCGCCGAGCGAACCGGTAAAGGTGACGATCTTTGTTTTCGGGTGTTTTACCAATGCCTCGCCCACAGCAAAGCCACTATCATAAAGCATGGAGAAAACGCCTTCGGGCATGCCGGTTTTTTCGGCAGCTTTTTTTAGTGCGCCGGCAACCAGGGCGCTGGCGCCCGGGTGCGCCGGGTGCGCCTTTACTACTACAGGACAGCCGGCCGCGAGTGCCGCGGCGGTATCACCACCGGCAACCGAGTAGGCCAGCGGGAAATTACTTGCGCCAAAAACTATGGCCGGGCCTATGGGTACCATCATTTTGCGAATATCCACACGGGGCAAAGGTTTGCGGTCGGGAATGGCGGTATCAACAATAGCCTCCACCCACGAGCCTTCTTCAACCAGTGCCGCGAACATCAGCATTTGGTTAGTAGTGCGTGCACGTTCGCCCTGAAGCCTTGGCGCGGCAAGACCGGTTTCCGCCATCGCGCGCTCAATCAGTTCATCGCCCATGGCATTGATCTCATCAGCAATGGCGCGCAAAAAAGCCGCTTTTTTGTGGCGATCGATGTTGCGGTATTCGGCAAAGGCTTTGTCGGCTAAATTCATGGCGTCATCAACCTCCTGCAATGTTGCCGGGTAAAAATCGCCGGGGATATCCGTGCCCGTAGCAGGGTTAAAGGAATTGAATTTTTTGCCTGTATTGGGCTGATAGCTATATCCTATTATGTTTTTTGTTTCCATAGTGATGTCTCAAAAATATATAAATGTCACCCGCGAAACGTCCTCATTCCCTCTTTCCCGCTTGCGGAAGAGAGGGTGGTCAAGCGTAGCGATGACCGGGTGAGTCGACACGCCACGCATTACCGCCAATGCATGCACCACGCATCGACTCACCCCGAGTGCGCTGCGCTGCTCGACCCTCTCTTCGCCTGCGGCGGAAAGAGGGTAGCTGCAAATTACTGTTAACTAACTCCCGTAACATCCACTTCCGCCTCCACGCCCCAACTGCCGGCAGGCAGTTCCGGGCGTGTATCCAGCGCTTTTTGGATGATGCCTAAAATCTTCTCCCGCTCTTTGCCTTCCACTTTTAGCCGCGGCGCGCGCACGGTCTCTGTACCCAGCCCGGTTTGCGCTTCGGCCAGTTTAATGTACTGCACCAGTTTGGGGTGAATATCCAGCTCCAGCACAGGTAAAAACCAGCGGTAAATGGCCAGCGCCTCCTGG
>Ga0206872_10372_pt1 | contig 11605 bp, 8 predicted proteins | sample Alteio_BWOrgCont_34_FD_152906 | JGI IMG/M metagenome (GOLD analysis project Ga0206872, IMG submission 152906) | Enriched cells from forest soil in Barre Woods Harvard Forest LTER site, Petersham, Massachusetts, United States -... | ecosystem: Environmental > Terrestrial > Soil > Temperate forest >... | reverse complement strand
TTATTGGTAAAAATATCATAAAACCCTTTGTCATTATTAAATTCAAATATCAGCGATGCGTCCCCCGGGATAACGTTCATTACCCTGGTAGTACGTTTTTCGGGCGGGTTTAAATTTTTAAAATAAACAACCGTTACAAACGCAGTTACCAACAGAAAAATAATGGTGATGATGATCTGTTTTTTCATTGACGCCCGCTGCACAAATGTAGCTTAAATTTACGGGCGGTTATTGAAAATGAATAAAGCGCATTTGGATCACTAATTTATCTCAATTCTTGTTAGAATTGAAAAGCAACGTTAAACATCAGCATTCTGCTTCTCAGAGGGAAATTAGAACTGACAAATACATTATTTGCATATGAGTAAGTAGTATATGATTTAGCGTTAAATATATTCGTTAGCGATATAGAAAAGTCGACCTTTGGCTTTTGCAAGCTTTTCTGTAATATAAAATCTGCAAAGAAATAGTTTACATGATTTGTTCTACTTACGTCGTTGTAAAACTGTTCAATATTAAATTTGGTCTGTATTTTATTTGAAAAAAATATTTTTAAAGTAATATCCTGCTTTAAGGACAATATGGGATCATAAACAATTGTATTGCTGTTTTGAGTGATTGAATTTCTGTAAATAGAGAGATTAAGCGCGTGAATAACGGCCACATAATCAGATATGTTTGTGATGATCCTTGTATTTACAGTATAGTTGTCATTCTTAACCTCGCTAAATACTCCTTGTTGTATTTCTTGTAAATGGGTGGAACTGTAATCAAAGCCCGCATTAATAGTTGTTTTAATATTATCATAATACTTGCTTAGATTCAACGAGGTGTTTAGATTGCTCGAAGGATTATTCTGAACAATAAAATTTTGGGTCGTTAAAATACCATCATATGTATCGTATGTTAAAATATTGGATGTGTTATACGAATATATAATATTGAAACTAGCGAAGATTCCTCTGACAATATTTTTATAAACTAATCCGTAGGAGATATCCTTGCTATCCGTTTGATTTATGGGGCTATCATTATTTACGAAATCTCTATAGTCATATAGTATATAACTGGAATTAGTATTGTTATTTAGATTGTTTGAAGTTGAAAAAGTTATATTATTTTCAAAATAAGCGTTAATGCTATAATGTATGGTTAATTCCGGATTAGAAAAAAACCTGCTCAATTGTTGTGAAGCTTGCATACTCTTACTATCAAGCGAATTGAAACTGTTTTTCAAACTAAGGGTTGTGTTGAGAGTGCCTTTTATAAAGGTAATACCCACATTGTCATAAAGTTTTAATTTGTTCCTGTCGATTGTATTCCGAAAGCTGTCAGCTAAGGGGAGCGTTAAATTATTTTGTTCTTTATATAAATCATTGTTCAAGGTTTGCTCTTGAACTAAAATTCCAGCAGTATTATTAAAGGAAAATAATCCTGTCTTCTTTCCAAATGATGCGGAAGTATTAGAAAAAAAACTTTTTAACTGAACCCTCTGTAGTAGACCATCAAAAGGCCGGTTTGAATTGAGGCTATCACTATACAGCCCCGGAGTTATATTTAAATTCTGAGGCAAATTACTGTAAGTGGTATACGACTTTAAGCCAACAATGTTATCGTTGATTTTTAATATTGCGTTTAAATCGTTAGTCAGATTTGTAAACGGATTATTTAAGGCTTGATATATTGATGCAGAAGAAATGAAATCATTTTCTTCGCGCCAGATTTGCCTTAATTTCAGCGTGTTTTTTAGATAAACTTTTTTTGTGTTAGCTTCTAAAGTTAAACCTGTTAATAGCTTTGAATAAGTTGTCTTGCCAATGTTATTTTCTTTGATAGTTATGGTGTCTTTTGGTAAATAAATATTAGTTACAGAATTAGGGTTTTCTGATAAAATATCATTTTCAAATGCCGCATTTATTTTAAGATCAAATGTTTTATTTAACCTGATTAAATAGTTGCTATTTAACAAATTATTATTGTTAAACCAATACCTGGATTGATTGATTGGAGGATTATCGGGCCTAACAATTGAAACTAAGTCCTCCTTTGAACTGGTACTTTCGTAATAATCAGTCGAAAAATTTTGTTCGTTTAGCTCCTCATCAAGGTCAATGCCTGTATTGTTGCTTTTAATAGTATTGATAAACTGGAGGTTTTGGGTGAATTTTAGTAGAGCAAGATCATCTTCTCGCAGAGAGGCGGGTATGCCAGCACCAATTTCACCTATGCCTAATAAACGTAATTTTGCATCTTTTTTTAATTTTATATTTATTGCCGCCCTGTCCGAAAATAATTCTCCGTCCAAAAGTTTTATAGGCTGATGGTTTGGTATTACCTGAATTTGTTCTACGTCATTCGAAGGCAAATTATTACCGGCAATGCTGTAACGGTTTTCCAATAAATCCTTGCCTTCTATGTAAAATTTGTTTATGGCTTTATTATTATATAGTATTTGACCTGTAGGTGTAACCGTTATGCCGGGCAATTTTTTGATCACATCAATAACTACCCGGTCGCTGCTGTCGGAAAAAGCCTTTACGTTATAATTGATTGTATCCTTCTTTGTACTTATCGGTGTGCTGTTTTCCTTAATTACTATTTCTTTTAAATTATTGACTGCAGGAATTAATACAACGCTTAAAAAGGAAGGGAGAGTATTTGCCAGGTTAAGCGTTTTTTTTTCAAATCCAATGCAAGAAACTTCTAATCTTAAACTGTCGTTTGTGTTGGCATAGAATAATTTAAAATTTCCCGTTTTATCAGATATAGTATACGTAATTATTTCATTACTACTTATTGAATATAAAATTATATTAACGCCTTCAATGCCTTTATTGTTATCATTGCTTACCCTACCCCTTAAATTATTTTGTGCATAACAATTGATGCCAATAAATAGCAAAATAACTGCACAACAAAATTTAACACTCACAAGAACTAGTATATTTATTAATGTCCGTTAGGAATCTGCTTTGCTTCGTCACCATTTGGTATTTTCCCGTTTTTAAACGCAGCCTTTTGGTTTGTTGCTGCTCTCATTAATTGAGCCTCGGTAACTAATGCATAGTTGGCTATTTCAATCTCCCTCTTAGGGTCTTTATTGTAGGTAACTGAGATAAGGTTTGTTTCAAAACCAGAAGTAGAACTGGCTTTTATAATCAAGCCTGGCAGGCCGTAATACGCAAGCGGGCCATCGTGAAATGGTATATCACTGCAAAACCAAGCTGTAATAACGGTGGTATCTTTTTTCATCACGGCCTCACGACAAAGAAGGCCATTAATTTTAGAGATACCCTTCAATATTTTCCATCTTTTATCGGATAAACTATCTCTTACGAAACCTAAATATTGTCGTCCTATATACTGTATAAAAATAGCTTTTTTTTGGCCGTAGTCTTTTAATATTTTAAACATACATAGGTCATGCAAAAAATCTTTGCTATCAGTTTTGCCAAGATTAATTCCATTTGCATCGCTTTCCGCTTTTGAAACTCTCTCCTGAATCCTCCGTAAATTTTCTAATTCTCCTAAACTATAAAAATAACTCTTGTTTTTATCAATATCTAATTGGCAAATATCATCGATTACAACTTGCTTATTTCGGGTAAAATTCACTTTATATTTTATACTTGCAATAATAGATTTGGAATTTTGACTATAACCAACCTGCGAAAACAAAAATGAAATTAATTGACAAAAGAATAATTTTTTTGACATACGATTTTTTAAAAAGGAACAATAGTGTTTATCATGAAGCCATTTCTTAAATATAATAAGTAAAAATGGTTGTATTACAGAAAGTAAGGCCAATTAATTTATTATTTCTAAAAATGAAGGGAATCCAGATATTAAAGGATACCGCTTCTATGCAACCATTCAAGTTGAATAATACTCTTTTTACATAATAATTCTTAAAAAAATGTTTCAATAACTAAGAACTATCAGTGTGTCGTTTGAGCCACATGCTTGATCACAAGCAGCTTGAAGCAGAATTATTCCAATAGCTCCAGAATAAGACACCAAACTCCATGTTGCTCCACATGAACTTACATATGTTGTTCTAATTGGTGGTTGGGCCTCTATCGCCAAATTTAAGCTTATTTTTTTCGTTGTCCTAACAAGGTTAACGGTTGGATGTACATTAGAACTCGCAAATGTACTCGCTGATAGAATAACTAAGCATGCAGCTAAAAATAATTTTTTCATTTGTTTAAGGTTTAAGTTTGTTGATATTTTGATCAAATAAATGTGCGTAATTATAATCCAATAAATTATAATTAATTCCAAAAAAAGTGAGATTTTAGAAAAAGTTATAAGTGAACTTTTAGTTCGTTATTATTGGATCGTAACATTTTTAAAAATCCATAACTTCGCTCCTTATAAATAATATGAAAAAAAGAATAATAGTTACCGCTTCAGTATTTGGTATGCTTGCGGTCGTGGCTGGCGCCTTCGGTGCGCACAGCTTAGAGGGGTCAATATCCTCCAAAAACATGGCGGTATGGCATACAGCGGTCGAATACCAGTTTTATAATGTTTTTGCCTTGTTGTTTTTGTCCACTTTAACCAGGTATAAAACAACGCTCATTAACGACTGCTACTATCTTTTTAGCTTTGGTATCCTGTTCTTCAGCGGCTCGTTATACCTGCTGTCATGCGAGGATTTGTTAGGAGGGCATTTGCCGCCAATTTTGGGCATTGCTACACCAATTGGCGGTGTGTTCTTCATTATAGGATGGATATTAATTGCCGTAGCCGCGCTTAAAGATAAATTAACTTAATGTTAGAATTTGCTGAGGCACAACATATTGACCGTGAAACGCTTTTTGTTGAGGTGATTTTGCCTTTGGCAATTGCGAAAAACTATACCTACCGGGTTCCGTTCGAAATGAATAAAATGGTGGCGGTTGGTAAAAGGGTAGTTGTGCAATTCGGGAAAAGTAAGCTTTACACTGCCGTAATTGCCTCAATAAGCCGGCTTGCTCCCGAAAAATATGAGGCGAAGTATATTATTGATTTACTGGATGAACACCCTGTAATAACGACTGAACAATTGCAGTTTTGGCAATGGCTGGCCGAGTATTATATGTGTTACGTCGGCGAAGTAATGAACGCCGCCCTCCCGTCGGCATTAAAACTGGCGAGCGAGACACGTATAATGCTGAATAAAGGTTTTGAGTATGATCGCAGCGTTTTGCATGATAAGGAGTTTCTAATTGTTGAAGCCCTCGACATTCAGCCGGAATTAACTGTTAGCGATATTGCAAAACTTTTGGGACAAAAAACGGTGATGCCAATCCTGAAGGCATTGTTCGAAAAAAACATCATTAATATTTCGGAGGAGGTTAGTGAACGCTATAAGCCCCGCACCCGTACTTTTATTACACTGAACCCTATTTACCACAACCAGGAAAATTTAAAAGAACTGTTTAATATCCTCGAAAAGCGGGCGCCCAAACAGGCGGATGCGGTACTGGCTTATATAAAACTATCCCGCCATCAAAAAAGCATCTCGAAAAACGAGCTTATTGAAGAAAGCGGCGCCGGCGCGGCAAGCATTAAATCGCTGGTTGAAAAAGAAGTGTTTATTGCTGAAGAAAAGAATGTAAGCCGTTTATATTACGAAGAAGAGGAGGCCCTTGACACTTTTGAATTGAGTGAGGAGCAGCAGACCGCAGTTAACCATATTAAGCAGGAATTCGAACAAAAAGATGTGGTGCTTTTGCATGGCGTAACATCGTCAGGCAAAACCCAGGTTTATATCCGGTTAATTGAAGAAATGATTACTGCCGGCAGGCAGACATTATATTTATTGCCCGAAATTGCCCTTACCACGCATATTATCGAAAGGCTCCGGATGTATTTTGGCGGTAATATCGGCGTTTACCATTCACGGTTTAATGATAACGAGCGTGTTGAGGTTTGGCAAAAAGTACTTAATAATGAATATAAAGTTGTCTTAGGCGCCCGGTCATCTGTCTTTTTGCCTTTTAGCGACCTGGGCCTGATCATTGTCGACGAAGAACACGAAGCATCATATAAACAGTATGATCCCGCCCCGCGCTACAACGCGCGCGATGCAGCGGTTTTCCTGGCAAACAGGTTTAAGGCTAAAGTACTGATGGGTTCGGCCACGCCATCTTTTGAAAGCTACTATAATGCCCGGATTAAAAAATATGGCTTTGCCGAGCTTACCGAACGCTACGGCGGCGTGAAACTCCCGGAAATTGAAGTTGTAAGCATAACCGAAGAAACGAAGCAAAAAACTATCCAATCGCATTTTACAAGTGTGCTGATGGGTGATATAAAACAGGCGCTTGCGAATAAAGAGCAGGTTATCTTATTCCAGAACCGGAGGGGTTATGCGCCCTTGCTTATATGTAAAATCTGCGCCTACACGCCGAAGTGCATCAATTGCGATGTTAGCTTAACTTACCATAAAAGCAGCGGCAAACTGCATTGCCACTATTGCGGTTATAAAGAAGATGCCCCGAAAATTTGCCCGGCATGCGGCTCGACACACCTGGAATACAAGGGGTTCGGCACCGAAAAGGTAGAAGATGAACTTGCCATGCTATTACCCGATGCGCGCATTGCCAGGATGGACCTGGATACTACGCGTTCGCGTAATTCGCTGCAAAATATACTGAATGACCTGGAAGAGAAAAAAATAGATATCCTGATTGGTACACAAATGGTGGCAAAGGGGTTGGATTTTTCGGGGGTAACCGTAATTGGCATTATAAATGCCGATAGTTTGCTAAAATTCCCGGATTACAGGGCTAATGAGCGCAGCTACCAGATGCTGGCGCAAGTAAGCGGCAGGGCAGGTCGCCGCGACAAACAGGGGAAAGTTGTGATACAAACCTATGACCCCAAACACCGTGTTATTAAACAGGTTATTGAAAATGATTACAATGGTTTGTACTTTACCGAAATGGAAGAACGCAGGAGCTTTAAATACCCGCCTTTCTATCGCATCATTAACCTTGATATAAAACACAAGGACCCCGCCATAGTAAATAACCAGGCCGATTACATCGCGGCCGAATTGCGCAAACATTTTGGCGACAGGGTAATAGGCCCCGAATTTCCGCTGATAGGCAGGATACGGAACTATTACATAAAAAGCATCATGCTGAAATTTGAAAAGGACCTGGTGTCGGTAAATAAGGCTAAGGCTATTATCAGGGAGGTGATAACGCAGTTTCAAACAACTAAATTAAGCAAGGGGAGTGTGATACAGCCGGATGTGGATCCGTATTAGATTGAAGATTACACCAATTGTTAGGGGATTACACCGATTATTAAGAGATTACACCGACATAAGAATGATTTCATCGATTTTATAAAGAAATTTATGATTGAAAACAGGACAAAAAAATGCCGACCTTGTTTCCAAAATCGGTGCAGTCTTTTTTAAATATGTGTAATCCTATATAAAATCTGTGATCAGTATCAACTTATGGCAAATCATCATTATAAAGCTACAATTACCTGGACAGGAAATTTGGGCAGCGGCACAAGCGGCTACCGCGCTTACGGAAGAAATCATACTATAAGTATTGATGGTAAGCCGGATATTCCCGGCTCATCGGACCCTGCTTTTCGTGGCGACAAGATGAGATATAATCCTGAAGAATTGCTGGTCGCATCAATTTCAACCTGCCACATGTTATGGTTCCTTCATTTATGCGCCGAAGCGGGTGTGGTTGTGCTTGATTATGTGGACGCGGCCACCGGAACTATGGAGGAAACTGCCGACGGCGGCGGCCATTTTTCAGAAGTAACTTTACATCCGGCAGTAACGGTAAGCAATCAATCAATGGCTGATAAAGCTAACGAATTGCATCAGAAAGCCAACAAACTGTGTTTTATAGCAAATTCTGTTAATTTTCCTATCCTGCATCAGCCTGTTAATGTTGTTAGGAATAGTGGCTAAAGCAATAAGTACCAAAATCGTATTAGCTTTGCATTCATAATGGCTTATAAATACATCGATAATTACCGCGAACAAGGTGCACGTAAACAACTGGTTGAAGAGCTAAGGAAAAAAGGCATTGAAGATGAAAATGTGCTTAAGGCGGTAGGCAAAGTACCCCGCCACTACTTTTTTGATGAAACTTTTTGGAACCAGGCCTATAAAGACATCGCCTTCCCGATAGGCGAGGGGCAAACTATTTCGCAGCCTTATACCGTAGCCTATCAAACCCAGCTTTTACATATTCAAAAGGGAGATAAGGTGCTGGAAATTGGCACCGGCAGCGGCTACCAGGCCTGTATATTAGCAGAGATCGGCGCGAAAGTTTTCACCATTGAGCGGCAGGAAAAGTTGTTTGAGCACACCAAGCATGTATTACCGCAGATAGGATACAAGGCCAGGTTTTTTTTGGGCGATGGTTCGCGGGGAATCCCAAGACATGCGCCTTATGATAAAATAATTGTTACTGCAGGCGCGCCAACTGTACCCGATGAATTATTAAAGCAACTAAAAATTGGTGGTATTTTGGTTATACCCGTTGGCGACCAGAATACACAAAAAATGGTTACTGTGCTGAAAGTTGGAGAAAATGATTATGAGAAAACAGTATTGGATACCTTCAGATTTGTGCCGTTGGTAGGAGATAAGGCGTGGTAAGGGATTGCGGATTTCGGAATTTCGATTTCGGAATTATTTTGACTGGAAATCATATATTGTAAATTATCCATCTCCCTACTTCAAATCCGAAATCGAAATTCCGAAATCCGAAATCAACGTTTCATCGCCCTATCCATTTCCACCTTCGTATCCCTTTCCTTCATCGTTTCACGCTTATCAAAAGTCTTTTTACCCTGTGCAAGACCGATTTCAAGCTTGGCAAAGCCGCGCTCACTAATGAACAGTGCAAGCGGCACAATAGTTAGCCCCTTTTCTTCGCCGCGGGTTTGAAGCTTTTTTAGTTCTTTTTTATTGAGGAGTAAAATACGGTCGCGTTTCGCCTCGTGGTTGTAGAACGAACCGTAGCTGTATTCGGCAATGTGGAGGTTACGCACATACAATTGGTCGTTTATAAAAGTACAGAAAGCATCATTAATGTTAGCCTTGCCCTCGCGGATGGATTTTATTTCGGTGCCCAGCAATTTTATCCCCGCTATGTATTTATCCAGGATATGGTATTCAAAATAAGCTTTTTTGTTTTTTATGTAGATATTCTGTTCCATCTGCCGCAAATATGCGAATTTAACAGGCACGAATTTACACGAATTTAAAAACACGAATGATCACGAATTGAATAACTACGAATAACACGAATAAAAACGAATTTTCACGAATTAAATGGGCAGGAGTTTTCAGGAATTTAATAAGTATGAATTTAATGGGCGAATGCATAGTTATGCATTTGTTATTTTGGTTGCGGTTTAACAACCAGAACCGGCACATTTACTTTATGACGTACAGAATCAACCGTGGTGCCATAAATAAGGACCTTAAGCACTTTGTGCCCGTGCGATCCCATCACTATAAAATCTATTTTATCCTCAATTACAATTTTCGCTATTGAACTTGCCGCTGTGCCAAAACCCATATGAGCATTGGCGTTATAACCAAGTTTGTTCATTGCCTCTGCATACTTATCGAGGTTATTGGCATCGCTTTGCGTTTCATGGTCCATTACTTCGGTACCGTAATACCTGGCCCCGGCGGTCTCCACCACATGGATCAAGGTGTACGCGGCCTCTTTGCCACCCTGCATAATAGCATGCCTGATGCAATCGCGGTCGTTCTTCGAAAAATCAATAGTGATCCCGATATGCTTATATACAATGGGTTTTAGTTCATGGATGGTTGCGGCCAGGCCATGCGGCACCCGCGCAGGCAAATCCCTGTGTTTAAACAGCAGCGGCCTGAAGAACACATAAAGTAACAATAATGCAATGGCGGCAATTAAGGGTATTACCAGCGCGTATATCCAAATAGCAGCAAATGGGTATTGTTTTATCCAGTCAACCAATTGGTCTGCAATCAATTTAGCGTTTAGGGCTACTATCAGCGCGGCGCTTAGCCAGGCCAGTATTTTTACCTTTAAGCTGATGGCAAATTTACCCATGCGCTTACGGTTAGAGGTAAAATGAATAAGGGGAATTACCGCGAAGCCCAATTGCATGCTCAATACTACCTGGCTTAAAATAATAAGTTTGCCGAGGCCGTTTTCGCCAAAATAAAGTATGGTAAATATGGCCGGAACAATGGCCAGCAGCCTCGTTAGTAAGCGGCGCAGCCAGGGTTCAATACGCAGGTTAATATGCCCTTCCATAACAATTTGCCCGGCAAGTGTGCCGGTTATGGTTGAACTTTGGCCCGATGCTATAAGGGCTACGGCAAACAATGTGGGTGCAAGCTTGCCAAAAAGATGAGCAAGCAGCTTATAGGCATCCTTTATTTCGGCAACCTGGAAATATCCATTTTTAAAGAACGCGCTTGCGGCCAGGATCAATATGGCTGCGTTTACAACAAAAGCCAGGTTTAATGCAATAACTGTATCAAACAAGTTAAATTTTATAGCCGACTTTAAGCCCTCGTGTGTGCGGGTGATCTGCCTGGTTTGCACCAGGGAGGAATGGAGGTACAAGTTATGCGGCATTACCGTTGCCCCGATAATGCCGATGGCAATGTATAGCATGTTTTGACTTACAGCATCCCCTTTGAATAAATTATTTGGGATGAAACCTTTTGCAATTTCCAAAACATCAGGACGGACGATAAACATTTCCACCAAAAAGGAAACACCCATGATGAATATCATCGACATAATAAATACTTCCAGCTTGCGCATGCCCCTGTTCATCAAAAACAACATTAATACCGTATCGGTCAGCGTGAGTGATACCCCCCATATAAGCGGCAAGTGGAATAGCAGCTGTAAACCGATGGCCATGCCAATTACTTCGGCAAGGTCGCAGGCTATAATGGCTATTTGCGCCAATATATAAAGGCAAAGGTTTACCGGCTTTGGATAGGCATTTTTTGAGGCCTGGGCCAGGTCGAGGCCGCGTACAATGCCCAGCCTGGCACTTAAGGATTGCAGCAGCAAAGCGATAAGGTTTGATGCGAACAGTATCCAGATTAACCGGTAGCCGAACGCGCTGCCGCCGGCAATGTCTGTGGCCCAGTTTCCCGGGTCCATATAACCAACGCTTACTAAATAGGCCGGCCCAATAAAGGCCAGTATGCGGCGCCAGCCAATTTTGTTTTCGGTGCTTATCGAACTGTGTACATTACTTAAAGATCGGGCAGGGGTATTCGTTTCACTCATAATGCAATCAATAAATTATTTGCCACTTCGCGGCTGATCTGTATTTGTTTATCTTCGGTTTGCAATATCACGGAATGATCAAACTCAATTATTTCAGCCACCGTTATCTTCTTTCCGATTGTAAGCGCTTGTTTTTCAAGGTATCGTAAAAAAGGGGTGGAGTGGTCGCGTACGCCGCATATCACACCACATTCGATAATGCCGATCGCAGAAACAGGTTTCAGGTTATGTATCTTAAATAAGCCGTTGCAATCGGGTATAGGGTCGCCATGCGGATCGTATTTTGGGTAGCCCATAAATTTATCCAGCCG
>Ga0206872_10371_pt1 | contig 11616 bp, 12 predicted proteins | sample Alteio_BWOrgCont_34_FD_152906 | JGI IMG/M metagenome (GOLD analysis project Ga0206872, IMG submission 152906) | Enriched cells from forest soil in Barre Woods Harvard Forest LTER site, Petersham, Massachusetts, United States -... | ecosystem: Environmental > Terrestrial > Soil > Temperate forest >... | reverse complement strand
TAAGCTTATCAGTAAGCTTGGTTATTTTTTCAGTAAGTAAGGGTTTCTTTAAAATTTCCATAATTACTTAGCTAATGCTTCCTCCAAAGTTTTTAGCGCCCCTGTAGTTAAGATCAGTTTGCCTGCGTTTAACACATCATAAGTGTTTAACTGGTCGGCTACAATAACCTTGGTTTTCTTCAGGTTCCTGCTTGATAAATACACATTGTTATTGGCAGCGCCTAATACTAAAAGTGTTTTTACATCGCTAACATTCAAGTCGGCGGTAAGCTGTACGTAGCTTTTAGTTTTAACGGCGTCGAAAGTAAAATCTTCAACTACCATTATGCTGCTGTCCTGCGCTTTGTATGATAAAGCTGATTTGCGGGCCAACGCTTTAAGCTTTTTGTTCAGCTTGAAGCTGTAATCGCGCGGCTGCGGACCGAAGATACGGCCACCACCATTAAACAACGGCGATTTTACACTGCCGGCACGGGCGCCGCCGGTACCTTTTTGCTTATACAATTTGCGGGTTGAACCTGCAATTTCATTACGCTGTTTTGATTTGTGCGTTCCCTGGCGTTGGTTAGCAAGGAATTGCTTTACATCAAGATAGATAGCGTGGTCGTTCGGCTCGATCCCGAAAATGGAATCAGAAAGCTGCGCTTTGACGCCTGTTTCCTTGCCTGATATGTTTAATACGTTAACTTCCATCTTATTTATCCACTATTACAAATGAACCCTTAGCGCCGGGAATTGAACCTTTAACTACCAGCAGGTTTTGCTCGGCAAATACTTTTACCACCTGTAGGTTCTGCACCTTAACACGTTCGCTGCCCATCTGGCCGGCCATGCGCATACCTTTAAATACGCGTGAGGGCCAGGACGATGCACCCATTGAACCGGGAGCACGCAAACGGTTATGCTGACCGTGTGTTTGCATACCCACGCCATGAAAACCGTGGCGCTTTACAACGCCCTGGAAACCTTTACCCTTTGAAGTACCAACCACATCAACAAAATCGCCGATCTCAAAAATATCCACGGTAATGGTATCACCAAGGTTTTTTTGATCAACAAAAGTTTTGAATTCAACAAGGCGGCGTTTGGGAGTAGTTCCGGCTTTCTGGAAATGGCCTTGCAAAGGAGCGGTAGTGTGCTTTTCTTTCTTTTCGCCATATGCAAGCTGTACGGCTGCATATCCGTCTGTTTCAACAGACTTAACCTGTGTTACCACACAAGGGCCAGCTTCGATCACAGTACAAGGAATGTTCTTCCCTGTCTCGTCGAATATACTGGTCATGCCTACTTTTTTACCAATTAATCCTGACATTTTCTCTATTTGTTTGTGCTCATCGAAGCAGTAGGGCCTCGTTCAAAGCATTTATCCCCGTTAAGGGACGGCAAAGATATGACTTTTAGATTAATTGTCAAATAGTGAATGAATTATTTTTTTAGAGGGGGATTTAGGGGATTAAACTGGTGTGGCGAGCGATTATTCTTATAATTCAAACTTTCTGCTCTTGAAATAAATCTTCATGTTAACCCTGGTTTTCTTTCGCGGTAATATTTCTTTTCCATTTATTTCTCCTTCGCTTGAATAATAATTATCGCTTTTGAACTCAGCATAGCCGTATATAGTTTGCTTTTTTGTGCTGTCAGGAATTTCCGACAATACTATTTTCGTGCTCGTGCAAGGCACTTCAAGTCTGGATATTAAAGCGCCACTCGGCTTATAGGCATAGCCTGGCGTTTCATCCGAACTCAACAGGTGATAAAGTGTAGCTTTATTTTTATAGATGTTTATGGAGAAGCCTATGCCGGTGAAAAGTCCGAACGCACCATCAATTTTTAACGAATCTTTGCTCCTATAATAAAATGACTTAAAAAGTTGTTTAGGCACGGCCTTATTATAGGTATTGGCAATCAGGCTGTCATTTTGGTATATCTCCGCAAAAAGCGAGTTATTATAGACCTCAATTTTGCCTTTTATTGTATCAAGGTCTTTTGCTGGTGAAATGTGTTTTTCAACTTCAGCCTTAATATTCTTGTCGATGACCACACCGGCAACCGGATTGCCGGTAACCTGACCGCACGAGTTTAGCGTAAGACAAACAGTTGCAAGTATAAACAGGTTTTTTACCATCATAGCGTGGTTCATTAGGCAGATTTTCAAGTTGAGCCAAATTTATTAAATTCGAATGCAATAGGTCTTCTCATCCACCGCCCGGGCATGTTGGACAAGCTTTTGAAGACAGGGTAAACAAAATCCAGACAATGATCTGTATCAAAAGATAAATCAACTCAGCTTTAAAAAGGCAAACGGAATTTTCCTAAACAGGCGATTGTATAATACTACAAAGATAAAAATGACGAGAATCAGGAATTGAAGCAAGTTAACATAAAATAGCAGCATCCCGCCGAAGGGCACGCCTTTAATAAAAAGGAAGTTAATTATCCAAAATACACCCAAAACTATTGCAAGTCCAAAGACTATTCTGAATATCAATTTAAATGCATCCACACATTTGATTTTCGGCAATATATAAAATTTTCACGCCTACCTCCAACCTCGAGAATGCAGCGCAAAGGCCATGAGCGTTGTGCTCTTGTGCATCGCTGATAGGTAATGAAGCAGTGCGTACACCATAGGGTCAAAGACACTCCCCATGCTACCGCAAGCAATTTTCGCCGCCTCCCGGCTTGTGGCCCGCTGACCGGTCGCCGACTTTCAAACTAAATTGCGCCTGGCTGCATAGTTGGTTACCTAAACGCGTACCACAAGCGAGGACGCTTGCGGTAGCGGCGCTGGCCTAAAAGAGTTGGCGTTCCCGCGTGCCGGCAAAGCCCAAAACTTGCGAAGTTTAACTCGGTGTTGTTTATTTTCAAAGGCCTCGTTGAGGGCTTCGCCGTTTAAAAACTTCGCAAGTTTGACTGGATCAAGCGACTTGCAGTTTAAAAACCTCCAGTTCAGCTCCGTTTTCAATAGCAGTATTACCTTTTTCCATCACCAGCCGGGTAATTTCTTCTGAAAGATAATAATGGCCGCAATTGGTACATACTTGCGCCGGTACGTCTTTGATCAACACAATGGCCCCATCCCTCTCTAAGGTGATGGTTACCTTTCCTTTTACGGTAGTACCTGTTTTACACAATGTACATTCCATGTTATTAGGCTATGGCTGTCTAACGCTCTTAATACGCAGCAACAATTCTTCTTCGGCCATATTACTTAGTTCTGATTTATCGTATATCGCAATCAAATGAATTTCTTCATCGACAAATCGAACGAAAGTAATAATTCTTGCCCCGCCGGACTTACCTTTATTTTTTGCAGCTATACTCATCCGTATTTTGTAACAGTTATTTCCAATTGATTCGCCCGACCGGGGATTTTCATTCAATTCCGCTATAACTGTTTCAAAATCTTTTTTTAACGAAAGATATTTTTTAAAAAGCTTTTTAAACTCGCGTTCAAAAAAAGGCGTAAAAACAATATTATAGCTCATTTAACAATTGATCGATTGTTTTGCCTTTAACCTTGCCCTCTTGATGCAGGTTTACAAATTCAATCGCTCCTTCAAATTCTTTTATGAACTTCTTTTCACTGTGAGACAGCTTTCCGGCTGACTTGTCGGCGTGCAATGCATCTGTAGTAATAACTTTCCCGCCTAACTGTTCAACCAAATCAGACAGTGTTTTCTCAACCGTTTCCGGAATTTCAATCGTTAGCGTTGTCATATAACAAATTTAAACAATTAATTTTGATAGCAATCCTGACTTCATCAAGCAAAATTTTCATTGAGTATATTAGTGGATGATTCGATCAGTTTTTTTGACATTTCCAGTATTTTTACCACCTGTTCACGCTTCACCCCGTCAAAATCCTCTAAAAAAACTCCTATTGAATCGCCTGTTTCCAAATAATCAAACAAGTTTTTTATAGGTACCCTGGTACCAAAGAAAACAGGTGTCCTTCCATTATATCTTTGTCGATATTAATTACACGTTGTTGCATAGCAATGATATTGTTTATCAAATTTACAAATAATTACAGGGACTATGCCAATTTTAAAGAATTGCGCTTAGTATTTAAGTCGGTCTCGATGCGGCTTCAACGCCTCGCGAGAATGCAGCGCAGGCCTAAAGAGGTGGCTTTCTCGTGCACCGCTGACAGGTAATGAAGCAGTGCGCGTGCTTTGGAATTCGTGATTAAACGTCGTTTGCTATAGAGACGCAATATTTTGCGCCTCGAAACGGACGGCGGGCTTTTACCCCTAATTTCTGATAATTAGGGTTGACCCGTCCTAAAATAAGTTGTCAGTTTTTAATAAAGATAAAACTTATTATTGTTTGTTTGTCGTGTTAGGATGTGGGGAACGCGGAGCGTTGTCCACATCCTAACACGTTTTTTCTTTTTTTGCTTCTTTTTTTCTTTTTAAAAAAGCTGCGATTTTCGTGGATAACTATGCTACCATCACCTCCTTTGTTATCCTTGTCTTATAATAATTCTTCCAATGTCGTTTAAGTTTTAATACCCGACCGTGGACCAGCGCCGGTATGAGCATCGATATGCTGCTGTGCGGCCTTAAACAGTTATAAGTGTTGATAGCCGTTGTTACCGCCGCTCTTGCTGCCTCTATGTCTTCTTTTTGAGACTGAACAGATCGGTTTTTACTCAAAGCCTACCGCTGTAAAATGAAATCTAAGAGCGTTAAAGCCATCCCGCCTTATTTTGATTTATTTTTTTCTCGCTCCTCTTCAAGCTTTTTAAAAAATTCTTTTGAAGCAGGAGTGCTGAAGATTTCCTTTGCGTGTGCGATAATTTGCTCTGTAGTCATTGCTTCGGCTTCTCTTCGCTTCCTTTTCTGCCCAAGGAACTCCGCGCGGCGCTTTAATTTTTCGTCATCCTCTTGTGCCATGATTGAATGTGCTCAATTTAAAAGGCAAATAAAAAATGTTTTTGAGTTTGTGTATTTGGTCGTCAGGCGGTTGGGTAGAAGAGGCCAACGTTTTAGCCTGCCAACGCCAGGATAAGGAAATTTCTGTTTACGAGTGAAAAAACAGTTTAGCAATAGCAATCATAGCTGCAAGTTGTCCAACCCAAAATATAAACATCCATTTAATGATTGCAAATTTGGTATTTGCTAAATCTTTTTTAGTTGCCAGCTCATTCATACCCAAATGTATCAAATTCAGTCCCAACAAACGTCCGCAAAAACTTGCGAAGTTTTTAAAACTTCGCAAGTTTGATCCGTTCACGCCACCTGAAGTCCCATTACCTTGATGATTTTTTGCAACAAACATCATTCTCCGTTTTCCCCAAATCCGCCCTTTCCCCGTTGATAACTATTTTTGTTTTACGCCCTATTCTTCCCTAAACTTGACCAAATCAGCAGCACTGTAAATCAATGATCGCATCTATAAAAAAACAACTGGCGGCCTTTAAAGAATCGCCTGAATTAAGCGACTTAACGTACCGTAAAGCAAGGGCATTATACCTTAACGGAAATTGCCAGGTATTGAGTCAATCGGTACGCGGCTTTGATGTGTTGGTATTTGACGGGGAGGACGATGTGGAGGTCAGGATCGCCTTCCAGGAGAACGGCGATTTAAACGGCCTGATCAAAGGTGAACGGGCGCTGTGGAATGGCTATAGCATTGCAGCGCTGATGCAGGTTGAAGAAGAACTGGAAAAAACGGAACACCGACCCCAGCTTGAAGGTAAAGCCTATACCCGCGAAGGCATGATGAAAAGGGTATTGGACGAGCGCCGGTTAAAGGCGCTGAAAGCTAAATATACCATAAAGTTTGCCGATAATATTTACGGGGAACATCTGCTCACCACCGAAAAAGGCAAAAATTATAAAATCACGCTTCGCGATTTTGAAAATGAAACGGGATACATTGATAACCCCGACCTGAAGACAAACAAACTGGGCACCACCAAGCATATTATGTTTGCTTTTAACGCACTGAAATCGCAGCCGGAGATTTACGATGCATTAAGCAGGGAATATCCGTTTGTTGAAATTTACCTTGATCCGCTGAATGATTATCGCATCACCTGGCATTATCCTCAACCTTTAAAACCTGAAATTGCCGAGTTGATCGCCAAATATTTTGGGGCCGAAAGTTTTATCGGGGACGGTGATGTAAAGGAATTTCTGAATTTTATCATGGCTGCACGTGAACATCCGCTGATATTGATACGCCCTGAGGTAGATGAGAAAGTAAAGGAAGCATGGGATATGGAAATGCTTGAGCTTGCCCGCAGGGAAGAACAGCTGGATTTTTCGGTGATGAAAACGACATTATTCCCCTATCAGCAGGCCGGCGTGGCTTTCGCGGTATTTAAAAGCGGGGCCATTATTGCTGACGAAATGGGACTTGGCAAAACCATACAGGCCATTGCCACTGCCGTGATGAAAAAGAAACTGTTTAATTTCAGGCGGACATTGATCGTCTGCCCGGCATCATTAAAGGAGCAATGGAAACAGGAGATTGAAAAGTTTTCACACGAAACGGCAGTGATCGTCGATGGGTTTCCCAACCAGCGGGCTGAGTTGTATCGCAATAGCGATGCCTGCTTCATGATCGTCAATTATGAAACCGTACTGCGCGACTGGCGTGAAATAAACCGGATGGAAACCGACTTTATCATCCTGGATGAAGCGCAAAAGATTAAAAACTTTTCGACGATCACGGCACAGAGCATTAAAATGCTGGAAAAGAAACATGCTTTGGTGATCACCGGTACGCCGATTGAGAACCGGCTGATCGACCTTTACTCGGTAGTGCAATTTATCGACCCTCAGTTTTTATCGCCCTTGTGGGAATTTTCGTACCAGCATTGCTATTTTGATGAAACTAAAGCAGACAAAATTACAGGCTATTACAACCTGCAGCAATTAAACGAACGCTTGAAACCGATACTGATCCGACGGGAAAAAAGAAGAGTGATAAAAGATTTGCCACAGGTAACGGAGATCACTGTGCCGGTTGCCATGGATACTGAACAGCAGGCTTATCATAGCGACTATGCCAAAGGCATTTCGGTTATCCTGCGCAAAAAATTTATCTCACCGTTCGACTTGCAAAAACTAATGCTGCTGATGAGCAGCATGCGCATGGTTTGCGACTCGACGTTCCTGGTGGATAAGGAATCGCATGTATCGCCAAAACTGCATGAACTGAAACACATCCTGCTGGAGAAGTTGGACCTGAAAAACAATCAAAAAAAGGTGATCATTTTTTCCGAATGGGTTACCATGCTGCAACTGATAGGCAAAATGCTGCACGAATGCGGCATCGGCTTTGCCCAGTTAAGCGGGCAGGTGGCCATTAAAAACCGGGACAAACTGGTAAAGAAATTTGAAATCGAACCGGATTGCCAGGTATTTCTTTCAACCGAGGCCGGCGGCGCCGGGCTTAACCTGCAGGTGGCCGATACGGTTATCAACTTTGAACTGCCCTGGAATCCCGCCAAAAAGAACCAGCGCATAGGCCGCATTGACCGGTTGGGACAGTTGAGCAAGCATTTGACGGTGATCAACCTTATTACAAAAAATTCCATCGAAACAAAAATCGCTTCGGGGCTTACCTTGAAACAAAACCTTTTTGATGGCGTATTGAATAATGAAAACGGGCCCGATGTGGTTGATTTTTCTGCTTCGGGCAAAGCGCAATTTCTTAAGGAACTGGAAGATATTATGGACGGCTTTACTGCCGTACAAACTGAATTGTATGAGGAACCTGCTGCCGAAGCTGAAACCGAACCAGTTGAAGAAACGATTGAAGCTATTGTTGCCGATGAAAACACCATGCAACCCGCGGAGGTCGAAAATATTAAAGCAGCAGAAGTAGTGCTGTCGCAAGAACAGCAGGAGAAGATACAAACCATGGAAACGGTGATGAACCAGGGTATGGATTTTTTGGCCGGGATGTTTAAAATGGCAACCGGCAAAGATTTAGGATTTGAAGGCAAAAAAATGGAAATAGACAAGGCGACAGGCGAAATAGTAATGCGGTTTAAAATGCCGGGATTTTGATTTTTTTTGGTGCGAAAAAGTGTTCATCCGGATGAACGAAAATGAACGTTTTTTACAAGGTGCGAAATTTTTTCTATACCGTTTCGTACCCTGTTTGTTACTGTTTCAATAGCGGCTTGAGGGTGTCTCGTTTACGTTTCGTGACCTGTTTAGCGGATAATTTTAGCGATAAAGTTCACGAGATTTCAGTAGAGTGAGACAAAGCCTGTCGCTTTATACCTTGTTGCCCGGTGATTTTTTGTCGTATCGCCGGATTTAACAAAGTGTAAACTAACTACAGGATTATTCAAACAAAAGTGTCAACTTTTTCCAGGGATAGACAGTATTTAACAGTGTTCATCCGTGTTCATCGATGAACGTTCATTTCGTAAAAAAGCGCTTTTTTTAGGTGCTTAAAAAAATTAATGTGCTTATTTTCAATATTATAAGGTGTTCATAAGTGTTCATAATGTTCATTTTTCGGCTTGCGTGAACACGTGAACACTACCTTTTTATAATTGCAGCGCTGCCATCACACCTTGCCGGCCGGCTTAAATGCAGGCACCACATTATTAACCGGTTTGGTTGATTTAAGGTAATAAAATATCGCTTTGATGTCGGCATCGGTTAAATTGCTTATGTCCTGCCACGGCATCGGGGGCATCAACATTCTTTCGGCATCCAGGCCTTTATACTTACCGTGGCGAAAGGCATTTTTAAATTGATCCTCCTTCCAGTTTCCAATTCCTGTTGCATCCGATGTTATATTGCCTGCGAAGCTGGTTCCCCATGGCCCAACGCAGGCGGTAAGGTCGGCGTTAAAAACTACGAGGCCATTTTTTATGTCAGACGGGCCAGGTACCGGAACCGGCGCATTTGCCGGGAAACCCGAAAGCATCCTCGACGTATCTACTACCGGGCCCATTGCGGTCATTTTTTTAGGTGAATGGCAATCGTTGCAGCCGATGGAGGCGACCAGGTATGCGCCGCGTTTTACAAGGCTGTCCTTTGTGGGCGCGGCGTCCGCCGCCGCTTGTGCATCTTGTTTTGCCGGTGTGCAGGCATTTAGTGTCCAGATAAATACTGCCACAAGTAAAATTGGGATAAGTGCTTTCATGGTTGTAAATTGAGTAAGGGAATGGGTTGATTTATAACCAAATCTATAAAAATAATTTTAAAATAATTTACCCTACGTTTAAAATTATTCAGCCGTCCATGTGGACCTGCCCCAAAATGCCATCGCCGGTTTTATATTAAAAATCAGTCGCACTCCTGCGCGGCGTATACTGTTGAGGATTTTATCCATTAAACTTAAGGGTATTGGAAAAACTTCCGGATGATTTATCTTTACCGTATGAAATATTTGTACGCCATAGTTCTGGCATCAACAATTTGCTATTGTGCCAGTGCGCAAATCACGATAAGTAAGGACACCATTATGAAAAATGGCGAACACAAGATTTTTACTTCTATTGAAAATGTCCCGGAATTCCCTGGAGGAGTGCAGGCTTTTTCAGGCTTTATCGGTAAGAACCTGAAATATCCTGAAGTAGCCCGCCTGATCGGAATCAATGGCCGTGTAATAGTATCATTTGTTGTTGATCAGTATGGCAAAGTAAATGATGTTAAGCCGATAAGTTGCGTCGGCGCGGGCTGCGAAGCGGAAGCGGTACGTATTTTGGAAATGAGCCCCGCCTGGAAACCTGGGTCACAGGACGGCAAGCCCGTTAGAGTACAATATTCGGTTCCGATAAGCTTTACCCTTGAGGGGAACGATAGAAAGACTAGCATGCGTAATTTGCGAAATTCCGGCTATGGTTTTGTTTTCAGCATAAAAGACACGTTATATACAATTGATGAAGCGGAAAAAATATTAGGCAGATCGTTTGACCCGAACCAGATATTGACCACGGAGCCATTTTATAACTATGAAAAACAGCCCAAATTTGATATGCCTGATAAAAAAGAGGTTTACCTCATTATTATGAAATCCAGTTAGTTGGCGCAGGGTCAGTTTCGGTTTTGCGAATTTTTTTTCTACATTCATCCGGGCAATAATTTAAACTACATGATATCATGAAACTGCACCTCAAACTTTTCTTATTGTTTATTATTTCCGTTTCGGCATTCAGCTGTAAAACCAATGACAGCCGCATAGGCAATGCCACCCGCGAAGACAAAAACGGATGGATATACCTGCACTTATCAGGCTCACCGGGCGACATCGGGTTTCAGCATGGTTACCTGGCTTCGAAAGAGATTGATACCATGATGAAGGTATTACAGTATTACCTGCCAAGCAGCAGCGGTAAGGATTGGGCCTTTTACCGCGGCGCGGCCAAACGTTTTTTATGGCCGAAGGTCGATTCTGAGTATAAAGCAGAATTAAAGGGCATAGCCGAAGGGCTGCAGGCCAAAGGCTTTAAATACGATTCGCTGGATGTCACCGCCATGAATGCATACTATGAACTACCCGGCTATTACGTGCCAACGTTGATGAATAAAGCTAAACCCGGCAGCGGCGACAACCGTGCACCAGGCAATTGCAGCGCCTTTATAGCAACCGGCAGTTATACTAAGGACCATAAGATCGTGATCGCCCATAACAACTGGACAGATTATATTGTGGGTGAACACTGGAATGAAATTGTAGATATTAAACCCGAAAAGGGCAACGAATTCCTGATGGATACGGGCCCGGGCTTTATCCATAGCGGGGACGATTTTTTGATCACTAAAAGCGGTATCCTGATCACTGAGACAACGATCACCCAGTTTAAGGGATATGATACCACCAAAACTCCTGAGTTTGTGCGTGCCCGCCGGGCCGCACAATACAGCAACAGTATTGACGATGCCGTAAAAATAATGGTGACTGATAATAACGGCGGCTATGCCAACGACTGGCTGATCGGCGATACCAAAACCAATGAAGTGGCTAAACTGGAGCTCGGCTTAAAAGATTACCACCTTTGGCGCTCGAAGGATACCGCCTTTATCGGCACGAATTTCGCCACCGATCCGAAGCTGGTCAAAGAAGAAACTACATTTGATGTAAACGACCAAACAACCTCCCCAAATGCGCGTAAGAAACGCATGACGCAATTGGTAGATGTTGATTATAAAGGCAAACTGGATGACGCGACAGGAAAAACCATCGAAGGCGATACCTATGACGCGCTGAACAACAAAAAGGCTTATGACCGCTGCATTATTGACGGGCATGTGGACCAGGATCCACTGGGCGCGAAAGAATTTAATGAACCGCCCTTCTTCCCGATGGGTGCTGTGCAGGGTAAAGTAACTACTGCCGACCTGGCAGGTAAAATGCAGTTTTGGGCACATATGGGCCACCCTTCAGGCGATGATTTTTTGGCGGCGCCTTTTCTCAAACTCCATCCTGAATATGTAAAAACCCAGGGCAAATACCTGCGGGATATGAAAGCATATCCGTGGACATTGTTTTCGGCTAACTAAATCACAGATTTATACTGATTTCTTTGATGACACAGATTTTTGATTTACGCTTCTCAACAAATTTGTTTCGTCCAAGAAATCAGTATGACATTGATCACAGATTTTAGGATTGATTTCGCGGATGACACAG
>Ga0206872_10370_pt1 | contig 11629 bp, 10 predicted proteins | sample Alteio_BWOrgCont_34_FD_152906 | JGI IMG/M metagenome (GOLD analysis project Ga0206872, IMG submission 152906) | Enriched cells from forest soil in Barre Woods Harvard Forest LTER site, Petersham, Massachusetts, United States -... | ecosystem: Environmental > Terrestrial > Soil > Temperate forest >... | reverse complement strand
ATATCTGCCCTTTAGCCTGAGCGTTCAGAAATTCCTGGCTCAGCGTTGCCGAATCGCCCGGGAGACTTGTAGCAGTTTCGGCGGTAAATTGTCTTACGCCGAGTAATTTTAATGGCCTTGAAAATCCGATATCCTGGGTCAGGTTAATATTTGTTTTGCCTTGCTTCCCTTTTTTGGTAGTGATAATGATTACGCCGCCAGCTGCTTTCGAGCCATAAATAGCAGCAGCTGAAGCGCCTTTTAATATTTCTATATTGTCGATATCTTCCGGCCTCAGGTCGGCAATACGACTCGACGGATTGTCCTGGGTTGAAGTTGGGCTGCCGCCACCTGCCGCTAACGTTACCGCATTTAGTCCTGACGATGTAGCAGAATTATCCACATAAACCCCATCCACAACAAATAAAGGTTGTGTATTTCCGTATATCGAAGTTATCCCTCTTAATTTTATTGAAATTCCGCCTCCCGGGGCGCCGGAATTTGAGTTGATATTAGCTCCGGATATTTTACCCTCAAGCGCCGCGTCAAGCGTTTGTGCCGGCGCAGTCGCGTCCAGTTCTTTGGAACTGATTTCACCTACGGCATTAGCCAGGTTTTTTCTTTTGGCAGTTGTGGCTAATCCGGTTACTATCACCTCGTCAAGATTTGATACGTCTTCTTCCAACTTTATCTGGAGAACGGACATACCGGAAACTTTAATGGTTTGGGTTTTGTACCCGATGGCGCTGATGACCAGGAAAGCATTGTCAGGAATGCTGATTGTAAACTTTCCGTTTGCATCAGAAATTGCCGTTTGCGAAGCATTTTTAACGGCAATAGTGGCGCCCTGAACCGCGACATTGTTGACTGATGTTACAGTGCCGGTGAGCGTTTTATTCTGTGCAAAAAGTGAGACAGGAATTATGGCTAATAATAGCCAACCTATCATAAAAACTATTTTATTTCTCATTGTTTTGGTTTGGTTGAAAGGTTTTAACTGTGACAGAAAATATTAACTTATGACATTTCTTCCTTTTCAGGAACCGGTTGTTTGTTCGAAAAAATATGATTTCCATAGCCCTTTTCCGCAATTTGCTTTGCCCTTAGCGGGTAAGTTGAAAGATCAGTAGGCGTGTTGGATGCAAGGCCATCCACGTACCGGTTGAACATGCAGAAAGCGGCAGCAATAAGCACTGTATCATGTATATCCTTATCTGTTGCCCCCAGTGCTTTAGCCGCATTTACTTGTGCCTCTGTCACAAATTTTCCGCCTCGCTGCACACTCCCGGCAATGGATAGCAAGGCTTTTAGCTTATCTGAAATAGCGGCATGCGGATAATCCATTTTTACCTGGTCCACCAGTTCAGCGTTCCCGTCGAGGTAGCAGACAGCAATAGCGCCATGGGAGTGCTGGCAATAAAAGCAATCGTTTAAATAAGAAACATGGGTGGCAATAAGTTCCCTGTCAGCCATAGTTAAGCCTTCGTTACTGCGCAATAACAGGTTTGCCAGTTCACCCATGGGTGTGGCTGTCTCGGGGCTAAAGGCCATTAATGACCTGATACCCGGCAAGTTTTTATCTACGTTTATGTGTGGCATATTTTTATTGTTTAAAAATGAAAAGAAGGTTCTAAAAGGCTCCGGTCTCACACCGGAGCCTTAACCTGCCTCCAAACAGGTTTTATTAATCAACCATGTCTTTTTCTCTTTTATTTTAATGTCGTTTGATTTCCTGCCCTTTTAAACGCAATAATCACCGCTGTTAAAACTTAAAGGTTGCCCCGATATTCACTACATAATCAGCAAATGCGGCATCGCCATGTGTATAAACACCGGTAATTTCTGTCGCCCTGATGTCCGGTACGCTTTGGGTACGGTCGCGGATAATCGCAATAGGTACGTAAGCGTATAAGGCAAATTTTTTGAATTCATAAGTTATGCCTGGTTCAGCTGATAATATATAACCTGGCCTTCTGAAAACATCGCTGCCGCCCACGATATCATGCACAGGCAAACAATCATCCCTTACGCCCAATGAAAAGTTGAATTTTTTAACCGCTAAACTTGCGCCAAACCTTACCAGGTATTGATCGGGTACGCTTAGTACATCGCTCGTTTCGGCCATTTTAGCAGCACTCGCCGGGGTGGCTGAAGTCTCTACGCCATTTACGTCCCTTGGGTTAACCAGATAGAAAAAGTTACCATAAAGGCCGAAAGTATGGGTGAAGTTATAATAAGCATTTACATCTATTTCCAGCCCCGTGCCGCCATCGCCAAGTTGTATGGATTGGTCAACCGCCTGCAGTGTTCTTACACCGGTTGCTCCATTCAAAAAATAATCCTCGTAGTTGTCAGCACCGGTTGCAAATTTTATGCCTGCTCCTACCTGTATATTCCCTTTAGTAGCTATTGCGGGGTTAAATAACCAATAGAGACCGGTTACACTCATGTCTTCCAATCCCGCAGAATGCGTACTAAACCGGGTTCCGCTGCTTACCTGCGAGCGGCTGTTGTCCGCCAAAGGCACGTCAACGGTTAACGACCAGCGATTGTTAAATATGCGTGTAAATGAATTGTCGTCAGTTACTACCTTATTTATCACGTTGTTGTGCATTGCTATGCGCTGAAACTGTTCCTGCTTGCCAATAAAGTGCCGGAAGGATTTATAATAACGGCCATTAGTATTGTATATCCAATACCCCCCTGTGGAAGTGCTGTCTGCATGTTCATTCATTTCGCAAATACCGCCTGTGCTTCGGATTGCCACGCATCCCTGCGCAAAAATTTTGTTTTGAAAGGATAGCGTAATCGCGACAATTGTGGCAATAAGTTTAATTGTTGTTTTCATTGAGTAATTAAGTGTTTGTTTTTTTTTGTTGTTAAAAGTTTGTTATCGTTAAAGAAGTTCTAAAAGGCTCCGGTCTCACACCGGAGCCTTAACCTGCCTCCAAACAGGTTTTATTAATCAACCATGTCTTTTTTCATTTTATTAATTTCCGGGGCCTGCGCCGTCAGACATCCCTCTTTTCACAGCATACTCACCCACGGCCTTGCCAGTTACTAAACCAACTTCAACATCGCTGCGATAGTGGATTGCGCCAACAAGCCTCGACATAGCCGCCTGATTTGCAAGGTTGGTAAACTCGTCACCCCTATCCGGCAGCAGGTAGGTTAATACCGTGGCTGCAGCACCGCTAAAATTGGAGTGCCCTGATGTGTATGACGGGAAATTCGGAACGCCGGTTAAAGTTTTGATGATGGGGTTTGCCTGGCTGGGTCTCTCATTAAAATAAAAATACTTCGTGTCCCAGCAGCATATCGCCACATCCATTTCGGCCATATTAAGCAAAGCATAATTTCGTGCCCAGCGTACTTCACTGTAATGTTCCTTTACAAATTCTGTTTCGGCAATTGCATTCCAATGCCCGGGCGGAGTGTAGGTATTTATACCATCGGCCCAAAAGTCAACCAAGGCCTGGTTGGCAGTCGTAGGGTGCTGGCTGTATGACAATACTTCTGCCTCTTCTGCCTTAAATGCAGTGGAACCCGCAGTATTAGGTGGCCCCGGTCGCAGTGCAACAACAGTGAGCGTATCAAATAAAAACGGTATCGTTTTACCAAACAATGGCAGCATTGGCGGCCGTGGAGGGGTTTCAAGACTTATCCAATACTGGTCTCCGCGCGTTGTTGCGTTAGTTTGTAATGCCTGCCATTCAGGAGCTGAACCAATGGCTTTACCGGCCCTGTCGGCCTTGGCGCGTGCTACAAATACATCTGCAATCTTGGCGCCCAATGCTTGTCCGGCGGTAAGCTCGCCTTGAACATTGGCGCCGGCCAGTTTGCGGTATAGCATTTCTTCGTCAGCTTTTTGCTGTATGTAATCACCTTCCGTTGGGAATAGGAATTTCATCATTTCAACGCTCACACCGGCCACTACCGCATCTTCGCTCGGATAGGATGGAAGATCGGATGTGGGAATCAACGCCTGCACGCCCAGACCATTTTTATATGGCGCTGAGCGATTATAAAGCTTCTTAAAATGATAAGCCGTTATCAGCGCATCATATTGTGCCGCGCTAAAGTATGCATAGGCACGAGCCGCATAAGGCGGGTTTGAAAACGGGAACTCGGGATAGGCAAATGGATTCGTCGAGCTTGGGAAAGGGTATGTACCATCCGGATTTTGATATGGAGGTAAATTGTGCTTGGCCACCAGGTCACGCATAATTTCGTTCCAGCGCAAAACCGCGCCGGCGCTCCAGTAAGCGATTATCGCCTTTTGGTCGCCGGTTAAATTACTTTGTAACGATTTGATCTCGTTTATGTCGGCCGCATAGGCACTCGAGTTGATCGCATCAGGTGCAGCTACGGCAAATGCGGACGGGTTGGTTACCAAAACCGGTTTCCAGGTGTCGGCGTTCATGTCTTCGTTCGACGGGCTTAGCGAAGGATATAAAGTTGTACGGTCAACGACTTCTTTATGGCATGACGGTAAAAAAACTACTGTTAATACAAGCGGCAACACTATTTGAATTGTAAATCTTTTCATGGTTTTCACTATTTGTGGTTGTGGTTCGAAAAATCAAAAACGTATTGTACCCCTCCGAAGAAGTCGGTGCTTTGCCCGACATTTCTTCCTTTTAAAACATAATTGCCGCCGGCTGTAAGCTCAAGGCCTGTAACGCCGTCAAAGCTGTATTTTACCAGGCCTCCGGCTGTTGTCCAGTTCATGGTATTGCTCGGGAAAGGCATATTGTTTCTGGTAATGTCAAAACCGCCAAGCGTGGTACTTTGCTGAACAATGGCTTCGATATTTAATTTCAGACTGCGGTAACCAGCACTGACCAGCACATTGTTCATATTCGGCATATAAACATTGTTGCTGTAAATTTCTTGTGTCGTGAAATAGGCATTCTGGTTGATGGTGATATTGTCGCGCTCGGTATACTGGCCCGCGGCGGCAACAAAAAACCTGCCGACCTGGTAATTTACAAGGCCACGAAGTGAAAGCGTACGGGATTGCAGCCCGATAGATACAGGTAGAAAATTAGGGTCGTAATTGGTCAGGGGTATGGATCCGGTAAGTATGGCGTGGGCGGTAAAAATACCCGTGCCTATCTGAGTTTGATAACCAAGCCATTTTAAAGTGACAGTCAGGTCCTGGATACCCTTCTGACCAGCCAGGGTTCCGGCAGAAGCATTTGTAGTTACATACGGAACCGAAAACAAAAGGTCGAGTTTGTTGGTAAGGCCATAATTGCCCATTGCCATGTACGAATTGGTTGTTAACGTCCCAATATTCAGGTTGTTGCGCTTAAGTGTACCCTCCCAATACTCTGTCCAGTTGCTATGATCGTAGCTTAGCACGGCGCAGAACATGTTTTTAGGGATCATCAAAGCATCGGCATCGGTTTGAGCGTTTGCTTTTAGCGAAGACATCGCCAAACAACAAGCAAATACGCCAAACCTTAAAAGGTTAGCAGGTAAAGATTTCATCATGATCTTTAGTTAAAATTTAAAAAGTGAATAAATACAATTGGAATGGCCCTGCGCTTACCATACCCCATACTTCGAAATTGAGGATACAATTAGTGGCCGGCGGCTGAAAGTAACTGCTATTTGATCATGTATAATTTGTCTGCAAATCCTGGTGCTTTGTGTCGTTCTGAAACGAATGCTTAACAAAGCGCAGCGGATAAATGCATTAAAAACACGCAGAGTTGACTAATCTTATCAAATAAGACAAGGCAATTCCGGATCATGAAGCAGTTTTAGCAGTTTGTGTTGGGAGGTTTCCCCGGAGAACTGATATAAGGATTGTCCAGGTCGGACAACAAAGTAGCATAAGCTGGTTTAACAACATCTCCGGTCACGGCATGTTGAAACATAAATACAGTTAAATTATATTCGCTAAGGGTGCTCAATTTCTTGGCGACGGCGTCGGTTTTCTTGCTCATCGGCACATCGCTGAATTCTTTTGCTGTGATGATATTTGCCTTCACCAGTTGGGTCTTTGCCGTGTTTGCATAACACACGAGGTACATAGTGTCATGCGTCATCTTCAGCTTAACATAGTTATAGTAAGCGTCCTTTAACTGAATCTGCCCGGCAACCGTTTCATATTCAGTCCAATCGTTAACGGTGGGCATGTTAACCGGTATTTTTAACAAGATGAGGTTTTTGTCATCAATCTTGTTAGCATAAACCTGTTTCACCATCCGCGAGTCAGCCTGGTCAATAAAATATTGAAAGACCAGCGTATACCCGCCCGTAAAAAACAGGTGGATCGACAGTAAAAGTATGGCGGCTAACCGTTTCAAAAATTGGATAAATAGTGGTTTATAAATAGTTTGTCGCTAAGCTATACATTTTTTTTCTGAATTGTAAAATATTTTTTACGTTGCAATAAATAATTTATATCCATTCTATTTTACAAATGGTTGTGCCTGATTCAACCTTTCCCAGTTGGCTAATCGATAGATTTGTGCTATAATATTTATTTTCAGCCTGCTATGGATGATTTTTTGGCGGCCCGATCACAAATGGCCATTTCCCTGGGTTTTCACATCATCTATTCATGCATTGGCATGGTGATGCCCTTTTTTATGGCAGTGTCCCATTATAAATGGATAAAAACCGGCGACCCTGTTTATAAAAACATTACGCGGGCCTGGAGCAAAGGAGTTGCCATATTCTTTGCCACCGGCGCAGTTTCGGGAACAATACTCTCATTTGAATTAGGGCTGCTGTAGCCAAAGTTTATGCAACAGGCCGGGCCGATATTCGGAATGCCTTTTTCGCTCGAAGGTGTGGCGTTTTTTATTGAAGCGATTGCCTTAGGTTTTTTTCTATACGGATGGGACAATTTTAATAAGTGGTTCCACTGGTTTACCTGTATTGTAATAGGCATCAGCGGAATTGTTTCGGGCATTTTAGTTGTCGCGGCCAATTCATGGATGAACAACCCTTCGGGTTTTGACTATGTGAACGGGCAATATTTAAATATCGATCCAATCAAGGCGATGTTCAACGGGTCCTGGTTTTCCGAGGCGCTGCACATGAGCCTCGCGGCGTTTTCCGCCACAGGTTTTGCAGTGGCCGGCGTACATGCATTGATGATCGCCCGGCGAAAAAATGTCGTCTTCCACACCAAAGCATTTAAAATTGCTATCGTGTTTGGCGCCATCGCTGCCATTTTACAGCCATTCAGCGGTGACCTTTCAGCCAAAAACGTTTATAAAACGCAACCTACCAAGCTTGGAGCCATGGAGGCCTATTATTACACCCGGGCCCGCGCTCCTTTAACGATTGGCGGCATACCGGATACAATCAATAAAAAAGTAAAATATGGCATCGAAATTCCCGGCCTACTGAGCTTTTTAGTACACGATAATTTTAATGAACCGGTAAATGGACTTGATAAAATACCACGTCAAAACCAGCCGCCTGTTCTTATAACGCATATAGCTTTTGAGGTAATGATCGCAATCGGCTCCGCAATGATGCTTTTGGGGTTAATGTATTTTTTGGCGGTATGGAAAAAGCGGAGCTGGCTTACAAAAAAATGGTTTCTGCGTTTGTTTATCCTTGCGGTTCCCTTTGGCTTTGTTGCTGTTGAGGCTGGATGGACGGTTACCGAGGTGGGCCGCCAGCCCTGGATCATTTACGGTATTATGCGAACCAGCGAGGCTGTTACACCAATGCCCGGCATTCATTATACGTTTTACCTGTTCACTGCCATTTATTTTACACTAACCATTGCCGTGATATTTTTGCTGACCAGGCAGATAAAAATGGTACCGGTTTTATACGATACAAAACCATAGGATATGCTTTATGTAGTGATCGCGTTTTTGTTTTTGGCCATTGTGCTATATTTTTTATTAGGCGGAGCCGATTTCGGCGCCGGCATTATTGAGCTTTTTACGTCCAAAAAAAACCGGCCCCATACCCGCAAAACAATGTACCAGGCCATCGGCCCGATATGGGAAGCTAATCATATGTGGCTTATTATCGCCGTGGTGATCCTGTTTGTTGGTTTCCCCGCAATTTACAGCCAGATGTGCACCTGGCTGCATATCCCCCTGCTGATCATGCTGCTCGGCATTATGGCGCGGGGTACCGCATTTGCGTTCAGAAATTATGATGCTGTTAAAGGCGAACGGACGCAAAATATTTATAACCACATATTTGTTTACTCCAGTTTTATTACCCCGCTGTTTTTGGGGATAATTGCCGGCAGCGCTATTTCAAGGCAAATCGACCTGCAGGCAACCACGTTTCTGTCGGGGTACATTTTTAGCTGGCTTAACTATTTCTCCGTAGCTGTCGGGCTGTTTACTGTTGCCTTAAGCGGATACCTGGCCGCAGTTTACCTTATCGGTGAAGCTGAAAATGAAAAAGACATGCTGCGGTTCATCAAAAAAGCCCGGTTGATGAAGATAGTAGCCGTAGTTTTCGGCAGCTTCGTATTTGTTGCCGCAGGATTTGAGGGCATCCAACTGGCCCGCTTCATATTCGGCAATCCGGTGAGCATAGCAGCGGTCATTGTCGCGACGATCTCATTAATTTTACAATGGATTTTGATCCGCCGGGGTAAAAAGAAGATCATCCGGGTAACCGCGGCATTACAGGTGACGATGATCCTGCTGGCAGTTGGCTATATGCATTATCCCTATTTCGTCATGGTAAAAAGTGGTGAAAATTTATCGCTGCTCAACCTTCATGCTTCCGGAAAAACAATAACAGACCTTGGCTGGGCGCTTTGTATTGGCAGTTTGCTCATCCTGCCTTCGCTGTTTTACCTGTACATTAGTTTTCAGCGGAAGCCTGAACACGACTTTTAAGATTCCGGGGATTCACAAGATTAAGGCCAACATCATCTAAAAAATCCTTCAAATCTTAAAAATCGTGTAACCGTTTAACCTTTATACTCCTGAACCAAACCTCATTTCCGTGATCCTGTAATAGCAGGTGCCCTTCGGGCGCCTCGCCGAAGTTTTTCCAGATGACGTATTTGCTGATGGCGACCAAATCTTTAAACTCTTTTGAACCACGCTCATATTCAAGCACCTTAACGCCGTTGAGGTAATGCTCCACGTGATTATTAGGATAAACGATAATGCGCCCGGTATTCCACGCGCCGATCGGGTGAACGAAGCGCGGTTGCTTATTGGCGGGGATCAGATCATACAGGGATGCAAGGGTTCTGTCGCCGTTGCGCCCCAGCTTGGCATCGGGATGCAGGGCATCATCCAAAACCTGGTATTCCAGCCCTATCGCCGACCCTTTGGTCACTTCGGACAACGTTACAAAATACTTCACGCCGCTGTTGGCGCCGGGTGTCATTTTAAATTCAAAAGACAGGTCGAATGCGCTATAAAGGCTGTCGGTCACTATATCGCCGCCACCGGATTCTTCGTGCCCTTCCGAGGGTAAGTTGTGCATCGTTCCATCCTGGTAAAGCCAGCCTTTGGGTGGAAATGTGGTCATAGTCGCCCCGCGCCAGCCCTTAGAGGTATGGCCGTCATATAATAACTGCCACCCGCTTGCCTTTTCATGGTCAGAAAGTGCATTCGATACATAGTTAACGGTATAAACATCATTGGGGAATGGCGTAAATTTGAGGTGTTTGGTTTGAATTTGAAGGTTTTTAAACCAAACCCTTTTTCCGACTTGCCCGTCCTTGCTGATCGCGTGCACCTGCAAACCGATAAAGCCTTTGCTGTCTACGGTGTCCACCACGTCTGCCACGGCAATACCATTTATCCAGGTGCGCATTTCATTGCCGATGCACTCCATACGGATATGGTTGTAAACGCCTACTTTAAAGGCGTCTTTTGCTTTAGCATTGAGATCGAGCGGGTATATCCAATCCCGGCGGCCTTCGTCATACACCCCGCCCGACCATTTCCGGTCCGATGGGTCGATCTCAAACTGCCGGCCATATACCCTCCCCTTGCCGCCATTACCGTTCGGATCATAATGACTGCGCACCTGTACGCCCGAGTTGCTCAACGGGCTCTCAATTTTGGCATCCATTTCCAAAATAAAATCCCCGTATTCCTTTTCGGTTACTAAAAAAGTATTGCCGGAGTTTAGAACGGTCGTGCCGACGATGGCGCCGTCTTCCACCTTATAGTCCGCCGTGCCGGCCAGGCGTTTCCAGCCTTTTAGTGTTTTGCCGTCGAATAAGGACGGGGTGCTTTGGGCGTGGGATATGGTCGATACTGTGCTTAGTAAACAAAGAGCAAGTGTTGCTTTTATTAGGTTCTTCATGATTAATGAATGATAGTTTATTAGATATAAGTCAGATTTGACAACCCCGTACGTACGGGGTTGTCAAATCTCTCCGTTTTATTTACACCTTCACTTCCCAGCCCGGCTGGTATTCCCTGTGCCAAAGCGCCATGGCTTCAGGGTCATTCAAAATATGGCCGTTGTTGGTATCGATATGCAATACCCGGTCGACCCGTAAGGAAATATTTCCTAATTGTGGCAGCAAGGTTGATTTAAACCCGGTTTCAATCGGTGCATTTAATGGCGCAACACCGCGCACGGCATCTATAAAGTTTTTCATGTGCGTGGCATCCAGCGCAGCGGTGGGGCTAATTTTATTGGTTGGATCGACAACGGTATCGTCTTTTATTTCCTTTACAAATTTATTATCGCCATCAAAAACAGTGTACCCGTTACCACCCTGGTAAAACAAGGTGCCTTTGTCGCCATAAAATATTACTCCGCGGCCAAGGCCTTCTGTGTTGTAACCGTTGCAGCTCCTTCCCTCCCATTCAGCCGCGGTATCATTTGGGAAATTGTATAGGATATTCTGCGTATCGGGTGTTTGCCAGTCGTCCTTAAATGCAAAACGTCCGCCGGTTGATACCACTTTACTCGGGAAATCAACACCCAGGCCCCAGCGGATCACATCCAGTTCGTGCGTACCATTGTTTAGCGCTTCGCCGGTGCCCCAGTTCCAAAACCAATGCCAGTTATAATGGATCAGGTTGTCCTGGTAGGGTTTGCGGGGCGCCGGGCCCTGCCACAACTCATAATCAAGATTTGCAGGTACAGGCACCTGTTTACCAATGCCTATACCCGCCCGGTGGTTGGCGTACCAGCCTTTAGCGTAATAGGTGCGGCCGATAACGCCGTCGTGCAATTCCTTCACCATCAGCTGGCAATTGCTGAACGAGCGGCGCTGGCTGCCCATCTGCACCAGGCGCTTGTATTTTTTTTGCAGCTTCAACGGCCAACTCACCTTCATGGGGGTTATGGGCGCAGGGTTTTTCTACATAAACATGTTTACCCGCCTGGCAAGCCATAATAGTTGCCGGGGCGTGCCAATGATCAGGCGCGGCAATAACGATTGCATCCACATCCTTTTTTTCCAGCAGGCGGCGGATATCGCCCAAACCCTGCGGGTTTTTCCCCGTGCGTTTGCCAATATCCGCAACAGTGTTGTCGACTACCTTGCTGTCTACATCGCAGATATAAGCGATCTCGACATTGGGCAGCGCACAAAAATTTTGCGCCAGGTAAAGCCCGCGGCTATGGGTTCCCATCATGCCGATAACGACCTTATCGTTAGGCGAGCCCTTGAAAAAACCGGTGGCTTTGCCAAGCTGCGGCGCCATCAGGAAGGTTGTCC
>Ga0206872_10369_pt1 | contig 11652 bp, 13 predicted proteins | sample Alteio_BWOrgCont_34_FD_152906 | JGI IMG/M metagenome (GOLD analysis project Ga0206872, IMG submission 152906) | Enriched cells from forest soil in Barre Woods Harvard Forest LTER site, Petersham, Massachusetts, United States -... | ecosystem: Environmental > Terrestrial > Soil > Temperate forest >... | reverse complement strand
TTCCTCAAATAGCCTGGACAAATACCTTTGGCGGGGAAATAACCTTTTACAACCAGGGATGGTACGATTATACCGGGCTGGATCATGAGGAAACCAAAACCCGGGGATGGCGGAAAACTATCCACCCCGAAGACCTGCAATTTACTTTTGAGCAATTCAGGAAGATCCGCAAAGGACATGATGGCGGTGAGTTTCAGACCCGGATTAAGCGTGCAGATGGCGCTTACCGTTGGCACTTATGCCGTTTAATGCCCATCAATAATGAAAAGGAGCAAGCCCGGCTATGGATAGGTACGGCAACAGATATTAATGAACTGAGGGTTTTGCAGCAACAGAAGGATGATTTTATGAACATTGCAAGTCACGAGCTCAAAACACCAATTACAAGTTTGAAGGCTTCGCTGCAGCTGTTAAAACGGATAAAAGATAATCCTAATCACATGCTGCCCATATTGATCGATCAGGCGAATAAAAGTATGGACAGGGTGATCAAACTTACGGATAACCTGCTTAATGTCAATAAAATGAACGAAGGGCAGCTGCATCTGCATAAAACCTCATTCACCCTTGCTCAAATGATTGCCGACTGCTGCCAGCATATACGAAGCGCCGGGGTTTATACCGTAGTTACCGATGGCGATAAAGATTTAAGGGTTTATGCCGATGCCGACCGTATTGACCAGGTAGTGGTAAATTTTGTAAATAATGCCGTTAAATACGCACCCGATACTAAAGAAATACACGTTAACATCGAAAAGATAAGCAATATGGCTAAGGTATCAGTTATCGACCACGGCCCCGGCATAGCGCCTGAAAAGCTGCCGTTCTTATTCGACCGTTATTACCGCGCCGATAGTAGCGGCATGCAATATTCCGGCTTAGGGCTGGGGCTGTATATCAGCTCGGAGATTATCAAAAGGCATAAAGGGCAAATCGGCGCCGATAGCGAATTAGGCAAAGGAAGCACGTTTTGGTTTACCTTGCCGCTGGATTGAAGCAACGGCTGAGAATACCAGTCACAGGATTGAAATTTCATATCGATAGCCCGTGCGGGCGCTAATTTCGAAGAAAAAGAAATCTGGTAACGCATGTTCACCCTCGATCAAATCAACGACATACACCACCGTCTTGGCAAACAACAAACCTGGCAAGGGTATTTGCGCGCGCTTAATGCTATTGGTATCGTCAAAGCCGATCCATACTTAACTGACGAGCATTCGGAATATTTCGGAGCTGATGGTCAAAGGCTAATTGGTCCGGCCATACACCAGGAATTCACCATTGCCGGTGAAAGTAACCGGGAAGATTTTCTGAAGCATTTAAGCCTGCACGAACGGGGCAAAACCAGCTACCTCGAAATGTCGCAGGGCTTGGCGGATAGCGGTATCGAAAAATGGCGGTTTGATACCGGCAACATGACTATTACCAATTATGACAAGGCAGGAACTGAACTGCTGGTTGAAAGTATTGGGTAAGGGCATTAGAATACTTAGATGTTAGAAATTACCTATCCCCTCTTTCCCGCTTGCGGAAGAGAGCGATGGCGGCGTGAGTCAACCCCGGCGGACATTACCGCCAATGCATTACCGCAAATACCCGCCGGCTCCACTCCCGGGGCGCCGTTTAGGAAGGCTTCCCCCTCCACCGCACCATCCAATTCCATCCCCCCATAATTTTTTTATTACAAAACACGATGTTGAAAATAATTCCCTAAGTTTATACATACTACCCCAATTATAAACCTAAAGATATGAAAACAGATCCACTCCTGAACGAAGGCGGCGACGTGCCCGCCCCGGAACAACCAAACGCCACCACCGGCGGCGCCTCAAGCTTGCAGATCGACCGGCGAAAATTTGTAAAAGTGGCCGCAACGGGCGCTTTGGCTTTCAGCATCCTGCCGCGGCATGTGCTTGGCGGCAAGGGGCGCGTGGCCCCAAGCGACAAACTCACCCTGGCTTATGTAGGCTGCGGCACGCAGGGTTTCCGCGAAATTTTACCGTTGCTGGCGGTGCCGAACGTACAAATTGTTGCCGTATGCGACCCTAACCAATACGCCGTGGGCTATCGCGACTGGTCGCCAAACGGGTTGCGGGACACTATCCGCACCGCCATTGGCAAAGCGGATTGGGCGCCGGGCGGGGATGGCACCGTCCCGGGCGGCCGCGACAACGGTAAGGATATTGTGGATACCTTTTACCGCAACAAACGGGCTGCCGACAATTTTAAAGGCGTAACAGCTTATGCCGACTACCGCGAACTCCTTGCGAAAGAAAACGACCTGGACGCCGTAAAAATAATGACGCCCGACCACCTGCACGGGCTGTTTGCCATGGCGGCCATGAAACGCAAAAAGCACGTACTGATGCACAAGCCGCTTAGCAACCGCTTGCTGGAAGGGAAGGCGGTAATTGATATGGCCAAACAAAGCGGCGTGGTAACCCACCTGGTGCCCTGGGACTCAAACGGCTCGATGGACCAGGTGATGGAATGGATCAATTCCAACAAGATAGGCAAACTAAAAGAGGTGCATAACTGGACCAATCGCCCCGTTTGGCCGCAGTTTCCAACGCTGCCATCCAGCCCGGCGGCTGTACCGGACGGACTGAATTGGGACCTTTGGCTGGGCCCCGAAGCCGACCGGGGCTATTCGCCCGAATATACCAATATGTTTTTCAGGGGCTGGTACGATTTCGGCGGAGGCTCGATGGCCGATATGGGGCATTACAGCCTTTGGACGGTGTTTAACGCTCTGCAGCTGACATCGCCCGAGGTGGTCGAGCCAAACCTCAGCCATTTTGTAGATATGCGAGGCGTAGTGCCCTTCCAGGTTAAAAATGATTTCTCATTCCCGATGGCCTGTTCGGTTCGCTTTAAATACCCCGCAAATGGCGACCGCCCGCCGGTTGACCTTTGCTGGTACGATGGCGGCATCCGGCCAGGGTTACCGGATGAACTGATTGCCAATAACGAAGAACTCCCTGCCGAAGGGATGATGTTTGTTGGAGAAAAAGGAAAAATTTTGACCGGCTTTAACATACAGAAACCGGTACTTTACTCAAAGAAAAAGCCGCCGGTAAAAACGGATATCCAGGCGCCGCAGTCGTACGCCAATAACAAAATGATCGACGCCCTGCAGCTTTTTGCCACATCGTGCAAAAGCAACACGCAATACCCCGGCAGCTTTGTCGAGGCCGAGGCCCTTACTGAGGCAGTCAACCTATATTCGGTATCGCTGCGTGCGGCCCATTTGCTGAAATACGATGCAACCAGCAGGCAGATCACGAATATACAGGATGCCAATAAGTATTTATCGCGCCAGTATAGGAGTGGATGGGACCCGGCGTCGATATGAGCGCAAATTATTGATTCTTTCCTCAATTAATCCCACACACCATGAACAGAAGAAAATTTATCGCCCAAAGCGCAGTCGGCGCGATCGCATTATCCGCCATTCCCGGCTTTTTAAAGGCAGCGAATGCCTATAAATTCCCGGTTGGGTTTCAAACCTATCCCATCAGGGATATGATCGCCAAAGACTTTGCCGGAACCATGAAAACAATGGCCGGCCTGGGCTACCAGTATACCGAAATGTGCTACCCGCAAGGTTATGCCAACGCCGGTTTTGGCGCTTTGGTAAACATAAAGCCAGCGGATTTAAAAGCAATGATCAACGATGCCGGCCTGTATTGCCCAAGCTGCCATTTTGGTATTAACGACCCTTCCGAATTTGCGCGGTAGTAATGCACATTTGGCAGCCTTGGGTCAATGCTCAGGGCATAGGTATAATCATCTATCGCCCCTTTATGGTCGTTCATTTTTGCTTTTGCCACGCCGCGAAATTCATAAAGTTCCGCGTCTTTCGGCGCCAGTGCTATGGCTTTTGAGAAGTCGCCGACAGCCCCAACCGAATCCCCCGAATTAAGCTTGGCATTTGCGCGGTAATGATAAAGATCCGCATGTTGCAGGCCCAGCTCAATAGCTTTGTCAAAATCCTTTATAGCGTCGGTATAGTCTTTTAAGTTGCTGTATGCATTGGCCCGGTACGAATAGATGGTAGCGTTCCCCGGATCAGCCGTTAAAACTTTGGTGAAATCAACAATAGCCGGCTGATAGTCCCCCATTTTTATGTAATCATCGGCCCGGTATTGATAAGCCTTAATATTATTCCCGTTCAGTTGGATGGCATAGGTAAAATTAGCCAGGGCTTCCTTAAACTGGTGTTGTTTTACCTGCTCATTGGCTTTATTCAAAAACACGTCGGATGTTTGGGCCAAAGCCAGGCAGGGTAAAAACGAAATGATAATTAAAAGTCGTTTCATAACTTAATTAATATCTTCTATCGGCAATAAATAAGCCAAGTTTTAAATTATTTAAAACAGGCGAGCTTTATTTTGTGCCCAATGCCGTTTTATTGCAGCAATTTACTTAAAATACTAAAATTTAAGCTTGAACAGCCTCAAACTGTGGAAAAGTTCAAAAATAGGCCCATAATTATTTGCTAATGCTGTGAAACGGAAAAAAGGATGAAATTGTTATGTCCGGATGTCCCGGGCGGAAGTAATTGAGTTTAAGGTTTAGATTTGATTTGTTCGCCTGCTTTCGGAATTGAAACGATCTTTCCGGATATGTTTTCTAAAAAGTAATTCATTGATCGACAATTATATACGCGCCATGGCCGCCAGTTTCGCTCGTTGTATTTCCAGAATACAAATCGAATGTAGTTACCCTCTTTTCCGCCGCAGGCGAAGAGAGGGTGAACGCACGAAGTGCCGTTCGGGTGAGTAGACTCCGTCCCAGGCATTAGCGGTAATGTCCGCCGGGTTGACTCACCCCGACTACGCTTCGCTGGTCGACCCTCTCTTCCGCAAGCGGGAAAGAGGGTAGCTGCATTCTGTTATAATTCGAGTTTTTGGCGTTTGAACACGTATCTATAAACGCTCAACTAAACTTTTTTAGCACCATTCCTGCGCTGTTCAATAGGGCGCACTTTGCACACAACCGGGATATTTACTCCCCAATATTAACCATAAAGCAATCAAAAAGCTTTCTTCCACCGCTATTATTAACTTTTGCGCTAAGTATAAAATATTCCCCCATCAGCGTAATCTTGCCTTTTACTTTTTCAAGCGTCATTCTTAAAAAACCATGCGTATGGTCGCAATAGGTATTCAACAGTACATTGTCCAGTTGGGGATGATGATCCGGGAAAGCAGGGTCGCCCGGTTGGGCAATGCGGTGCAGGTCGGCATAGCCGCCGGCGCCGGCAACAATAAACGGAACCGTTTTGCCATCCGGGTAAGTTTTGGTGAACCGCTGGTAATTGTGCACATGCCCGCTGATCACCACATCCGGCAAAACGCCCGCCTCATCAAATGCCGACTGCAAAAACAGCTGCATATTTAAGCTGGAACCATGATTGGTATCTGCCGAGTAAGCGGAATGATGCAGGCACACGATGAGCGCTTTATGCTCCGCGTTCGCCGATTTTAGCTCTTCAATAAACCATTGGCGCTGTTCGGGCAAAATTGTGCCGAAGCGCGGCACATTGCTGTAAAGCGAGATGATATTGGCCAGCGGGGTTTTCATCGTCCAGTAAACGTTTGGCTGGACATTGCTTAAGCGGTTGCTATCCCCCGCAAAAGGGATAGCCCTTTTTTCGGTATCGCAAAATACTTGTACAAATGCTGCCAGGCTTTCCCGTTTTTGTGTATCGAAGGGATCGATGTCAGCATCATGGTTGCCCGGGATGGCAAAAATAGGGCCGCGGTAATGTTGGTAGGGTTCAAAAAACTGCGGGTAATATTCTTCGGCATGCCCGTAGTTATAAACTACATCGCCCAAGTGAAAAAAAAATTGCGGTTTGTCCTCCTTCGAAGCGGCTTCTGCGCACTGTTCCATCATTTCTTCGGCTACGCGGTGTTTGTAAACCGGCTTCACCAAACCGCCGGTATCTCCGGCCATATGGAAAACCATTTTTTTGTTCGACAGTTCGGGCAGCACGCTTTTTATGCCGAGATGAAAAGGGTAAGTGCCGGTTGGCAATGGAAGCGGCTGGAATTTTTCCTGGTCGTCTACAGCGGCGGCTTTAAAAACCGGCCTCAAACGTTTGGTATCAGGGTGGGAAGACATGAATAGATGGACGGAATTGTTGCACAAATATAGGGTATTGGATGGGCTTAGATTTGACAACTTTTAGAAAGTTGTCAAATCTGCGTAAACGCTGCCCGGATAAATACTATATTTAAGAAACTTTTCAGCGATGAATCTCACAAGAAAAATTGTCGTTCTTTTCTTTGCGTTACAAACTTTCTCTTGCAGCCATGAACTTTCAAAGAAGAATTTGACATTTCTTGACAGCCTTAACCGGGATACTAGCTTGACTGAGCAACAGCTAAAAAAACATACCATTCTCCCCGCGGATTATTATCCCAATAATTCACATTTTGTCGGCGACTCGGTTTATAATTCGCACTCAAAGTATCCGGTTGCTATTATTACATCAAAGTATCACGGCAATTGCCAAAATTCATACTTACTTGTATTTGATCGTATGACATTAAAAAACACCGATTTTAAAAAAATTAAAACCACATGCGATACTGATTATAGTAAAAGTCACATGGAGCTTGAATTTGCCATGATTAATGATACAGTGTTTTGTACAATAGGTACTTGCTACAGCGCTGATAATAGCAAACCAGATATATACGCGGTTGCTCCCAAGCATTATTATAAGATCGATAAAAACGGTAAAATAGATTCATTAGCACGCTTTCAACAATAAAATCTCGCCCCGATTACTTAATTTGCCTGCCTGAAATCCGTTTGCCATGCCCGATTTTTTTGTCGATCCAGATATTGCCAAAGCTAAAACGCTGCATACTTCCTTTTATACCAATGCGGATGTTTTTGAACAATGCCGCGAAAAAATATTCGCACCCTCATGGCAGTTTACCGGGCATGAAGGACTGGTGAAGGAAAACGGGGATGTTTACCCTTTTACTTTATTGCCCGGATACCTGGATGAGCCGTTGGTGTTGATCAAGAACAATGACGGGCAGGTAAACTTACTTTCGAACGTGTGTACCCACCGGGGCAACCTGGTGGCCGATAAAGCCTGTCATTTGAGCAGCCTCAAGTGCCGCTACCACGGCCGCAAATTCGATCTCGACGGTCATTTTTTATCCATGCCTGAATTTAAGGAGGTGGAGGATTTCCCAGCTAAAAATGATGATCTGCACCGGCTGGAATTGTTTAAATGGCGGCAATTTCTGTTTACTTCGCTCGATCTAAAATATTCACCGGAGCTTTTTTTTCGCGACATGATGGAACGTGTGAGCTGGCTGCAGCTTGATGACTTTAAATTTGCGCCCGAATTAAGCCGGGAGTTTAAGGTGAAAGCCAACTGGGCGCTGTATTGCGAAAACTACCTGGAGGGTTTTCACATCCCTTTTGTTCATGCAGGCCTCAATGCCGTTATTGATTTCGGCGAATATGCTACAGAATTGTTTTTCCCCTATTCCAGCCTGCAGCTTGGACTTGCAAAAAGCAAGGTGGATTGTTTCGATCTGCCCAAAAATTCACCCGACTACGGCAAAAACGTGGCCGCCTACTATTTCTGGGTGTTCCCCAATATGATGTTCAACTTTTATCCCTGGGGCTTATCGGTAAACGTGGTTGAGCCGGTAACCGTTGGCGAGTGCCGGGTAAAATTTTATTCGTACGTATGGGACGAATCAAAATTAGACAAAGGCGCCGGTTCCGGCCTGGATAAGGTTGAAATGGAGGACGAAGAAATTGTCGAGAATGTCCAGTGGGGCGTACGTTCCCGGTTTTATAAACATGGCCGCTACTCCGTCACCCGCGAACAGGGGACCTTTCATTTTCACCGGATACTGGCCGAATTTATGAATAGTACGCCGTAGAGATGCGATGCATCGCGTCACTACCCACCACAAAATTTACCTGCGAAGAGATCCAACAAAACATGTAATTATTAGTTAATCCAATAGCAAAAAGCGGAGAAGAAAATCTTGACACAAAAATTACATGTTTAAACATCTATTTAATTATCTTTGTTCTATCAATTTAAAACAATCAAAATACTAATACAATGGCAACAGAAGCAGCAACAACAACCAAATGGGCAGTAGACCCAATGCATTCAGAAGTTCAGTTCAAGGTAAAACACCTGGTGATTTCAACTGTGACCGGCTTTTTCAGAAGCTTTGAAGGTTCGATGGAAACTGAAGGCGATAGTTTTGAAAACGCAAAAGTATCTTTGGCGATCGATATCGACAGCATTGATACCAACCAGTCGCAAAGAGATGGACACCTGAAATCTGCCGAGTTTTTCGACGCAGAAAAATATCCGCAGATCACTTTTTCTTCAACCTCGTTCAAAGCGACCGGCGAAGAAGATGAATATAAATTAGCCGGCGATTTGACCATCAAAGGCGTTACCAAATCTGTTACGCTCGACGCTGAATTCGGCGGCTCGGCCGACGATTTTTATGGTAATACCAAAGCCGGTTTTGAAGTAAGCGGCAAAATAAACCGCAAGGAATTCGGCTTAGGCTGGGACGGCATTACCGAAGCAGGTTCGGTTGTGGTAGGAGAGGACATCAAACTGATGATAAACATTCAGTTTGCTAAACAAAAGTAAATGGGATTTCTGAGCTCGGATTTTCGATTTCGGATTTAGAAAATAGAATTTATAATTTTGATCAGGGCTGATATTTTGATTTCAGAATATTGGCCCTGGTTATTTTTTAACTTTTTATTTAAATAAGCCTATTTTTGCGGCCAACCACAAGAAGCTGCGATAAAACGCAAATTCGCTATAAAAGCAAAATCCGAAATCGAACATCCGAAATTCGAAATCAAGAATAAAACATCCGAAATATCACCACCATGCTCATAAAGATCTACCCCGAAAACCCCAATCCCAAAGCCATCGAGCAGGTGGTACAGGTGCTGCGTAAAGGCGGGCTGATCATTTACCCGACGGATACGGTTTACGGTTTGGGATGCGATATTACCAACCATAAAGCGATAGAGGCCATTTGCAGGATACGAAACATCAAACCCGAAAAAGCGAATTTCTCCTTCATCTGTTACGACCTGAGCCATATTTCGGATTACATCAAACCCATCGACAATACAACCTTCAGGGTGCTGAAAAAAGCATTGCCCGGCCCGTTTACTTTTATCTTTAATGCTAACCACAACGTTCCCCGCCTGCTCAGTTCCAACAAAAAAACCGTCGGCATCCGCGTACCTGATAATAACATCGCCCGCGAAATAGTGAAGGTACTTGGTAACCCCATACTCTCGACATCCATCAAAGACGATGACGAGATCATCGAATATTCAACCGATCCGGAACTGATCCACGAAAAATATGAACACATGGTCGACCTGGTGATCGACGGCGGCTATGGCGAAAACGTGCCGTCAACCGTAGTAGATTGTACTGAAGGCGACTTTGAAATTGTTCGCGAGGGAAAAGGGGAGTTGGAGATGTATCTGTAGACACGAATTTTCACGAATAGGATTAATTTTCACGAATTCGCTTTGACATAGGAATTAAGGCCGGATAGAACTTACAAACTCCGGAATCTTCTTCAGATAATCATCTTCCCCAAGTAACTTTACAAACTTTGTCCCGACAATAGCTCCACTGGCATATTCGCAGGCCTTATTATATGATTTTTGATCGGTAATACCGAAGCCGATGATAGCAGGGTTTACGAGGTTCATCGCCTTAATGCGTTGATAATAATCTTCGATATTCACAGACAACCGCAAGGCGGTGCCGGTAATTGACGACGAGGAAAGCAGGTAAATAAAACTATTGCTCAGTTCATCGATCTTGCGTATCCGTTCTTCTGAAGTTTGCGGCGTAACCATAAAGATATTGCTCAGGCCGCTATTTTTAAAGACGCCGGCATAAAGTGTTTCATATTCATATATGGGCAGGTCGGGCACAATGATACCGTCTACACCAACTTCAGCCGCTTTTTTGCAAAAACGCTCAACGCCATATTGAACGACCGGGTTAAAATATCCCATCAGCATTATGGGGATGCTTACCCGCTTGCGCAGACCGGCTAACTGTTCAAACAACAGGTTTAGCGACATACCGTTTTGCAGCGCAACTTCTGAACTATGCTGAATAACCGGCCCGTCGGCCACCGGATCGGAGTAGGGGAAGCCAATCTCCAGGAAGTCGACGCCGGCTCTTTCCAACGCTTCCGCGATGTCGATCGTGGTATTAAGCTCCGGGAAGCCAGCGGTAAAATATATGGATAACAGGTTATTCTTTTTGGTGGCAAAAAGCTCGTTTAGTCTATTTTTCATAGCTGGTATTTAGTTTGGAGAGAACTGATGTATCCCATGGGATTTCAGCCCACAGTTCAACTTGAATCAGATCGTTACGGCCTTCAAAAAATGACATTGAAATATTTTTAGTAAAGCCAATTTTGAAGAATTCGTTAATTGGAATCAAATTCATCGTGTAACCGCCCGCTTGTAGAGCCACACTGCAATCATCACCTTCGATTATTTTTCCAACAAAGTGAAACCACCAACTGTATACATGGCCAGTTTCTTCATCGCCATAGTCGCACAATTCAAAATCTTTATTGATATCTATCCCAAGTTTTGTAAAAAGGCCTCTGATTTCATCAGGGTATAAATAGTCTCTTATCGTCAAAAACTCCTTGCATTGACCGCAATTACACTCTTCCGTACCGCTCAATGTAACTTCCTTATAAAGTTTTTCAGTTCCCAATCGATCAGATTGTAACAACCATCCTCTATATTTAATAATATCGTCTGTCACTTGTAAATCCTCTCAAAATCCGAAATATTTAATATAGGTATCCAAATCCTTATCCCCCCGGCCAGAAATGCAGATCACTACATTATCACCCGGCTTAAATTTCATTTTCTCCAGGTGGGCGAGCGCATGGGCGGTTTCAATAGCCGGGATAATGCCCTCCAGCTGGCAGCAAAGCAGACCGGCTTGCAAGGCCTCATCATCGGTTGCACTAACATATTCTGCGCGGTGAATTTTATACAGGTAAGCATGCTGCGGCCCGATGCCGGGGTAATCCAATCCTGCAGAAATGGAGTAGGGTTCAACAACCTGCCCGTCGTCTGTCTGCATCAGTATGGTGCGGCTGCCATGGAGCACGCCTTCGCGGCCCAAAAACGTGGTGGCTGCTGAATGCCCGCTGTCGACACCTTTGCCGGCCGCTTCAACGGCCACCAGTTTAACACGTTCATCGTCCAAAAAATGATAGAACATGCCCATCGCATTGCTGCCGCCGCCAACACAGGCCATCACATAGTCGGGTAGTTCGTTTCCGGTATGTTCTTTGAGTTGTTTTTTTGTTTCGAGCGAAATGATTGACTGAAATCTTGCCACCATATCCGGGTAAGGGTAAGGTCCAACTACCGAGCCGATGATGTAATGCGTATCCACCGGGTTGGCTATCCAGTCGCGCAGGGCCTCATTGGTGGCATCCTTCAGCGTTTTACTGCCCGACTTTGCCGGTACTACTTTTGCACCAAGCATTTTCATCCGCGAAACATTGGGCGCCTGCCGGGCCATATCAATTTCGCCCATGTAAACCACACATT
>Ga0206872_10368_pt1 | contig 11685 bp, 13 predicted proteins | sample Alteio_BWOrgCont_34_FD_152906 | JGI IMG/M metagenome (GOLD analysis project Ga0206872, IMG submission 152906) | Enriched cells from forest soil in Barre Woods Harvard Forest LTER site, Petersham, Massachusetts, United States -... | ecosystem: Environmental > Terrestrial > Soil > Temperate forest >... | reverse complement strand
TCGACGACGACAAAGGTGCGACCCGTGCCGACAAGCCGATCGCGCTGCTGCGGATCGACGCGCAGCGGCTCGACGGTCAGTAACTTGTGCCCCGTCATGGTGGCGACCTTCTGCGTCGCAACCACCAGTCCAGTCACCTTGGCAAGGAACATTGGGTTCCCCTTCCGATTAGCACGCGCGGGATTCTCGCTCCATGTACTCCCGGACCTGCCGGGCCACGACCAGCTCTTCGTTGGTCGGCATGATCCAGAGCTGCACGCGGCTGGCAGCGGAGTGGATCGCCATTTCTCCACGGGCACTGTCGTTTTTCAAGGGATCCAGGCGAATGCCAAACCAATCCAGATCGGCGCACACGGCGGCTCGCAGCCGCTTCGAGTTTTCCCCCATGCCTCCCGTGAACACGATTGCATCGGCGCCGTTGAGCAGCAGCAGGTAGGCGCCCAGATAATGGCGGATGGAGGCGACGAAGACGTCAATCGCCTGCCGCGAACGGGGACTATCATCGGCCTCGATGTCGCGCAGGTCGTTGTACCCGCTTAATCCGAAAAGCCCGGAGCGATTGGCCAGGTCGTCGAGAATTTGCTCTAGGGTTTTTCCCGTGGCCCGCATGACGGCCGGCAAGGCGAACACGTCGAAATCACCCACGCGATTATTTTGGGGCAAGCCGCTCTGCGGGCTCATCCCCATGCTGCAGGCCTCCGATACACCCTCGCGGATCGCGCATAGAGAACTGCTGCCGCCGAGGTGGCAGGAGATGATTTTCAAGTCGGATCGGCCGAGCAACTCCGCGCTGCGGCCGGCAATGTAGCGGTGGCTGGCCCCGTGAAAGCCCCATCGCTGAATCTGGTGTTTCGTGTGCCACTCGAGCGGTGCAGCGTAGAGCTGCTGAGCCACGGGCCGATCCTTATGAAACGCAGTTTCGAACGCGGCGATCAGTGGTATCTCCGGCAATTCTCGGCCCAGGAGCCGCATGGCAGCTACGTACGGTGGATTATGAGCCGGGGCCACGTCGGCATAGGCTTCCATCGCCTCCAAGACATGTTCATTCACCCGCTGCACATCGGTGATGCCGCGGGCATGGACTGCTTTGAAGCCGATGGCCGCGAGCTCCGAATTGTCCTTCAAGCAGCGCCGCTTGGGGTCGACCAATTGCTGCAAGCACAGGCGCACCGCGGCGGCATGATCCGGTATGGCGATGACGGCTTCCTCGCGCTGGCCGTTGGCCTCGACGAAGGCATTGGATTCCTGCGATCCAATGCGCTCGACGCCGCCCCGGGCCAGCAGCCGTTCGTCGGTCATGTCGAACAGCCGGTATTTGAAGCTGGTGCTGCCCAAATTGGCGACTAATACCTTCATCCCTTCTCGTTCCTCTGTCCTCAACCGGGGTTCATCGACTTGGCAATCACGCCGACGCAGCACAGGACGAACATGGGCAGAAAGCAAAAAGCGATAGTCATCAAGGCGTTGCGACGTGCCTCCGCGTCGTGGGCAGTGATCGCCGCGGCAAGGGACACGAAGATCATCACGGGGAAGAAAAAGAAGCAGAACGCCAGCGTCATCGGCCACACGGTGGAGAGATAAAGGCCGTCCAGCCAGCCCTGACGAATGGTGAACGGATGGGGCACCTCATCGGCCTTGAGCAGGCTGCGGCTGCGCTTGCGGCGCTTTTCGTTGCCAACCTTGTCGGCCGCTTTTTTTACCGCCTCGTCCTGCGGCAACGGGGCCATGTCATAGCCGCCGCTAACCTCCTCGCCGCCATCGTCAGCGCTCTCCTCACGGCGCGGCTCATCTCCCCAGTCTCCTTCGTCCGTCGGCATGACTCTACTCCGGCGTCTCGTCGTAGCCGCCGCTTCGCCTGGTGCACGACCATGCCGCGAAGCCAGTCATTATTTAATGTCCATCGCGAGTTGCATTAGCTTGGCCACAACCAGAAGAACTGAGACGATGCTACTGATGATCAGGAGGATCAGCGCCTTTTGCCTCGCCACGGGGTCCTTGCATGTGGCCGTGCCAATAATCCCGAAAATGAGCGGGAGCATGAAGCAGCCATTGCAACACAGGCCGAAAAGAACAATCACGACGATGTTGGTGTTGAGGAGTTCCTTTTCGATCCAGCTCCGCCGCCGAAATCGATCGCGATCCCGATCCTCCTCATAAGGATCGTCATCGCGATCGTCTCGGCGGCGCCGTCGTGGTCGGTCACCTTCATCGTCCTCATCCGCTGGTCGACGTCGCCCCGGTTCGTCCGTGATGTCTTCGTTATCTGCCATCGTAGCGTTCCTCAAATTGAGTCGCGGCCGGCAAGCTCTGCAATGCGGCCGCGGCCACAGTGAGGCCGCGGCCTATTCCCGACTTACTTGTTTTGCATAAGAGTCATGCCGCCACCGAAGCACATGTACCCCCCATTAAGTAAGAATATCACTACCCCAACAATGAGCATGATCAACGCGTTTTGCTTCGCTTTGGGATTGGTCGACGTGAAGTAGCCGATGGCTCCCAAGATGACACCTGCCGGCCAGCAGCAGCATGCAATAATGACCCAGATCGCGACATGCAGGTTGAGAAATTGGGTTTCGAGCCACCCCATCTGTGGGGGAGGAGGAACATCACTAGCCATTCAATTCTCCTTACATTGGGTTGTTCGGACACAAATTCATCCGCTCAGGATGAGCGCGCACAAGGTACAGCCCCGTGCTGTAAATTGCACTTATCTTCCGAGGAAAGTTTCGAGAACGTCGCGCTCCGGTCGCGGGATGACGTGAGCGCTGACAAGTTCGCCGTTGGCGCTGGCCGCGGCGGCGCCGGCGTCCACCGCCGCACGCACCGAGCCGACGTCGCCACGGACAAAGGTCGTGACAAACGCATTGCCGATCTGCACCTGTCCGGCCAACGTCACGTTGGCCGCCTTGCACATCGCATCCGTCGCCGCGATGGTTGCGATGTACCCTTTCGTTTCGACCAGGCCCAGCGCTTCGCCACCGTGGGCGTTGCGGCCCTCGTTGTTCGCCATGATGTTTATCCTTGAAAGGTATTTGGAATCACCGCCGGCGCCGCCGCCGTCGTTGGATCGCCAATGCGTTCTAACCACAAAGTCACAGAGTACACAGAGAGAAGAAGTAGACTAAGCTGCTTCCGACTGCCCGAGTACGGACTGATAGCCATTACTCTTTGGCCTTTTTGCATTTCTCTGAGCGCTCTGTGCCTCTGTGGTTAGAACGCATTGGATTGTTTTTCGTGATTACGCGCCCGCAGGCGTTGCCGGCTTCTTGCCCGCCAGGGGCAGCACGGCGCCGAGATCTTCGTGGGGCCGCGGGATGACCTGCACGCCAATCACCTCGCCAACCCGGCCGGCTGCGGCCGCGCCGGCATCGACCGCTGCTTTCACCGCGGCCACGTCGCCCACGACCAGCGCCGTCACCATGCCGCTGCCGATTTTCTGCCAGCCGATCAGCGTAACGTTCGCCGATTTCAACATCGCGTCACTGGCCTCGACCAGCGGCACCAGACCCCTGGTTTCGATCATGCCCAGGGCTTCCATATGTGCTGCAGCCATTTCGTTCTCCCGTTGTCGGTTGTCCGTAGTCGCCTTTTTCGGATCGGCCAACACTTATTTGAAGAGTTCTACTTTCGTCGCCCGCGCCAGGTTGACCGCGTTGCCCTCGTCCGTGTCCAAATGCACTTCCAGCTTTGCCGCCGGCGCCAGCCGCACCAGCAGTCCCTCCAAAATTGCGCCGCAATCGCTCTGCACTTTCAAGTTCAAACGGTCGCCGTCCTTGACGCCGTAGTAGGCCGCATCCTCCGGCCCGATGTGAACGTGGCGCTCATGGCGAATGACGCCCTTCTGCAATTGGATGAAGCCCTTGGGGCCCAGCAAGATGGCGCCGGGCGAATCGCGGTGGTCGCCGCTCTTGCGCACTGGCACGTCCAGGCCCAGGGAGATCGCATCCGTAAACGCCAGCTCCACCTGGCTGTGATCACGGCACGGTCCCAGAATACGCAGATTGGCGATAAGCCGATGTCGGGGCCCAACGATGGTCACGGTCTCCGCCGCCGCGAAAAACCCATCCTGGTAAAGCGGCTTGTGCACGGTCAGCTTGTGGCCCGCGCCGAACAACCGTTCCAGATCGGCCTGCGTAACATGGCAGTGGCGTGCCGACACGTTGACGACCAGGTTTGGTTTCCGGGTGCCGTTTGCACTGGCTTTGCCGTCGCCGAATTGCTTCCGCAGAGCGTCGCGCACGAGGCGCTCCACCAGCGTCCGGTCAAGGGCCCGTGCCCCGGTTGCCGTGCTCATTGCGTAAACTCCCCCGGCTCCCCGGCCACCAACAGGCGCACGCCGGCCCTCTCGACCAACTCCCGTTGCGCGGGCGTCAACCCGGCATCTACGATCAACGTGTCCACTTCGGCCAGCGGGCACAAATAGGCCAGAGCGGGCCGGCCGATCTTCGTGTGATCCGCCGCGACCACCACTTCGTCGGCACAACGCATCATCTGTCGCTGCGTCTCGACCAGCAGCAGATTGCTATTGAACAACCCCGCTGCCGTGATGCCGTTGCAACTCATCAACAATTGCTGCACATGCAGGTCCGCCATGGTGCGGATCGTCAACGGTCCGAGCGCCACACCAGTCTTCGGATAGACATAGCCGCCCAGAAGCACCAGGTCCGTCTCCCGGCTATTGCCAAACAGGTTGGCAATCGGCAAGCTGTTGGTGACGATCTGAAGCGACCGCCCGACCAGCAAGCGGGCGATTTCCAGGGTGGTCGTGCCGCCGTCGATCAGGACGGTGTCACCGTCGCCCACGCGCTCCACCGCCGCCCGCGCGATGGCTCGTTTTTCCTCCAGCTGAATGGCCGACCGCTCTTCCAGGGCCAGGAGCGCCCCGCTGTCTCCGACAAACACCGCTCCGCCGTGCGTCCGCCTCAGCGCGCCCTGCTGGTGCCAGTATTCGAGGTCCCGGCGAATGGTAGACGGCGATACCTGAATCGTCCGGGCAAGCTCGGCAAGGGGGACAAAGCCGCGTTGACTCACGAGATCGAGCACACGTTGACGACGTTCCTCGACCAGCACAGGAGCCTCAGCAACAACTTGATAGAAATCTCTCAGTCCTTGACAGATAGTGACAGCTTATGGTCGATATGATCCTCATGTCAAGAGTTTTCAATCATAAATTACCACAATTACCCAAGCTTGCGAGCATTTCCCTGAAAACAAGGACCAATCAGGCAGGCGTGTGCGTGGAGCGTGAGCCGTGTGGCGTGGACCGTGAAGCACGAAAGTGGTGCGTGAGGCGTGAAAGCATGGAAGCCTGGGACGCGAGGCGTGAAGCTTGGGACGTGAGCGTTACGCCTCACGGTCCACGCCTCACGGTCCACGCCCCACGCATCACGCGCTTCACGGCAGCAAGCGCCGCAGGAACTGCACGCCGGCAGCGACGTCGCCGACGCGATTCTCCCCCGCCTCCCGCTCGACGACGAGCCAGCCGCGGAATGCGATCTCTTCCAGAACGGAAAGGTAAGTGATCCAGTCGATATCGCCTGCACCCAAAGGCACTTCCTGGACGGCACGGCTGCTGCCGGACCGGCGGGCATCTCTGGCATGCATGTGCACGATTTTGCCCTGCAGTGCTCGCAAGCTGTCAAAAAAGTCGAAGCCGTTCATCAGGAGGTTGGCTGGATCGAAGTTGACTCCCAAGCTACCGGTGTCGAACCGGTCGAGAAAAGCGCGCAATGCCGAACCCGACTCTAGACCGGTTTCCAGGGCCAGCGTCGTGCCGGTGCGGTCGCCGTGGCCGCTCAGAAAGGTCAGCGATTCGCTAAGGACCGGACCGCGTGGGTCGTCATCTCCCACAGGGACAGCGCCGGCCTGGACGATCGTGAGCCTCGGACCAAGCTCGAAGCTGAGTGCCATCACTTGCTGCACGTGTTCGAGGCGCGGCTGCTGATCCTCCGTGGTGTCGAGGCCCCGGCGCAACGGGCACCCCAAGGCAGTAAGTTCCACGTTGTGGGTGCGAAGCAGGTTCCGGAACTCCCGGCGGCCGGTGGCCGACAGCACTTTTGGCGCCAGATCACCAACCGCATCCACCTGCACGCCCGCCACACCCATGCGGCTGGCCGCGGCCAGGGCCTGGCGGAGCGGCAGATTGAGTGATTCGAGGCGGACACCGAGCGTGAGGCGATTCATGGCGATCACCGCGAATCGGCGACGGCGGCACTGCCGTGCGTGAAATGGTAAAACGGTTTTACGAGTTCACGAAAACTCTGGGCCCGCAGCCAGACGGTGCCCCAGCGCGGGCTGCGTATGCGCATGTGTTTCTGGTAATCGGCGGCCGCGACCGCACGGAGTAGATAGCGACGGCCCTGCCAGGTCCACAGGTCATCGGTGTCTTCGGGAACCTGGAGCGCGGGGTCGAGATGGTAGGCGAAAACAAAAACAGCCTGGTATCCGGGTCCGGACAACTGCGCCCAGCGGCCGAGGCTGTCGACGTCGTCCAGCGTGGACCAGCACTCCCAGACGCGGCGCGGCCTGGCTGAATTGCCCCCGGGAAAACGCCGGCCCTTGACATCCACGATGAGTCGGCTGTCGCCGGGACCGAAAACCACGAAATCGACGCTCTTGAGCGGCGTGTCGCCGAGCAGCGCGCGCCGGGTTTCATCGACGGCGATGTAGCCAAGGCCGTGCCACTGCAAATAGGCCTCAAAAGCCGTCTCGTAGTGGTTAGTGCGGTCCATCACCGGGCCCCAGAGCACGACACACGCAGAACCCGCAACAAGCAACCAGGCTCCACTATCTGATTGTATCAAAGCGAAAAACCACGGAGCCACAGAGAAGACAAACACTCCATTCTCAGACAACTTGGCCAGTGAAGCAAAGATTCTGCATTCTCTGTGCCCCTGTGGCTAATTGCTTTCAGCCATTTATCCGAGCACGCGGCGGACGGCGGCGGCGACCTCGGCGGCAGGGACGGTTGATTCCTCCTGCTTCGCCAGGTCCTTGAGTTTCCAGACTCCCTGGGCGAATTCGTTCTCGCCGGCGATCAGCGCTACCTTGAAGCCGCGCTGGTCGGCGTATTTGAACTGAGGCCCAAGCTTCTTCGCCTCCGGATACACCTCGACGCCGATGCCGTCGGCGCGAAGGATGCGCCCCATCTTTTGGTATTCTCCCAGAAATTCCGGGCCAAATTGGACGATCAGGACCGGCGCCGGCGTCGCGGTTTTGGGCAACAGGTCCATCTCCTCCATTGCTGCCAGGAGGCGGTCCAGGCCCAGCGACGCACCGACGCCGGGCAGCCGTTGCTTCGTATACACGCCGGCGAGATCGTCGTAGCGCCCGCCGGAACAGACACTGCCGATGTCCGGCTTGTCCAGCAGAAACGTCTCGAAGATCGTGCCGGTGTAGTAGTCCAGGCCGCGGCAGATGCCAAGGTCGATCTGGATGCGGCCCTCAGGCACGCCCGCTTTTCCTGCGACTGACAGCAACTCCCGTAAACGACGGATACCCTCGGTAGCCTTCTGGTTTGGGGAACGGAGGAAGGACTCTGTAATCAGTTGCAAAATCTTTTGATTTCTATCATGGCCAATAGCTTCGGGCATCTCTGCATGTCGCACGATCACGTGGGCTTTGTCTCGGTCAACGCCTGCTTCCGTAATCTCATCGATGACCGCGGTCTTGCCGACCTTGGGCAATTTGTCAAGCGCTCGCAAGATCGGCACCGCTTTGTCTTGGAGGTCGTGAAGCTCCAGGAATCCGTTGAGAATGAGCCGATTGTTCACCCGGATCACGAAATTGTTGCCATCACCACCAAATCCAAGGGCGGTGAACAGATCGTTGATGACCAGGACCGTTTCGATGTCGGCGGCGTTGGACTCGGTGCCGATCGTGTCGAAGTCGCACTGCCAGAACTCCCGGTAGCGGCCGTGGCCGGTATTTTCACCGCGCCAGACCGGTCCCATGTGGTAGCGCTTGAATGGGGTGCCCAGCTTGCCGATGTGCTGGGCCGCGAACCGTGCGAGCGGCACCGTGAGGTCGAAGCGCAGCCCCACCTCCCGGTCGCCATGATCGCGGAAGCTGTAAATGAGTTTGTCCGATTCCGCCCCGCCCTTGCCCTGAAGGATTTCAAGGTATTCGAGCGCCGGCGTGTCGATGGGCGCGTAGCCGTAGGAGCGGTAGACTCGCCGGGCTTTCTCCAGCAAGTATTCACGCGGGATCATCAGCGCCGGCAAATAATCCCGGAAACCCCTTAACGTCCGTGGTTCGATCAAGGCCATCGTTCCCTCAGGGCAGTCGGCAGTCGGCAGTCGGCAGTCGGCAGTCGGCAGGATCCCGAAGGCGTTGGTGAGGTTCACCAGACTGCCGCCTGGCGAGGTTTGTTTTCGATCCGCTACCCAGCCGCAAGCCACCCCGTTTGGTGCCGACTGCCCACTGCCTCCTGCCGACTGATCAGTGCTTGTTCCGGTAGCGGTCGCTAAACTGCTTCATGAAGCGGCGTTCCTCGTCGCTCAGGGCGGACATGCCCTGGGCGGAGATCTTTTCCAAGAGCTCGTCCATGCGCCTTTCTTCCATCTCGCGCCTTTCCAGGTCGCGCTGCGCCTTCTTCATGGCGCGCTGCTGCCGCCAGCGCTTCCACCAGCTCGGCTTTGGCGGGGCCGGCGCTGCGGTCGAACCGTGTTCGCGCTCCAGGCTCGTGTATCCCTGCGAGAAGTCATACCCAAACAGCGAATCGTCCGCCCCCAGCTCCAGGACGTGCCATTGGTGCATGCAGGTGACAAAGATGAAAAAGGCCAAACCCAGGGCAAGCACCTCTTGGCAGATGATGGCATACAAGCCGACCACCACGGTCACCACAATGCCGGCGACGACGGCGGCAAACGTGGCGCGGCGGTAGCCGACGAAGAACCACAAGATACTCTGGAAAATGCGCCCGCCATCGAGCGGAAAGCCGATCAGCACCATGTTGACGAGGAATAGCAGCCAGTTGACGTAGAACAGATGCGTTAGCAGAATCGGCGCGCTATACGGTGGGAAAGACTGCGGGGTACCTTCCCACATCGTCACCATGACGCCGGGATCGCTGGCGGCGCCGCGGTAGTGGTACCCCTCCAGGGGATTCCAGATCGGCTCGATGCCGGGCGGGTGGATGAAATAGAGCAGAACGCCGCAAAGGACGCAAAGGATCAAGTTGACTAGCGGTCCCGCAGCGGCGGTGATGAGATTCGCGTAGGGCGTTTGCGGCACTTCGACATTGGCCAATCCGCCCAAAGGCCAGATGAGCACGTCCTGGGCATCGCCGCCCACCGAGCGAGCGCCGAAACAGTGGCCGAATTCGTGCAGCACCACCGACAAGAACAACAGCCCCATCACAATGGCCGCGTCAATCCACGCTCCTTCCGGACTGGGCACTGGCTTGGTTTGCCAGGCCACGCGCAGGATCAAGCCGGCCGCGATAAACGGGAACAACAGATGCACGCGAACGGTGATGCCGAACAATCGGCCAATGGGCAGGGACCAGGATAACGGATCGCGCATTGCGGCTACTCAGGTGTCGGTGCCAGCGTTGCCAGACAACCTATCCGATCTTATCATCGCCGTCGGGGCTACGCAATTGCTGCACACGATGAAGCAAGGGTGTGGACCGATGAATCAAGAACCTGGTCCGTCCGCGCCATTTACTCCACCAACCCATTGGTGCAATTGTTTGGATTGCTCGGAACGATACGGAACAGTATTCCCCCAACGAGTCTCGCGCAAAGACGCAAAGAACGCAAAGAAATGCACGTGCTGGCGTAAGTGCCCTGCTAGTTCCACCAGCCGAGTTCAAATCAAATCCAATTAGAATATCTTTGCGTTCTTTGCGTCTTTGCGCGAGACAGGTTAGGGTAGTCTTGGCCACGAGACCCTCATACTGCTGGCCAAGCTGAGGTAAGATCAATGTCGCGCGAAATCGTCTACGACGGCCGTCGCATTCGCGTCGCCGTCGCATCGCTGCTGCGGATTGATGGCCGCACGGCTACGAAGGAAATCGTCTTGCACCCTGGCGCCGTTGCGATCTTGCCCGTGGTCGACGATGAACACGTGTGCCTGTTGCGCAACTTTCGCTTTCCGCTTGGCCAAACGCTCTGGGAAATTCCAGCCGGCACCCTGGAGCCGGGAGAGGATGTCCTTCACGCCGCTCAGCGCGAATTGGCAGAAGAAACCGGTTACCAGGCGGCCGACTGGGAAATGTTAACGGCCTTTTATCCCTCGCCGGGCATCATGGACGAGGTATTACACGTGTTCGTCGGCAGCAGCCTGACACCTGGGCCGATGCGGCTGGGAATCGACGAACAAATGGAGCCGCAGACGGTCGCTCTGGCGTGGGTCCACGACGGCACCATCCGCGACGCCAAGACGATGATCGCGCTGCTTTTGTGGCAATCCAAAAGGCTGTAATTAGTACGGAGGTCACGAGCGGTTACAGATCGCGTTGCACAAGTCGGCCGCGAATGCCCTTCTTCGCTAATAGAACCTCCGCGGCACGGTAGCCACTGCGGACAGCCCCCTCCATGGTCGCCGGCCAACCGGTCGCGGTCCAGTCACCGGCCAATAATAGATTGGGCAACGGCGATGCCGGCGGCGGCCGCCAGCGATCGACGCCCGGTACGGCGCTGAAGGTCGCCGCCAGCTCGGTTACCACACGGGCCCGACGGACTGCCGTCGCCACGGCGGCCGGAAAGAGGCTTGCCAACTCTCCCAGGACGCGGCGCTGCACTTCATCGTGGCCCAACCCCCGAAACTGGCGGGCCGCGCTGACCACGACTTGCACATAATGCTCGCCCGGCGCGACCTCGCCGCGATTGAACACCCATTGGCCCACGCTATCCACCAGCACCGCGTGCGGCAACTCCATCACCGGGCGGTCATACCAAACATGCACGCTGGTTATCGGCGATGTTTCCAGTCGGCGCAAGTTGATGAAGCAGTCGTGTGCTCCTACGGTCTCCGGCGGCAACAGGTCGAGTAGCCGTTCGAAGGGAACGGCTGCGACGTACCAGTCGGCCTTGACTCGGGACCCGTCGCGCATCGTGATTCCGGCCACGGCGCCGTCGCGAATTTCAAATCGTTTCGCCGCTTGCCCGAGCAGCAGCTGGACGCCGTGCTGCTGGAGCCAAGCTTGCAGTTCCGGGCCATAGAGGCGGCCCAGTGGTACCGTTGGCAGGGAAACCTCGAAGCCGCGGCGGTGGCGCAGGAAGCCGTCGACAAAAACCTTGCGAGCATAACGCAGGCCGATGCGGTCGACCGTTTCGTTGAGCGCACTGGTTAGTACCAGCCCCCAGAATCGCTCTATGGTCCGCGGCGTCTGCCGGTGTCGCACCAGCCAATCGGCAAACGAAGTATCCGCCGCCTGCGGACCCGCCCATTCCAGGACCAGCAGGCCCCACGCAATCCGCGCCTTTTCCCCAGCCGTCAAATAATGCGCCTGCAAAAAACTCCGCGCCAGATGAAACGGCGCTGGCCAGCGGTCGGCCCCGAAGCGGCTCACCCGGCGGTCCGGCGTCATGAAATAAAGCCAGCGTTGCGGCTGCAGAAGATGGTCAACGCCGACGGTCTTGCAAAAATGGGAAAAATTCGTGCAGCAGCCCATGCTAACGTGCTGACATGCGTCCACCAACTGTCCGGTTGCGGAATCGGTGAAAGATCCCGCCCGAC
>Ga0206872_10367_pt1 | contig 11703 bp, 13 predicted proteins | sample Alteio_BWOrgCont_34_FD_152906 | JGI IMG/M metagenome (GOLD analysis project Ga0206872, IMG submission 152906) | Enriched cells from forest soil in Barre Woods Harvard Forest LTER site, Petersham, Massachusetts, United States -... | ecosystem: Environmental > Terrestrial > Soil > Temperate forest >... | reverse complement strand
GTGAACCGGTAGTTTGAAAAGCTAAAAATAAAAGTATAGCTTAGTCATTAAATAGCGACCAATGACAAATTTCTACAAATTACCCCTATCAGTTTTAGTATTAGCCAGCCTTAATTGCTTTGCCCAAATAACATTGCCTGTGCCGCGGAATATACAAACCGCTTATGTTAAAGGCACACGAAACACCAATGGTGCGCCGGGGAAAAATTATTGGCAAAATGTAGCTGATTATACCATTAAAGTGAATTTCAATCCGCAAAACCGCAACCTGGCAGGTACAGTCTCAATTGATTATACCAATAACAGCCCCGATACCTTAAACCAGGTTAATTTTAAGCTCTATCCCAATTTTTATAAGAAAGGCGCCATTCGCAATATGCCCGTGTTGCCGGAAGATATAACCGACGGTGTTCAAATACAGGAATTGAGCATCAATCATCAGGACCAAAACGAAAAACAATGGACTATTGACGGGACCAACATGACTGTCAAAACTCCGGTTATCCTGCCAAAACAGTCCATACATTTTGATATTTCTTATGCTTACACATTAAATAAAACGTCGCACGTGCGCACCGGACAGGTTGACAGCGGCGCTTTTTTTATTGCCTATTTCTTCCCGAGGATTACGGTGTTTGATGACATTGACGGTTGGAACCAGCAGCATTACCAGGGTATACAGGAATTTTACAATGATTTTTGTCACTTTAATGCCGAAATCACGGTACCCGGCGATTATGAAGTTTGGGCTACGGGTGACCTAAAAAACGCAAATGAGGTTTACAGTGATAAATTTGCGCGACGCATAAATGATGCTGCAACAAAAGATAAAGTTACGGATGTTATAACCGGGGCCGACCTTGCCGCCGGAAATATTACGGTAAATAAAACCGCCAATACCTGGAAATTCGAGGCAAATAATGTTACCGACATTGCATTTGCAATAAGCAACCATTATATATGGAAATCATCCAGTTTGATCGTTGATCCCAAAACCGCAAGGCGTACACGAGTAGACGCGGTGTTTAACGCAGATCATGAAGATTATTTTGAAGTAATTAATTACGCCCGTAAAACGGTAGAAGCCATGAGTTACCAATTTCCGAAATGGCCATACCCCTACCCTCATGAAACAGTTTTTGACGGTTTGGACCAGATGGAGTACCCGATGATGGTGAATGACAATCCTGAAGAGAAAGCCGTGGATGGGATAGAGCTTACCGACCATGAAATTTTTCATACCATGTTCCCTTTTTATATGGGTACAAACGAAACTAAATATGCATGGATGGATGAAGGCTGGGCCACCATTGGCGAATGGGTGATCAGTTCGGTTATCGACCCGAAAGTTACCGACCTGTTTGCAATTTCCGGATATGAATACAATGCAGGCACAGAAAACGACCCCCCGATTATAACATTGAGCACCTTTATGGATGGTACGGCGTACGAAACCAACTCATACCCCAAACCGGCTTTGGGATACCTGTACGTGAGGGATATGCTCGGCGACGCCTTGTTCACAAAAGCATTACACTATTATATTGAACAATGGCACGGCAAACATCCCATGCCTTATGATTTTTTTAATTGTATGAATACAGGCGCCGGCGTTAATCTTAACTGGTTCTGGAAAAGCTGGTTTTTTGACGGCGGTGTGCCAGACCAGGCTATTAGCAAAGTGAATATCCTTAAAAATCAGTATACGGTTACCATTACCAATATTGGCACAAAACCCGTCCCGGTTGATCTGACTGTATTTTATAAAGATGGCAGCACACAACTATTGCACAAAAGCATCGCCTGCTGGAAAAATGGCAGCAAAACCGTGACGCTCAGTTTTACGGCCGGCAAAGCTGTTGAAAAGCTAATTTTGGGAAACGGCTATGATGCCGATGTGAATAAGGCAGATAACATTTGGGCGGTTAAGTAAAGAGTCAAGAACCAAGAGTCAAGAAGATAGCATCTGGATTAGCTATTCCTTTGAAAAGAGAGACAAAAACGGTCGGTCCATGCGGACAAATAACCGAATATGTCCTGATTTTTATTATTTATCTTGATTCTTGACTCTTGGTTCTTGACTCTTGCGCTTTACTTATTTGAATGTAAAGCAATATGATTTCCTTCAGTGTCAACAAAACCGGCCATATAACCTATTTCGTCACTTATTTTGGTTTTTGGCATCATAACCTGGCCACCGGCAGCATCAATTTTCGCTAAGATAACCTCCATATCGGGGTTGGCATTCAAATAAACTTTTACGCCGTCGGCGCTTGGTTTGTGGTAAGGGCTTTCAACCAATCCGCCGCCTACTTTTCCTCCCATCATGTCGGCGGGGAAATAGGCCATTTTCATGCCCATCATGTCTTGTTCCTGCATTTCAATAGAAAAAATTGCTTCGTAGAATTTTTTCGCCCTGGCAATATCGGTTACAGATATTTCGAACCAGTTTAGAGCATTTGTTCCGTCCATAGTTTTTTGTTTTTTTAGTTTTTAATTGTTTTTAAAGTTATTTACTGCTTATTAAATTAATGTACATTGAATGATAAATCATTTTTCGTTTAATGACCCAAACTTACCGGCAATTTCAGATACCGATAGCGTGTAAATACGACAACCTTAGGGGTTGATTGCGACAATGAAATATTGTACGTTTGACCAGGATCAAACAGATTTTACCGATTAATTGGATTCTAAAGCTATTTCGCTGAAATCCCTGAAATCTGCTTAATCCCGGTTCAACTTATTAAATTAAAAATCATGAAGCATGTATCCGTTTTGGTCCCAAACAGCCCCTGCATATTAAGCAGCGTTATTGGCGCTTACAAGGTATTTACCACTGTGAACATGGCCCTTGCAAACCATGGGAAAAAACCTTTCTTTAACATAAAACTGATTGGCATTACCAACGAAACCTCGTTATACGACGGCCTTTTCGCTGTACGCCCTGACGCATTGCTGGGCGATGTACAAAAAACCGATCTTATTATTATCCCGGCGATACAGGGGGATATGCCCACCAGCCTTAAATTAAACTCGCCTTTTATTCCCTGGATAATTGACCAGTATAAACAAGGCGCCGAGGTCGCCAGCCTCTGCACCGGGGCTTTTTTACTTGCATCCACAGGTTTGCTGAAAGGTAAAAAATGCTCAACGCACTGGATAGCTGCGGACGCTTTCAGGCAGGCTTTTCCTGAAGTAAAATTGCAGCCGGAGAAAATAATTACCGATGAGTTGGGCATGTACTCCAGCGGTGGGGCCTATTCATTTTTGAACCTGATGATTTACCTGGTCGAGAAATTTTGCGGGCGCGAGATGGCAGTTTATTGCTCAAAAATGCTGGAAATTGAAATTGAGCGTAAAAGCCAGTCGCCCTTTGCCATATTTACCGGGCAAAAAGAACACGAGGATGAACCGATTAAGAAAGCCCAGCTATTTATGGAAAATAACGTGAGCAATAAAGTATCGGTTGACCAGCTTTCAGACATGTTTGCCATAAGCCGGCGGAATTTTGAGCGGCGCTTTAAAAAAGCAACCTCAAACACCCCGGTTGAGTACCTGCAGCGCGTAAAAATTGAAGCTGCTAAAAAGAGCCTTGAATCGAGCCGCGAAAATATTAACGAAGTGATGTATTCAGTAGGCTATTCTGATAGCAAAGCCTTTCGTACCATGTTCAAAAAAATAACAGGGCTTTCGCCGGTGAGTTACCGGAATAAGTACAACAGGGAAATGGCGGTGAGTTAACTAAAGTCGGGAAGTCCGAAAGTCCGAAAGAGACGGCTAATTATTTTGGCTCGCGTATTTTCTTTCGAAGATAAGATTAGCCTGAACTTCTATGTCGTTTGTAACCGATATTAATGTTAAGGTCTTTTTGTTACTTATCCGCCATGCATAAACACCTATATCTTTACTATTCAAAATAATTGTATCCCTTCCCTTATACCAATCAGCGGCCCACTTCATATTATTAGACGCCCCAGTCTGAAGCGTATTTATTTTTCTATATGAACTATCATACAAGGTCAAAACGACGCATTCCCATTTTGATTTATTTACGTCCTCATTAATTGTTGCGGTTAATTTATATAGCCTTGAAGGCGAGCCAAGAAACTCGGGGGGCCGATACATATGCAAACACGACATTAAAACTATTGCCATGAATCCAAATAAAAACATTTTCATAAAATATCCTTTTTAAACCGGAACTAAATACAATATTCTTAAACCGGAGGCCAATTGGTACGTTTAGCTTTGTCAACTTTTTAAAAGTTGACAAAGCTTTAGCATTAGCCGACAGAACTATCCTTTCGGATACACAAAAGATGTTGATTCTTCTCTCATTTTAATTGGACGAACTTCAATTCTCGCGGTTTCTGTATATGCAAATTCCGGGTTGCCTTTTGCAATTTCTATAGCCTCATCAAGGTTGTTCGCAAGGATATGGTAATAGCCAGCGATCACCTCTTTGCTTTCATTATAAGGCCCGTCTTTCCATGCACCCTTTGATCCGGAAATCATTTTACCCTCGCGCACCAATGGCTGCGCACTCACAAGATTGCCATTTTTTATCAGCTCTTCGATATAAACCTTGCATGCATTGAGAAACTCTTCATTTCTTTCAGGTGAAAAGCTTGATTTGCTGTCGGCATCATTGCGGATCAATAACATAAATTCTTTCATCTTTTTTAATTTTTTAGTTAATAACTGTTGTTGATTTTTGCAATGACAAACAAGTTTCAAAAAAGGACATGCTCATAAAAAATTTATTAGACAGGCGAAATCAATTCCGAAACCGCAAGGCTTCCATCCAAATATTGAAGTAATTGGGTGCATGCAATTTCGGCGAACTCGGCAAATACCTCTTCAACTGTCCACCCGATGTGCGGGGTAAGCATCACGTTATTTAACGAGCGTAAAGGAGAATCGGGCGAAAGCGGCTCATTGGTAAACACGTCCAGTCCGGCCCCGCCCAACGGGCCGTGAGTGAGCGCTTCGATTAGCGCCGTTTCATCAACTATGGCGCCGCGCGAAGTATTTACCAGGATTGACCCTGGCTTCATGGCCTGCAGCTTTTTGGCATCTAACAAACCTGTTGATTCCGGCGATAATCTCAGGTGGATGCTTACCACATCGCTTGTTTGCAGCAGTTCATCTAACGGCAGGCGGGGAATATCGCCGGGGGCAGCAGCACTTCCACCCTCCCTGTGCCAAGCCACCACTTCCATGTTAAATGCGGTTTTCGCAATATGTGCTACATTATTGCCATGCCTGCCTAAGCCCAATATGCCTAAGCGGCGGCCTTTTAGCGTACGGCCGGTAAGCAATGGCCATTCCCCGGCACGCATGGCTTGCTGCGCCTGCGGAACCAGGTGCATGAGGCCGAGCATCATAGCTATAGTAAGCTCGGGCACCGATGCAAGCGGCGCTTTTATGCGCCGGCCCAGCGCTATGGCAATGCCACGTTTTTGCGCTGCCTGCTGGTCGATATGATAAGCATGCCCGCCGGTTTGCAGCACCAGCTTTAATTGCGGTAGCCGGGCAAAAACTTTTTCGGTTAAAGCTGTGCGCTCACGTATAGCCATCAAAAAGGTTACGTTGGATAATTCAGCGTCAGGGATGGCATCAATCGGCACAGGCAAGAATTTTATATCGACTGATTCTTTTAACCGGCCCCAGGAGGGTGATGCGGCAATAAGGCCTTCCCAATCGTCTAATATCAACAGTTGAGGTTTCATTGCACTAAAATAGATACAAATTCGGGAAGACATGCAGCTTTGTCAACTTTTAAAAAGTTGACAAAGCTTTTGGAATTCGCAATTACTACATCTCTTTTTCAGTCCGATCAACATAATCCAGCGTCCCGCCGAAACAATCACTTTCGCCCGTCATATATCCTCTATTAAAAAGAACATGGGCAAATAGCTTCATTTCAATATCAGAAAGCCGGATCGAAAACTTTTTGGTTGTTTTTATTATTTCTACAACCTTATCAAAATTGTATTTCGTTTTTATTTTTGGAAGCTGAGCCGGGTCGTAATCAAAAAAGGAAATATTTTCGAGCGCCTTTCTGTTTCTAAATTCAAAAAATAGGTCTCTTTTGCTTTTTGCAAAAGCTAAAACCTCGCCATTGTCATTATAATCCTTTTTGAGTTCAATAGCTAACGCGCCTATTAAAAATTTACCACTTATACAAATTTCCTTTACCTGGCCGGTATTAAGGTTTTTCGCCTTGATAACTGTAAAATAGCTGTAGGTGGAATTATTTTCGATAGCAGCAATGAAGTTTAAATATTTTTCACCGGCCAAATCTTTATCATTCCTAAAGTTAAGCAAAGGAAAAGTCAGTACAAAAACTAAAATCAGAGGTAACTGTTTCATAGAATTGGACACATTATCTTAATTGATTTATGCGGATAAAAGTCGACCTGTTCAGATTTGTATTTTATAACACGCTTCTATTTTTTTGCCCGATATTCTTTCACTATATCATTTAGTTGCCTGACGGCATCCTGCTTTTTGATGGTCCCGGTTTCCGATTTATCAAAAATATTCGTTAAAAGGATTGTTATTCCAATTTCTGTTTTTTCCAAATGGTAATACAGTACCCTGAACCCACCGCTTTTACCGGAACCTTTACTTTCGTCTGCCAAACGAACCTTGAACATGCCATTTCCATAAGAAACACCCAGGTTCGGGTTTGCAATTAATGCTTTTTGCAAGTCATCAACAGATTGTTTAAGGGTATGATATTTTTTTGCCAATGGCTTAATATCGCGTTTAAACTCAGGAGATACCTCAACTGTATTAATCATTCCAAAGTTCGGAGAAGGGGATAGATTTAATTTTACCGTCTTTTATCAATAAAGCTTCTTTCAGGCCTCTTTTTAGCAACGCCAGTTCAGCCGGGCTTAAATCTTCATCGTCCGCATCAATGTTAACAACGTTGCCGCCTTTCGATCTAACGATGTCGGTTATTTCTCCTGTTTCATTGTCTGGAATTTCAATAATCAGCGTTGTCATGATTCAATCATTAAGTTCAACACAAATATAAATAATAAATTGCCACAAATATCCCTGTTAAAAACACGCTATGATTTCCGTTTCTCCGGCACTACAATTTCAACTTCTTCAAAAACCCGCTTTCGAACATGGCAGGAGATAAAAATTGCAGGGCAGGTAAAAACTTTGAATTCTTACCTATCGGATAACTGAACTTCGGATCTTTTGCCGCCACAATTTTTAAAACAAGTTCGGCAACCGGCTCGGGTGTAGGCGCTTCGGCCACCGAATTTGCAACAAAATCGCTGGTAAGTCTTCTTATCTTATCATAGTCTGTAATGGAGGCGGGCGCCTGGTCGGAGGCAGCATCGATATTGGTTTTATAAAAAGCCGGTTCTATTAAAGAAACTTTGATATTGAAATTCATCACTTCAAGCCTCAGCGATTTAAAAAAGCCTTCCAGCGCATGTTTAGTGGCAGCATAATAACTGCTCATCGGAATGCCGATTAAACCGGTTAACGAGCCGGTGGTAATAATTTTGCCGCTCCGCTGCTTACGCATAATTGGCAGAACGGCTTTTGTCATTTTTACGGCGCCCCAAAAATTTGTTTCGAACTGCCTGTAAGCTTGTTCCATAGTTGTTTCTTCCACCGATCCGCCCAGGAAACCCCCTGCATTGTTGATCAGCACGTCCAAAACGGGTGTTTTGGTCAATAACACTTCCACACATGTTTGAACAGATGCCTCGGATGTAACATCCAGTGCCAGCAGCTCGAAGCGCACTTTGCCCCTATTTTTTTCGGGATGGCGGCTCGTGCCGAATACTCGGTAACCATTGTCATGAAGTTTGTTGGCGATAAGCAGCCCTATCCCCGAGGTTGCCCCTGTTACTAATACTGCTTGTTTGTGTGCCATGTTTTTGTTGTAAGGTTACACTGCTGCGAGGTTTTAAAGTTGAAGTGGTTGAAACTTAATCAACTACTCACCAAATCAACCTAATCAACTTTTAACATTTAAATCATAACTTTACCTTGCAAAATGCAAGTACAAATCTATGTATTTACTTGTAAAATGCAAGTGAATTCTATATTAATTATTCATGCAAAAAACAATCAATAAAAGGTCCGATTGCCCTATAAGCTGCTCATTGGACGTATTCGGCGACAAGTGGTCGTTACTCATCATCCGTAATTTAATGTTTTACAACTTGCACACCTACGGCGATTTTTTAAAATTGCCCGAAAAAATAGCCACTAATATCCTGGCCGACAGGCTGATGATGCTTGAAAGTACCGGATTAATATCAAAAGAAGATCATCCTGAAAGTAAGGCAAAAATATATTACAAACTCACCCAAAAAGGGATAGACCTGCTGCCCTTAATGGTTGAAATTAGTTTATGGGGCGATAAATATTTCGGAACTTCGCCATATGCCGAGGAAATGATAAAACGGGCAAAAAAGGACAAGGCAGGGTTTATTAGATCGTGGTCGGCAACGCTGGAGAATTGAAAACATCGGGCGGGCATCGCCTCTATCCAGCAAGATTCTGCTCAATACGCTTATTGACCGCTTCCTTCCCGCAAACAACCGCGATAAATTCGGTAACCAACTTATTTGGATGATCAAATGTAGAGCTGTCCTGTGGAACAAAAAGGGTTGCGATAAAAAATTTGTGACCCTGCAGTTCTAATATCCTTGCTTCATTGCTGCTGTCACTCGCAACTATTTTAAATCCGTTTTTATCAATGTCCGACTGAAACCCGGGGTTTAAACCAAAATTGCAGTAGTATTGCGCTTCTATGGTATCCGAATTAAAAATGCTGTAAGTCAATGATTGCTTGTCGGTAATATTAATTTCCAGTTTTTGGCCGTAAAGTGAACACGTTAGCGGAGTGATTACAAGTTTGGATGCATAAGGGTCATATTCGGCATGTTCGGCATCGGTTATATTTAAAACATTCCTGGCAAATTCAATAACCATGTGCTGAAAGCCGCCGCAGGTACCAAGCGTCGGGATATTATTAAGCCTTGCATATTTTATAATTTCCAGGGCCCCGGCCATTGATTTATACGGGCTTCCGGGTGCAATCCAAAAGCCGTTATAATTTTCTACAATTGACGTCATGTCATCTATAATACTGTCGGTCGGGACCCAGCCAGCCTGCAGGTCAAGTTTCAAATAATTCTTCGCATGTTCAATGGCATTATTTGTAGCAATATGGGTTCGCGACGAAGAATTAAAATCTCCTATTATGGCAAGTTTCATATGGTAAAACGATTGTTTGGGCAAATTTACCAAAAACGCTGATGCGGCTGAAATAAATGACGCAAATGCCGTAACAAAGAGCCTGTTTAATCGTTCATACACTATAACCGTTAGTATTTACAAAAAAGCACCTGCATTTATTGGTTTTAATCAATAAAAACGTTTTCCTGGTTGATAACAAGCGCAATTAATTACGGCGCGCAACCAATAAGGCTGATACAGGCCAACAAGGAAAAAACCATCCCTGTTACTATTTTATTAAACATCCATGCCTTATCGTAAAGAAGATGATCATGCCTGTTTGCTCAAGATGTAAGAATCAAGAGCCAAGAATCAAGACAAAAGAAGAATAAACCAGGACAAACAAGTTCAATCCCGGCAGGACCAAAATTAATCGTTCGTGTATGCTAAAAACCGATGCGATTATTTTTCCTGGTTCCCGATTCTTAGCTCTTGATTCTAAATAATATTTACATTAATTTATTAGTCATGATCATACTTATTTTTTTTATTGCGCACTGGTTCCTGTCATTGTTTTTTCAAACATTTTTTCAGCACCGTTACGCCTCCCACCGCATGTTTACTACCAGTAAATTTTGGGAACGTGTTTTTTATATTATGGCCTACCTTTGCGAAGGCGCCTCATTTTTAAATCCCCGCGCCTATGCTATCATGCACCGGGAACACCATGCTTACAGTGACACCGCAAAGGACCCGCATTCGCCGCACTTTTTTCCGGATATATTTCAAATGATGAAATACACGGTTAAAACTTTTGGAGACTACCTGCAAAAAACCAGGAACACTGAAGAGCGGTTTAAAGGCAACTACCCTGAATGGCCTTTTATCGACAGGATTGGCTCATCAATACTTTCGAGGCTGCTGTTTGGTGCCGCTTATACTTGTTACCGTTCTTTTTTTATCTTCATCAGGCAGACCGGCCCTTTCATCCGCACGGGATAAAGTGAGCACAGGCAGGTTTTCACTTTGGTTTACCGTAAGCCCGCGCAAAAACTTCGACAGGTCGTACAAACGTTTAGCTATAACGTGTACCACCTCGCCTTCGCGCTGCAGGTGGCCTTCTACCATCAGCAGTTTGGATTGCAGTATCTCTTTCCTGTATTTGTCGAAAAGCTTTTCGAAGACTACCAGGTTTGCGCTGCCTGTTTCATCTTCAATGGTAATAAAACAAATGCCTTTTGCTGTTCCCGGTCTTTGCCGTACCAGCACCAGGCCTGCCGCTTTTACAGGCGTACGGTCGGCCGTTTCATTTAGTTCTTTTGCCGACAGTACATGCAGCAAGCGCAATTTTTCGCGCACAAAACTAACGGGGTGTGCTTTTAAGGATAAGGAAGTAGAGGCATAATCCTGCACCACATGCTCAGCAGGGGTCATTAATGGCAATGCTACCTGGCTTTCGGCGGCGCTTTCAGAGGGTTGACCGGCAAACAGGGCGATAGGGCTGTCAGCCAGGGCAGATACCTCCCATAAAGCCTGCCGGCGGTCGAGCCCTAAGGAGCGGAAAGCATCCGCATCGGCCAGTTTTTCCAAAGCCGCCAGGGGCACACCTGCATCAAGCAGGGCGGGGATGCTGGTATACTGTTTCGTCCTGGCAGTTACCAAGGCATCCACATCCTCCTCGCGCATGCCTTTGATCTGCCTGAAACCAAGCCGGACGGCACGGTAGCTACCCGACTGTTCTTCCATCGTATTATCCCACAGCGAATAATTCACATCAGCCTCGCGCACTTCCACGCCATGCCTGCGGGCATCGCCCACTATTTGCGCCGGCTGGTAAAAACCCATGGGCTGGCTGTTGAGCAAAGCCGCTGTAAATACATCAGGATAATGGCATTTCATCCACGACGAAATATAAACCAGGTGCGCAAATGATGCGGCGTGGCTTTCAGGAAAACCATAGCCCTCAAATCCTTTTAGTTGTTTGAAAACCCGGCGGGCGAAATCTTCCTCGTAACCTTTGGCCAGCATGCCGTCGACAAACTTTTTTTCGAGCTGGTACAACTTGCCGTTTGCTTTGAAAGAGGCCATACCCCTTCTCAGTTGATCTGCTTCGGCTGGTGTAAAACCAGCCGCCACAATAGCGATCTCCATTGCCTGCTCCTGGAACAACGGCACACCCTTGGTTCTGCTTAAAATTTCTTTCAGTTCCTCCTTCGGGTATTCTTCCGGCTCCTCGCCGTTTCTGCGGCGCAGGTAAGGGTGCACCATGTCGCCCTGGATAGGCCCGGGCCGTACAATTGCCACCTCGATCACCAGGTCATAAAAACACCTGGGTTTCAATCGCGGCAGCATTGACATTTGCGCACGGCTCTCAATCTGGAAAACGCCGATGGTATCGGCATGGCAGATCATCTCGTATACATCCGGGTCATCCTGCGGGATATTGGCCAGCGTAAGGTCGAGGTTATAGTGTTG
>Ga0206872_10366_pt1 | contig 11724 bp, 16 predicted proteins | sample Alteio_BWOrgCont_34_FD_152906 | JGI IMG/M metagenome (GOLD analysis project Ga0206872, IMG submission 152906) | Enriched cells from forest soil in Barre Woods Harvard Forest LTER site, Petersham, Massachusetts, United States -... | ecosystem: Environmental > Terrestrial > Soil > Temperate forest >... | reverse complement strand
CTCTCGCACCACGGTGAGCGTGGCCGATCCAATTTGCCTTGTATGAATCATGAAGAACTCCTTCCTTGAAACTAAAACGTTCTACCGGTTTTGCCGCACTTCCCAAAGTAAGCCTCGCTTTGACGCGCGTAGCTTGTCGACAATTCCACTTGGGAAGAAATAGACGGAGAGGGCGAACCACAGGAGCCAGGGGGCGGATCAAATAGTCTGGCGATCAGTTGGAACACCAGAATCTTGTACTCGGCCGCGACCGGTGCCGTGGACAGCCCGCCAAGCGTGTGCCCTACCGCAAGATGAATGTTCCGGAGAGTTTCAACAAGCGATTTAGGCTGATGCGACGCATCAGTCTTGGTGATGGGTCAGTCGCGCGGTTGGTGGTCGGCGTCGGAAATGGCAAGGAGCGTCCCTCCTTCGAGCGGCTGCACCGTCTCAACACGCAGTATCTCGGATGGCTCAACGCTGACCGAAGCGTCTTCTTGCAAATTATAAACATACCAAGTAGTATGTTTTGGGTGGCCTAAAGAGGTCTCGGCTATGACCCCAGGTGCGCCGCACGGCATCGGGTAGGCGTGCCTGATGTTTGGACGCGAGCATGCGCGGCGTGTGCATGCCGATCATATCGGCGCTGCCGTGACAGTTCATGGAGACATATCACATGCGTTGGAAGAACAGGCCGGAAGGGGCGAACTGGGGCGATTTTGGACCGGATGATCAACTCGGACGCCCCAACCTGATCGGTGTGGAGCAGGTGTTGAAAGGCGCTGCCGAGATACGTTCGGGGCATAGCTTCTGCCTCTCGTTGCCGCTCGATTATCCTGGGGAGAGTAAGCTCAATGTGCGCCGTCGGCCACCCGTTTTGGGGCCGACCATGAAGGATGGTCTAGCCTACGTGAACTTTCCTTTTGCGCGTCTCGATGAGCAGGCAATCGACGTAATCAGCGACGACCAGGTCCTGTTGAGTCTGCAATATTCGACGCAATGGGATTCGCTCGCACACGTCGGCGCGCTCTTCGATGCCGACGGCGACGGTGTTGCCGAAAGCGTTTATTACAACGGCTACAAAGCGAACGTTGATATCGTCGGTCCGGTGGATTATCGCGCTGACGACGCATTCAACGCACACGCCTGCGCGAGTGAACACAGTCATGCGGACGCACTCGGAATCGAGAATCTGGCGGTAAAGGGGATGCAAGGACGGGGCGTGTTGCTTGATCTCGTCTCTCATTACGGCCGAGAGTATCGGACAGTCGGATACGATGATCTCATGTCGGTGATCGAGGCCGGCGGGGTTCAGATCGAGCGCGGCGACATGTTGCTGCTGCGCACCGGGTTCGCGGAGATGGTGCTCGAAATGAACCGTAGCCCCGATGTGGCCATTCTCGACTCGCATTGCTGCGCCTTGGATGGACGGGATGAGCGTCTATTGCAATGGATCACCGATTCCGGTATCGCCGCGCTCGCCGCTGACAACTATGCAGTCGAGCGCTATCCGGCCCGGCCGGTAAGCGGTGACCATCCTTTGTTGCCATTGCATCATCATTGCCTCTTCAAACTGGGTTTGCCCTTGGGCGAACTCTGGTATTTGCGGGAATTGGCCGAATGGCTACGCGCTAACAAGCGTTCTCATTTCATGCTGACTGCGCCGCCGCTGCGCCTACCCGGCGCGATGGGGTCGCCCGTTACGCCGATTGCTACTGTCTAGTGTTTCTGATATCAGCCGAGCAGAGTATGACCAAAGAAAGAGTACTGATCACGAGTGGCGCTGCCGGAATCGGCGCAGCGTGCGCCGAGCGATGCAGAGAAGATGGCTACGAGGTCGTGACAATCGACCGGATCGGCAATGGCCTTATCGCGGATCTGACGGACCCGGCGGCGACCGCACGTGCGCTTGATGAAGCGCTGAGGAACGGGCCGATCACTCGACTCGTCAACAACGTCGGTGTGGTTTGCCCCGCGAGCGCGGATGAGCAGACGTTTGCAGAACTCGACCTTGCCTGGTCGCTGAATGTGCGCTGCGCGATGCAGTGCATGCAAGCAGTCCTTCCAGGGATGATCGCAGCTGGCTTCGGCCGGATTGTCAACATGTCTTCGCGCGCGGCGCTCGGGAAAGAATTTCGTTCGGCCTATGCGGCAACCAAGGCCGCGTTGATCGGCATGACCAGGGTGTGGGCGCTTGAGATGGGACGGCACGGCATCACTGCCAACGCAATTGGTCCGGGTCCGATTCGCACAGACCTGTTCGACCGGGCGAATCCCCCGGAGAGTCCTCGCACACAGGCGATCATTGACAACGTGCCTGTCAGGCGAATGGGAACACCCCACGATGTGGCACATGCTGCCGCATATCTTTTGGACCAGCGCAGTGGGTTTGTCACCGGTCAGGTGCTGTACGTCTGCGGTGGAATGACGGTCGGTGTGGCGGGAGTCTGATATGAGCAAAAAACTGGCAACTCAAGCGGCCATTATCGGGGCGGGTAGCATCGGTGTAGCGTTCGCGATCGTTTTTGCGAGGGCAAAGTGGATTGTGCGGATGTGCGACCCGGACGCGGTACGGCGCGAACGCGTAGCCGAGGAAATTATGGGACGTCTGCGCGAACTCGACAATTTCGGCTTGTTGAGCGAGCCGATGGACGTGCTGATGGACCGCATCGAGATCGTTGCAACGCTTGAGCAGGCAGCCGCAGATGCCGACCTGATTCAGGAATGCGCCCCGGAGCGCGTCGAACTGAAAGAGATGCTATTCGCAGAGCTCGACGCAATTGCACCGGCCGACGCGATTCTGGCCAGCGCATCATCTGCATTGACCACGTCTTCGTTTGTTGGGAACTTGAGCGGACGGCACCGGTGCCTCGTTGCCCATCCGGGTAATCCACCGTACCTGATTCCGGTGATCGAGCTTGTGCCAGCGCCATTCACCGCATCGGGCGTGGTCGAGCGCGCGTTGTCGCTGTATCAGAACTGTGGACTCAAGCCGATCGTGGTAAGGAAGGAACTGGAAGGCTTCGTGTTCAATCGTTTGCAGGGCGCGTTGCTGAGGGAGGCGTATTGTTTGGTGAGGGATGGCGTAGCGACCGTTGACGAGATTGACACCGTAGTGCGGGACGGTCTTGGCTTGCGGTGGTCGGTTATAGGGCCGTTCGAGACAGTTGACCTCAACACTCGGGGCGGAATAGCATCGCACGCGCTAAAGATGGGTCCAGCATACGCGCGGATGGGGGCTGAGCGGGGGCAGCATGACCCGTGGACCCCGGCTCTGGTCGAGAAGGTTGCCGCCGCCCGGCGCGCTGTATTGCCAATCGAGCAATGGGACGAGCGCGTTGCCTGGCGTGACCAGAACCTGATGGCCTTGATTCGCAACCGGAATAAAGCTGATTTTGAATGACGGATTGTCGTGGATGACTTGCCAGGGGATCTGAGTCGTGAGTGAGTTACCCGCCGTCAAACACATCCGGCTGTTGCTAAAGCTCAACTGCTCCGTATTCGTTTTACCTGTTCGGTGTCTAGCTTCGCCGGTGGACCTTCAGTTGCTGTAATGGACATCAAATTTCTTTGTCCAATTGGGCAGCGCTTCCGTTCCTTCAAGTGTCTAGCGTATCACCAAGGCGGGAGGGCATGGAGTCGGGCGTCGACACGGGGCCCGAACCGAACTCACCCTGAGCGAGGTTGAAAATTGCCGTGTTTGCTCGCAAACGACGTGGTAGTAACACGGCGGATCCCAAAACAGCACTTCCGACGCATTGAATAGTCCTGGATTGCGAGTCAGTTGCGATTTTGTTTCGCTCCGTTGCACACTACGGACGACCACTAGGTTAGTGGGTCCTATGCTCGGACAGAGGACGCCTGACATTCAACGGTGAAGAAGCACCGCTCCAGAGTGATCTGACTTCTTTGAGCCGGTTTCCAAACATTTCAATAAAAATACGAGCAGCGGGCGTGAGTGGCTTCCTAAGATCATGCAGCAGGTATAGATCGAAAACGGTATGCGGATTTGTGATGGGATAGATGTATGTGTCCGGGTTTTCCAGCTTGTCCACAACGGAATTCATCAGGCACATAGCACCCCAGTCCGAACTGCGGACGCTTTCGAGGGTGGCCACCATGCCGTTTATTGTGACTACACTCTTTGGCGAAATGCGACCACTGGCAATATGGCCGCGCATCGTCGTGCCCAATAGGTGGCGGTCGGATGGGATAACGAGCGTAAGGTCTTTCATCAGAGAGAGGTCGCAGGGTGTAAGCGACGGGCCGTTTATGGGGTGTCCGGAGACCAGAACGTACTCGTCCGTGAAACCGAGCCGACACGATAGACTATTGCTGTCCAAAGGCAGGGCACCTAGGCCAACATCAAGTTCTCCTGCCTGTACCAGGTCTGTGATGTCACGCGCGTACGCTTCGGTCACGATGATCTCGACCTGCGGATACAGCGCATGAAAGTCGCCAAGCACATTTCCCAGAACGTTTTGGCACATTGATGACGTCAATCCGATTCGCATCGACCCGACAACTGACGTTCCCTGTGCTAATTCGACCAGCTCCTGCTTGGCAGCGGCGATGCTACGCGCAATCGGAACGCAAAGTTCATAGAATCTGCGCCCGGCAATTGTGGGTTCCAATCCACGTTGTGCGCGCTGGAAGAGGGGGGTTTTTAGCTCTTCTTCCAGATTTCGAATTTGCATGCTCAATGCTGATTGCACGACATGCATCCGCTCGGCTGCCTTGGTGAAGCTGCGTTCTTCAAAAACGCTGATGAAATAGTGGATTACTCTTACGTCCATATCTGTCTCCTTCTCTTACTTTTGTTGCCGCGACGACGCTCGTGGTCGACGCAATTTGGACATCTCCAAGTCGCTGTTTCTCGAGCCGCTTCTGCGTCGGCTTCTATGTCAATCCGTGTTGGTATTTGCGACTTTCGTGCGATTTCGCAGAACGGATAGTCTGGTCGGAACACTTGGGTTCAGCTCGTGCTCAGTCGCGCGGACGCCCATTAATGAGAAAACCAAGGGGTGGCGCCAGTGGCGGCCGGACGGCGTGCAGGCAGAGAGTCGGCAGTTCCGTTCGATTTGCTTCAAAGTTTGCCGCACTGCGCAAAAGGTAAGCCGTTGTGGTAACAGCTCTTTACGAACGACTTCGAGGCTGACACTAGCGTCTATTCGATGCATGTCTTTTGCACACCACAGGTTGGTGTATCACGCTCACCGATAGTTTGGCGAGAACACTCAAAGAGAGGGTTGCGCCATCAAGCGGTTTTTGCCCCGTCAGCCGACGTATCAAGCATCTACACTGGCGGCCTATGCGTCAACAGTCGGGCTACGCGAGCTGCAGGCGTTGCCCCCTTTAATGCCCCCCGGTAGTGCTGCAAAGATTTCCACCCGAAACGTTCATTGGATGGTTTATAATATGACCGGTCGTATTAAAAGTCAACTGCTGTTGTTGAGATCAGGATTTGATGGCTGCGTCAGGCTGCTCGCCGTTCGCCGGAGTCAGCCGCGGACAGCGGCCGCTTCGGCGCGGCCGTTCGAGGCCGGCGTTAGTGCACCCGGACCGGCGGTTAAATGAGTACGTTTGCGTTCCGCATGGGGGTAGACGTTGCGCCTCGCCGCTGTCATGCAGGTGGCAATATTGTGAAACTCGTCGAGCAATCGCAGCGGGAGTGCAATTGCCTTGTTTGGAGGCGTAACGGTCAAGTTTCGGCAACCACGCTCGCGAGTGGAACGGACGGAGGTGCCTATGATGAACGCTGCGGCCCGAGCAGGCATCGCGACCGCTAACCGTTAAAGCGCCGCCATAGTCCGGGTGATACTCCTTGTACCGCTATGAACCGCCTACTGAAGTGGGGGTGAGCGCTGAAGCTGCTAGCGAGTGCAATTTCCGCGAGAATAGTCGTTCCACATGGAGAGGTTATGTATGGTGTCTAAAGTACGCGAGAAAATTGTTAGCGCGGCCTTGGAGTGCTTCCACGAATTGGGCTTTAGCGCATGCAGCGTTCAGGACATCGTTGATAGGGCGGGCGTGCCGAAGGGTTCGTTCTATAACTATTTCAAGGCTAAGGAGTTGCTGGCCGTCGAAGTGCTCGAGATCTATACCGCAGGCTCCAGGCGAGAGTTGCTTTCCGATGTCTCCGTTGCACCGGTTGTGCGTCTGCGAAACCATTTCGAATTCCTGGCGTCGCGTTACGCCGGCTTTGGCTACGCCAAGGGATGTCTAATCGGCAACATGGCCGCGGAATGCTCCGACAACATGCCGCTGGTGCGTCAGGCTCTAGCCGAGTCGTTGAAACAGTGGACAAACACCGTCGCCGATACGATTCTTGCGGGACAGAGCGATGGCAGCATCGTGCCCGGACTGGATGTTGATACGACGGCACGTTTCATGATTAACAGTTGGGAGGGCGCTGTCGTTCGCATGAAAATTGCCGTCAGCCGGGAGCCTCTGGATGATTTCTTTGCCGTCGTTTTTCCGCTGCTGACCCGGCCGACTGCAGAAATCGAGAAAGCCGGCACAAATAGACCGGTCACTTCCCGGGCCCAGCGCCAGGCGACCCGTGGCGCTTCCCAGTAACGCTCATCAAACCGGCCGCTCCTTGAGAAAGAAGACGACGTACTCTAGCCGGAGGATATAAGGACCGGGTCCGTCCGCAGCCACTAATTGAGCAGGATCACGCTGTTTCCTCGCAGCTTCCCATCAGTTCAGGCGGAGGCTAAGACATGGGCGGAAACGTCGGGGCGAACTACGTTCGAAATATTCATTCGGCTACCGGCCTGTTTTTTTCTCCATGACATGTCCGAGCCGGATGCACGCATATCGAACGGTGCAGGGCGGCCGCGTGATCCGCAACAAAAAATACGACGGGACGAAGCCGAACGAGGCTCAGGCGCATCTAACTGCGACATGGGCACGCATCCGCGCGGCGCTGGCACGTCGCAGCGTCGGCATTTACGGCTTTCGAATCGCAGAGCCCAATCATGACGGCACGCCTCACTGGCACTGCCTCGTGTTCCACCGTCCAGGCGACGCGGAAATGCTTCGTTCCACCATTTCGAAATACGCTCTGGCCGTCGACGGCGACGAGCCGGGCGCGCGCAAGCATCGTGTGGATTTCAAACCGATGGATGCAGCGAAGGGGACGGCCGCCGGTTATATCGCGAAGTACGTCGCGAAAACATCGACGGATTTCGACTTGAGAAAGACCTGATCGGCAACGATGCGATTGAGGCGAGCGCTCGTGTTGAAGCGTGGGCGACTCGGTGACGCATTCGACAGTTCCAGCAAATCGGCGGCCCGCCGGTCACGGTATGGCGTGAGCTGCGTCGCGTCGAGTCTGTTCCGGCTGACGCGCCGGCCTTTCTGCGCCAGGCGCATAACGCAGTCAATCGCGTTGCAGTCTTCGAAGGGCGCGACAACGCATCGGTCGCATGGGACCACTACTGCGACGCCCAAGGCGGCGTGTTTGCCGGTCGCGACTACCGCATTCGCCTGTCGAAAATTGCTACCGATCAAGCTGGCCGTTATGGCGAGGAAGTCGCGCCGCGCGTCATTGGCATCGAGTACTTCGAGCAATACAAGGTCCGCGATGCTATCGGCAACTGGACCGACGTGCGCCCCATGACCATCACCATTGAATCGAAACGTCACGAATGGGAAATTCTTCGTCCTGCATCAAGTGCCATCTCCGTGTCGTCAGTAGTGGGGTGGCCTGTCTTCGAACATACGAATGTCGACGATGCGGCGCTTGGTGGATATGCGCCGTCAAGCGTTGAAGGTTTGGATTTTGGTTTTCAGGCCGATGAAATCGGCCCTTGGGCTCGTGTTAATAACTGTACGCGGGCGGACGCCGGCACGGCGCCCGAGGCGTCCGAGATTGACGATTGGACAGCCGAATACGACGCGGAAATAAGGCTTTGGCATGTCGCGGTAGCTACGAATGGGGAAAAGGGCGGATAAACGCCGCAAGCCGGCCAGCGGCGGGGATGCCGCTCACGAAAGGTATGGCATTGGACTAAGGCAGGAAGCATTTCCCTTAGTCACGATTGGAGGCGGAAAAGGTGAGAATGACGATCGATTGTCCGTGTTGCCGTGGCGAGATTGACGCACGGCACACGGAAAGCATGTCGCAGACGATGCGACGGATGTATTTCGTTTGTGACGACTGCGGATATAAGACGCCGGCAGGGTTCGAGATCCCGTTTTCGCTATCGGCGTCCGCGCGTCCGCGCGACGGCGTTGGCCTTGAAGTTCGGCCATCGCCCATGCTGCGTGGCGCGGTCAACGCGCGCACGGCGACGACACGGTCGAACGCGGCATGAGGTTCACTATCGCTTGCCCGCATTGCGGCGCGCGCGGCATCGCTCGCGCGATGGAAAAAGAGTCGGACACCGCCTGGATGATCGATTTTCAGTGTGATGACGTGACGTGCGGCCATACCTATCGCACACGGCTTGAAATGTATCCGCCAGAGGTCCCGATACCGAAGCGGGCGCGGGCGGAGACGCTCTCGCTTCAATTTACCGAGTAGACGATCACGACAGGATCAGAGGTCGGCCGCGCCGGACTGGCGCCTCTCGAAAATGTTGTAAACAAAAACGCTAGCGAGGCGCCGTCAGCAGGCTTGTTGCCGACAGGCGGGGGAGAGGCGCCTGTCCGATGTAAACAGATATACTCGGGCCAATCCGCTCATTAAGACCAGTTCTGCCCATGCCGCCACTCTCATACAATCCTAAGGCGCCTGACGTATTGTTGTACGAGCACTACGATGGATTTCGACGGCAGTTTGTACAACGCCACCACAAGTCAATCTCTAGCGTGGCTGCCTTATTTCACTACACAACGGTAGAGGGGATGCAATCGATTCTTGCAGGCCGTTCGTTTTGGGCGACTCATATCGGCTATCTCAACGATTCGTCCGAACTCGAATACGGCCTGACGCTTCTCAAAGAGCGTTTGACGGTACTTGCGTCAGTATCCAAAAGTGAATTCGTCAAAGTATTTTGTAAAATCCTGTTCGATCGTTTCGGTCCATTCTACAAAAATTTCTTCGAGGTCTACGTGGTGTGCTTCTGCACAAATGGGAACCTCCTCAGTCAATGGCAGGGTTACGGAAACGGCGGCGGCGGGTATTCTATTGGCCTAGCTCCAGCGAGCGGGTCGGTTGAAAAGCAGACCGAGGAAGCAGCTCAATCTGGACGACAGGACCAACTTCACCTTCGTGAAGTCATATATGACCGCGAGGAACAAGAGAGACTCATCGACGCAATGCTGTCTGGTGTCGCAAGTGTCATCGAGACATTCGGGCCGGTAATGCACCCTGAAGCGTTTCGAGCGGAGGTGTTGGAGGATGCTGTACAACGTGTAGACATGATGCTTGCCAACATCCTGCCATGCTTTAAGAGTGATGTATTTAGCGAAGAGCGGGAGTGGAGATATATCGGCGCGATCAAATCTGAAGTGCAACACCTTCCTCGTGTAAGGTGCGCACATGCAAAAAAGAAGAACGTATCAACAGCTTCAGCCTGAAGAGCGCATGACCATTGCAAGCCTGAAGCAGCAGGGTTCGAGTGTTCGGGCCATGGCCCGAACACTCGGCCGCCCGGCATCAACTGTGAGCCGCGAGCTGACCAGAAACACGTGTTCTGCCGTGGGCTATGCGTCTGCGCCGGCGCAGTCGCTCAGCACGAGCCGACGCGAGGCTGCGCGCCCAAGTCCCAAGCTGCACCCTCAAAGCGTGTCGTGGCGCGTCGTACTCACCCTGCTGGAATGGAAGTGGTCGCCCCAGCAGATCTCAGGTACCCTCAAGCGCATGTGACCCAATGATCCGACCCAGCACGTCTCGCACGAGACCATCTACACCGCCATCTATGCGCAGCCACGCGGTGAGCTGCGCCGCCAGCTGATAGCCTGTCTGCGCCACGGCCACAGCACGCGTATGTCACGCAAGCGGGGCACTGACCGGCGCGGCCAGATCCCCGACATGGTGAGCATCCATGTGCGCCCGCCTGAGGTCGACGACCGGGTGATGCCAGGTCACTGGGAAGGCGACTTCATCAAGGGCGCCGGCAACCAGTCTTCCGTCGGCGTGCTGGTTGAGCGCACCAGTCGCCTGGTGCTGCTGGCGAAGATGGAAGACGCCACCGCCGCCTCGGCACTGGCGGGCTTCACTGCCAAACTGAATTCGATCGCCGCCCCACTGCGCCAGAGCTTCACCTACGACCAGGGTAAGGAAATGACCCGGCATCAGGAGCTCAGCGCCGCCACCGGCGTGCGCGTGTACTTCTGCGATCCGCACAGCCCGTGGCAACGCGGCACCTGTGAGAACACCAACGGGCTGCTGCGTCAGTATCTGCCGAAGGGCACTGACCTCTCGATCTACAGTCAGGACGAACTCGATGCCATCGCCGACAGCCTCAACAGCCGACCGCGTGCTACCCATGCATTTCATTCGCCATTCGAGGTGTTCGAACGTATGCTCGCAACCGCTTCGATAACATCAGCTTCCGTTCATTAACCCCCTGTTGCGCTTCACTTTTGAAACCGCCATCCATTTCTCCGATTTTCGGCGCGAGCGCGACGTTAAGTTTCGCGTGAGGAACGGGAACTTTGTGCCCTTCGTGTCATTGGACCTATTTGAACAACCGCAAGGCGCAATGCGTGTCGCACGTGTGTATTGCGGACCTACTTTGCATCCTGAGCAATCCGAAACAGTCGTGAACCGTCTAGTCCGATCGCTTGGACATTTGGACGTCGAAGTTTTGGCATCAGGTATCCCGCTTCGGTTTTAATGCAACGGCAGCTACGTAGACGATGGACGCTAATGCCTTGCCATCAGATCAAATCAAACAGGAATTGGCGTCATGTTCATTGCTCGAGCGTCGTTATCGATTGCCGCTATGTTCATTATCTCTTGCGCGTCCGCGGTTCCCGCGACGGACGGCTTACTTGCTAACCCCAAGATACTAGCTGTTCCAGCGAAGTCCACGGCGCTTGAAATGTCGACGCCGACCGCCCCGCTTACAGTAGACGAGCATGATTCTCTGATGGCCTCTCAAAGCAAGGCACACCCTCAGGAATCTTCAGCACCTTGGTGGCGAACGCCTGAATGGTGGACTGTTGTTTTTACAGGCTGGCTGACGATCTTCACTCTCGGGCTTGCTATCTACACGGCAAGACTCTGGGGGGCCACGCGACGACTAGTGGAGGGGGCAGAAGATACAGCGGAGAGGCAGCTGCGCGCCTACGTCTTTGTAAAAGAAGTGAGCGCATCAAGAAGTTGATGCTGACAGGCTTGGGCTAACGCAGAACTGGAGAATTGCCGTATGTTGGGAGAATGGTGGTAACACCCCAACAAAGAATGCGCGCAGCAATACAAACTGGTGTTCGCTCAATGAACCAATGCCGGCCGATTTCGATTTCCCAGACCGAGCGACCGCTGGACCCACAGTGGCGATGATCGGCCCCGGATCAACCGTGCATTCGGCGCACATCGACATTCCTGCTCCCCTACTCGACCATGCCGCTGCGGGCAATCAGTTTCTGTACTTCTGGGGATGGATTGACTATGACGACGTCATCGACGGCACGCCCCGCCATCGCACCGAATTTTGCTTTCAAATCCGGAAGCAACAAGGTATGGCGAGCTTTTGGCCTCATGGACGGTTCAATGGCGCGGACAACGAGTGTTTGCAGAAACCGACGCCATACAAAACGTAGCTCTGACAGAAATCAGGAGGGCAG
>Ga0206872_10365_pt1 | contig 11744 bp, 9 predicted proteins | sample Alteio_BWOrgCont_34_FD_152906 | JGI IMG/M metagenome (GOLD analysis project Ga0206872, IMG submission 152906) | Enriched cells from forest soil in Barre Woods Harvard Forest LTER site, Petersham, Massachusetts, United States -... | ecosystem: Environmental > Terrestrial > Soil > Temperate forest >... | reverse complement strand
TATCATACAACGCGGGGGCACCATATTAAAAACTGCCCGGAGCGAGCAATTTAAAACCGTTGGAGGCCGCAAAATGGCTTATGAGCAACTGATGCTGAACAAGGTAGATGCGCTGGTGGCCATTGGCGGCGACGGCACGTTTACCGGCGCGAAAATCTTCGGACAGGAATATGATTTTCCTATAGTTGGGTTGCCCGGCACAATTGATAACGACCTTTGCGGCACCGATTTTACCATAGGCTACGATACGGCCATTAATACGGTTATTGATGCAGTTGATAAGATAAGGGATACCGCCGAGTCGCACGACAGGTTGTTTATTGTTGAAGTTATGGGCCGCGATTCTGGCCTCATAGCTCTGCGGACGGGTATTGCAGCCGGAGCTGAAGCTATATTAATACCTGAAAGCAAAACCGACCTGACTGCTGTTTTTGAGCGGTTAGAAAGCGGCAGAAAAGACAAAAGATCAAAAATTATTATGCTTGCCGAAAATGGCGAGGCCGGGGATGCTTTTGAGGTGGGCCGGTTAATAAAAGAAAAGTTCCCGATTTACGATACAAGGATTTCAATACTGGGCCATATCCAGCGCGGCGGGTCGCCCAGCTGTATGGACCGCGTACTGGCCAGCCGGGTAGGCGTGGCTGCCGTGGAGGCTTTAAGGGATGGCCACCGCAACGAGATGGTGGGCCTTATACACAACGAGATAGCCTATACGCCATTTGAACACGCCATTAAGCACAATATTGATATAAACGCTGATTTTTTGAAGATAGTGGAGATCCTTTCGATATAAAAAACGGAATTCCCCGTGTTTTTTTAAGTTTCTTATTCTACACTAAACGCAGCATGTATGCCGCAATGAAAATAATTTCATTTTGCGCAGCGATTGCCTGCTTTGCCCTAAGTAAGCAGTGTGCCGAAACAACATCGATGCCTTAAGAGAAACTCTCAAGCATAATTTTTTGAATTCATTCTCAGTGTCAATCACCGAAAAAAGCGTTATGTCCCGTTAAATATAAAGCAAAACATTGCCCATAACCAAATATATAAATAAGCGTAATATAAGGTTAAACATATATTGCTCTTTCCAAAATCATATTTATCAAAAAGTAACAAACCCGATACGTTTTTGACTTGCCAATAATTGGTTTTGTTAAAATGAAGGTGCTTTATAGGTAAATCTAAAATATTCTGCAAAAAAATACCGTTAAAACACGGGTTGCATTTAACGATTTTTTTTCTAAGCTTTACAAACAACGATTATTTTTTTCAATGAAAATATATATTTAATCATAATATTATAGTTTGCGATAATAAAACTGCTTAATTATACATTAAAACAAAAGAAATAGTTTTTATTAAAAAAAAGAAGGCGGTATCCTTTTAACAAAAAGCAACGGCCGCTGATTTTAATGAAGAAAGAGTTTTGAATAAAAACTCTCCCTGAACTATTTAACAGCTATTTTATATGGCGCCTATTGAGTACCCCGAAGACTCGGATGCTGCGTTTGGGAATATATCCCCCGGAGAGCAAGCCACCGATGAAAAAACGTTACGCGCAATACTTGGCGAGGCAGAGGATTGTGCGATGATTATGACCGATCCCACCGGCCTGGTGATAAGTTGGAACAAAGCCGCAGAAGCCATTTTTGGATATGGAGAAGAGGAAGTCCTCGGAAAATCAATTGCAATATTTTATACCAGCTGCGCTGTTGAAAAAGGCGAACACAGCAATAATTTACAACAAGCCTCGATAAACCCCGATTATTACGCCGAGGACTGGCGGATAAAAAAAGATGGCACAAAATTTTGGGCCTATATTCAATATACAGCTTTGTTTGACTATCGCCACCATTTGCTGGGTTATGCAGCGACAATTCGCGAATTAACTGAAAACAGGCAAATAACAGTCCATCCCAAAAGATCGGTGAGGCCGCTTGTAAAAAGGCGCCACGCAGCAATTGAAGATACCATAGCAAGCGATTTACACTTCCGCAAACTTATTGAAAACAGCTTTTCGGGCATATCGCTGCTTGATAGAAACCTTGATATTATTTATCGGAGTCCTTCGGCTGAGGGTATTACCGGCTGGACCACGATTGATCGTGAAAAAAGCAGTATCGCTGATTTAACTCACCCGGACGATCGCGAAGAGTTAAGTTCGGTGCTTGCAGAAGTGGTTGAAACCCCAGGCCTTTCAAAAACCTGTTGTTTCAGGTCGAAACATTTTAAAGGGCATTTTATATGGCTTGAAAGCCGGTACACCAATTTTTTAAACGAACGGGGCATTGAAGCAATTGTGTGCAATTTCATCGATGTTTCAGAAAAAAAAGCCGCCGAAGAATTGCTGCAAAAAACGGGTGCTGAATTATTTGCGTACAAATATGCACTTGACGAATCGGCCATTGTGGCCATTACGGATCAGAAAGGGATCATTAAGCACGTTAACGATAATTTTTGCCGCATATCAAAATACAGCCCTGAAGAATTGATCGGGCAGGACCACCGGATCATCAACTCATCTTTCCACGACAAAGCATTCATACGCAATTTATGGACGACAATTGCCAATGGCGAAATATGGAAGGGCGAACTAAAGAATAAAGCTAAAGATGGCAGTACGTATTGGGTTGACACCACGATAGTGCCTTTTTTAAACGAGCAGGGAAAACCTTACCAATATGTGGCCATACGGTCGGATATTACCGAACGCAAGCTCAATGAGGAGAAAGTAGTTGAGAGCGAACAATTTATAAAAACCGTTACCGATAATTTACCGGCAATGATAGCCTATTGGGATGCGGATCAGCGGTGCCTTTTTGCCAATAGGCCTTACATGGATTGGTTTGAAAAACAAGCGGATGAGATAATAGGTTTGAAAAAGCCCGACCTGCTGGGCGCGGAAGAATATAAGCTGCATGAAAATCATATTAAAAATGTTTTAAAGGGGGAAGCCGAGAGGTTTGAACGCACTTTTTATAAAAGCAACGGGCAAAAGATATTTACCGATACCCAATATTTGCCCGATAAAGTAGACGGTAAGATCAAAGGTTTTTATTCGCTGATATATGACATTACCACGATTAAACTTGCTGAAGAGGAGATCAATAAAAAGACAGCGCAAATTGAAGACCTGCTCGAAAATATCACCGACGGCTTTTTTGCCCTGGACGAAAACCTGTGTTACACCTATGCCAACAAAAAACTCGGGGAAATAATTAGCGCCAGCCCCGGATCGCTTATCGGTAAAAAAATATGGGAGCTTTTCCCTGACGCCGTAGGTTCAGCAACCCATAATGCTATACAAACAGCTTTTACAGAACGAAAATACGTTTGTAACGAAGATTATTACGCTCCGTTAAATCTATGGCAGGAAAACCGGGTTTACCCTTCAGGAAACGGCGTATCAGTATTCATCAGGGATATTTCAGTAAGAAAAAATGCGGAGCAGCAGAGAGCTTTGATGAATGAAATAAGCCTGATTTTCGGCGAACAAACAGGGTTAAATGAAGCATTGGATAAAGTGGCGGAGTACCTGGTTAGCTTAGCTCGTTTTAGTTTGGCCGAACTATGGTTAATCGGCCATTATAAAACGAAGATTAATCAAAAAGCTAAATTCTCGTCAAACCTTCAAATAAATGAATTTTTCAATGAAACTGCCAACTTAAAAAGCTTCGGCAAAGGCGAGGGCCTGCCCGGGGTTGTTTGGGAGAGTGGTGAAAGCCAATTTTGGCGGAACATTGATGAAAATGAAAAATTTGTGCGCCGGGCAGCCGCCAAAAAGGCGGGCCTTAAAACGATGTTTGGCTTGCCTTTATACTACAATAAGGAAATTATCGGGGTTTTAATACTTGGTTTAGACACTGATGAAAAATCGGAAAAAAGTTTTTCTGTTTTATCGGAGAATATCGGCATACACCTTGGCGGCGAAATTAAACGTAAACAGCTGGAAGAGGAAAATTACCAGATATTCACCCTGGCGCCGGATATTATTTGTACAGCGGGTATTGACGGGTACTTTAAAAAAATCAACCCTGCAATGAGTACGCTGCTGGGTTATACCGGGGAAGAACTTTTAAGCACGCCATTTTTAGAGTTTGTTCACCCCGAGGACCGTAATCCCACAAGTACCGAAATTAAAAAAATGGTAGGGGGCTCACCCTCATGGTATTTTGAGAATAGGTATATCGCTAAATCGGGCAAAATAAGATGGCTTGCCTGGACAGCGACCAGTGCTTCTGAAGAAGGGTTACTATTTTGCGTAGCCAGGGATATTACGGATAAAAAGGAATTAGAAGAGCTGCTGCACAAAGCAAGCACCCTTGCCCGTATAGGCGGATGGGAGATAGATTTAGAAAAAGGAGCTGTTCACTGGTCGGAGATGACCAGGGAGATTTTTGAGGCCGCCCCCGACCTTGAACTGAATATTGATAATGTTGCCAAATTCGCCGCTGATGCCGGGACCAGGAAAATCATTTTAAAAATAATGGCGGACGCTATGCAATATGGCGCCCCCGGCGATGTTGCGCTGCAAATTATTACCGCGAAAGGTAATACCAAATGGGTAAAGATTATTGTTGAAACTGAATTTGCCGATGGCAAATGCCGGCGGATATACGGGAGTATTCAGGATATTGATTCGCGTAAGAAAGCTGAGCTTGGCGCTATAAAGGCGCTTGAAGAAAGGAACACCATATTAGAGAGCATTGATGATGCTTTTTTTGCGGTTGATAAAAACTGGGTGGTAACTTACTGGAACAGCGCCGCAGAAAAGCTTTTTGGAAAACCGAAAAGTGAAATGATGCATTATAATTTAATGGAACAATTTCCCGATTGGGTTGGCTCCGAAACATACCATAAATATTTTGAAGCGATAGATACTGGTCGTGCGGACCACCTCGAACATTATAGCGAATCGTATGACCTGTGGCTCGAATCAAGCATTTATCCTGCTGTTAATGGCCTTACGGTTTATATTAAGGATGTTACTACCCGTAAAAAAGCCGAAGTGCTGGCTACTTCCGCTCTTGAAGAAAGGAACACGATATTGGAAAGTATCGACGATGCCTTTTTTGCGGTTGACAAGAATTGGGTGGTGACCTATTGGAACAACATGGCTGAAAAGGTTTTCGGCAAACCGAAAAGCGAGATCGTTAACCGTAGTTTGTTAGAAGAGTACCCCTATTTGACTGATACGGAAGCTTATAAATACTATTGCCAGGTTATTGATACGGGACGATCGGCGCATTTTGAGTATTATACTTCGCATCACGATTTATGGTTAGATGCAAACGTTTACCCTGGTGCAAATGGATTTACAGCCTATATGAGGAACGTAACGGGCCGTAAAAAAGCTGAATCGTTGGCTATGGCAGCCCTTGAAGAACGGAACACCATATTGGAAAGTATTGATGATGCTTTTTTTGCAGTTGATAGAAATTGGGTGGTAACCTATTGGAATAACATGGCCGAAAAGGTTTTAATGACAGCCAAAGAAAAAATACTTGGCCACAACCTATGGGAAATATTTTCAGACTCTATCGGTTCCGAATCGTACAAAAAATATCATGAAGCTGCTGAAACAAATGTGGCGGCTCATTTTGAGGACTATTACGCTGCTTTAAATAAATGGTACGAAATAAGCGCCTACCCATCGGAAACCGGCTTGTCGGTTTATTTCAAAGACGTAACTGACCGTAAGACCTCTGAGATCCTTTTAAAAGAGCTAAATCAAAGCCTCAAAAAACATACAAAAGAACTGGCAACGTCAAATGCCGAATTGGAGCAATTTGCTTATGTAGCGTCGCACGACCTGCAGGAGCCCCTCCGGATGGTAACAAGTTTCCTTACTCAATTAGAAAAGAAATACGGCGATGTGGTGGATGACAAGGGCAAGCAATATATACATTTTGCTGTCGACGGCGCCAAGCGCATGCGGCAGATAATTTTGGACCTGCTGGAGTTTTCGAGGGTCGGACGTACGGAAGATGACCTGGAAGAAGTGGATCTCAATAAATTAGTTAATGAAATACTCGCTCTTTTCAGGAAACAGATTGAAGAAAAGGGGGCAAAGATATTATTTGATAACCTGCCCGTGGTGCAAACTTACAAGACCCCCATGCGGCAGGTGCTTCAAAACTTGATTGGCAATAGCTTAAAGTACCTAAAACCCGGCACAAAACCGGTTATAAATATTTTGTGTGAAGAGGCAGGCGACCATTGGACAGTCTCGGTTAAGGACAATGGGATAGGCATTGATCCGGCTTATTTTGAAAAGGTATTTATAATTTTTCAGCGTCTGCATAATAAGGACGAATATTCGGGCACCGGGATGGGTTTGGCAATTACAAAAAAAATTATCGAAAACCTTGGCGGGAAAATATGGATAGAGTCGGCAGAAGGACAGGGCAGTACATTTTATTTTACATTATTTAAAAACAACAAATCATGAAACCAATAGACATTTTGCTGGTAGAGGACAATGAGGGCGATATAATACTGGCTATTGATGCCTTTGAAGAAAGCAGGATAAGGAATAAGATCAGCGTGATAAGGGACGGAGCTGCTGCTATAAGTTTTTTTACAAGCATGCAAAGGCAGGCAAAAGCTCCTGACCTGGTTTTATTGGACATAAACCTACCTAAAATGAGCGGGCACGAAGTACTTGTTTATTTAAAAGCTAATGAAAGATTTAAAAGTATTCCCGTTATAATGTTGACCACCTCATCATCAAAAAAAGACATTGTGTTATGCTACAAAAACCAGGCGAACTGTTACATAACAAAGCCGGTTGATGTTGCAGATTTCATTTATGCCATTGGTAAAATTGAAGATTTTTGGATCAACATTGCCACAATACCCCAAAGATTTAAAGATTAAGCGAATAAGAAACCAGGTTATCATACCCCTTAAAACAAAAAATATGAAGTCGATAAACATTTTGCTGGTTGAAGACAATGAAGGCGATATATTGCTCACAACAGAAGCTTTTGAAGAAAGTAAGATTGTTAACAAAATTAATGTAATAAGGAACGGTGAGGAAGCTATTAACTTTTTTAAAGAACTTGATAATAGCGACCTGCATCCCGACCTTGTTTTGCTTGACATAAACCTCCCTAAAATAAGCGGCCATGAGGTATTAATGTTTATAAAAAACAGTGAAAAATTTAAGAGTATCCCTGTTATTATGTTAACCACCTCGTCGTCCGAAAAAGACATTCTGTTATCCTATAGAAACTATGTGAATTGTTATATCACAAAACCAATTGATGTTTCAGACTTTATGAAGGCGATAACTAAGATCGAAGACTTTTGGATTAATATTGTTTCCATCCCGGTGAACTAAGAGCATGGCAATAGATAAGGCTTGTTTTAATATCCTGATTATTGAAGATAATCCGGGCGATTTTGCTTTAGTGGAGGATTTTTTATTTGAAAAAATAGAAGCTCCGGTAATTCGCCGGGCCGAGAATTACAAAACAGCACATGAAATATTGGTTGACGGCCGGTGCGGCTTTGATATTATACTTTTAGATCTCTCGTTGCCTGATAAAACAGGCGAACCGCTGATAAAAGAAATAATTGAAATTTGTAAAGGGGCGCCTGTTATTGTTTTAACGGGATATGCCGATTTTGCATTTGGTGTAAAATCTCTTTCCCTGGGCGTTTCAGATTATATTTTAAAAGATGAATTGACATCTTTATCCTTATACAAAAGTATCAGGTATAGCTCCGAAAGAAAAAAATCGGTCGCCGAACTGGAAGAGTCTGAAAAAAAATATAGCGAGCTATTTCATTTGAGCCCGCTCCCGATGTATGTTTTTGAATTGGAAACATTAAATTTTCTGGATGCTAATGAAGCATTTGTTAGGCATTACGGCTATACAAGGGAGGAGCTTTTAAGGATGACCCTGAAAGATATAAGGCCGCCCCAGGATGTCCCGGTTTTTGAAGCGGGGCTTTTAAGGGATAATCAAGAACATAAAAACAGTAGTTTGGGGATATACAGGCATTTAAAGAAAAACGGCCAGGTTATAGAAGTTGATATTCAAGCCAATTTTCTCCGTTTTAAAGGAAAGGAAGCTAAAGTCACCATTGCTACCGATATTACCGAACGGTTGAATTATATAAAAGCCATTGAAAGGCAAAATGAAAAGCTCCGGGAGATATCGTGGATACAATCACACATTGTGAGGGCGCCGCTTGCCAGGATATTGGGCCTGATCCCTCTTATTAAAGATTTAACGGCCGAAAACGAGGCGGATAAAAAAAAGATGCTCGATTATATGTTTTTATCGGCAAATGAACTTGACGATATCATAAGAGACATAACCGATAAAACCATTGTGGAAGATGATGAAAAAGACGGTCAATAAATCAATATCCCGGATATTGGCCAAGTGTTAAGCAGCGCTATAAGCGCTCTTTAGCCAATCAAACAATTCCGCATCTATTTGCTCAGGATCGGAGATTCGTACACGATGGGTTACCATTGCATTCCAGTTCCCGGCTTCTTCAAACCGGCCCTCAGCAGCAACTCCTTTTAATTTAATGCCAACGTCCAGCCTGTCGCCTGATGAAGGCTGAACGATAGCAAATTTTTTGCCCTTGCGCAGCAAATTGATGTAGGTTTGACCGGCAGAAGTTGCGGTGTCCGGCCCAAAAGTTGTAATTTTCTCAGCAATTTCATCGTAGCTTTTCCGCCATACTGCTTTATTTCCGGCAAACAGCGCAGCTGCCTTTTCATCCGGACCCGCTTTGCGGTGTTCATCATGAACAATAAGATGTACAATGGCCATAGCATGCCCGTGACCAAGCCCGAAGTCGGACTTAAGCCAAGCCATTATATCGGGTGTTTTTGTGAGACCTTTTTCGGCGGCCATCAACCTAAAATCGTCTGCCGATTTACCTGTTTTTGCTTTAATGTTATCGAGATATGCTTGAAATGACATTGTATTGAGGTTTGATTATTTGAAGGAGTGAAAAAAAGAGCCAGGAATCAAGAGCCAAGAGTCAGGAAATAAATATGCCTTGTTTCTTGGCTCTTGCTTCCTGGCTCTTGATTCTTTCCCTAAGTTATTTCCCAAAAAACTCAATTAGCGCCGGGGCGAATACCTTCATTGATATATTGTGGGTTTGCCCTTTAAATATTTGCAACTCGCTGTTTGGCATAATTTCGGCCAATTGCTTTGCGCTTTTTAGCAGCCTGGGCTGGGTCTTTTCGCCAACGCCCACCAGCGTTGATACTTTCACCGAAGCGGCTTTTTGGGCCGGCAATGAAAAGTCGCCCAAAATGGCAGCATCATACGGTAAAGTGTGCGCAACAGCTTTAAGTTTTGAAAATACCGGCATAAGCCGCATGATGAATACAAAGAAGGCGGGCACGCCAACCATATCCTTTATAAAGAATTTGACAGCATCGCCCCTGCGCCCCGCGGCAATCAAAGCTTTGAGCTGCGCCTCAGAATCAGGCGGCGTCTGTGGCCCGGTTTTATCAACCATATAAGGAGGCTCGTACAGCACAAGTTTTTTAATGCTAAGGCCACTTGCTGCAGCCGAAAGCCCCAGGGCCGCGCCCGAAGATATGCCTGCCACAAAAGCGGAACCGCCCGCCACTTGAATTAATGCATCAAGATCCTCTATTTCCCGTTCGGGGGCATAGGGCTGGGTATCGCCGCTGTCGTTTCGGCCGCGGCGGTCGTAGTTTATAACCGTGAATTGCGGCGCCAGCAGTTTTGCCAGTTCGGGCATCGGCCCGAAGGCCCGGCTGCACATAGCCCCGTCAACCAGGATTACCGGCTCCCCATTTCCCAACTGATCGTAAGCTATGGCCGTGCCGTCTTTTGAAATTACTGTATTCATTTGTCAATTTTATTTATTGATAGAAGCCAGCAGATCGGCAAAACGATCAATGCTTTGATTCCAGCCTGTATTCATACCCTGTATCGCAGCCACAGCTTCAGGAGTTGATTTCATCACTACTGCGTGCAATGTCATCCTTGTTTTGCCGTTTTCGTCGGAAAACGTTACCGTATTATGCACTTCGATCTCTGCATTGCCTTCATCATCTTCCTTTAAACTGGTAAAAACAATTCGCTCAGGTTCAATTATTTCGTGGTAATAACCGCCCATCGGATACCGCGTGCCATCAGGGCCCTGCATAACTACATGTATGTTCCCGCCCGCGCGTACGTCAAAATTACAAACAGGATTTGTAAAACCCTTTGGCCCCCACCATGTTTTTAAAAGTTCGGGGTCTGTCCACATTTTAAATACCAGTTCCCTGGGTGCATCAAATATGCGTGTAATATTAACTTCCTGTCTTACAGGATTGTCAATCAGCTCATTTTTTGTCGCCATCTTTTTTATTTTTAGTTTGTATTTCCTTTAATACTTGTTCCATTGCGTCAAACTTACCCTCCCAGAATTTTTTATACTGGTTGAGCCAGTCCCATATTTCACTCAGCTTATCAAGTTTGGCTTCACAATACCGCTCCCTGCCTTTTTTGCTGATGGTTACCAGTCCGCACTCGGTCAAAATCTTCATATGCTGTGAAACTGCCGACCGCGTGATATTAAAGTTATCAGCTACCTGGTTAACATTCAGCCGGCCGTCTGATAACATGCTTAGTATAATCCTCCTGTTCGGGTCGGCAATTGCCTGGAAAACATCTCTTCTCATCAAAATCCTTTTCAATATGTAAGTAATCGCTTACAAATATATATGTAAGCGTTTACTTACGCAAATTTATTTTAATTTTTTTTCTCATTCTTTGCAACAACACATCACTCACTAATGATATATGATGCGTGTTTATGCGGTAACTTTGGGTTATGGATAAATTAAATATTTTCACAACCACATCGGCAATTGCCGATCCGATGAGGTTATCGGCCATGTTGTTTTTGATGCAGGGGCCGGCTTCGGTAAGCGAAATAATAAGCCACCTGGATGTTTCACAAAGTAATTTATCAAACCACCTGGCGGTGTTAAAAAATGCCGGGTTGATTAAGAGCTCGTCTGCCGGGCGGCAAAAGATATATGAGCTTGCAAACCATGACGTTGCCCAGCTTATTGAATTATTATATAACATGCAGCAAAATAATTCGACAAAACCGCAAAAAATGATCAAGCCGATACAATGCGCCCGTACCTGCTACGACCATCTGGCAGGAAAGTTTGGCGTTGCCCTGTTTGAAAAACTTGTAGAAAAAAAGGCTATTCAACACCCGGAAGGAATAGCAGGCAAGGACGGGCAATTCTTTTCGAAAGAGCTGGAACTCGGCCCCGATGCTGCCGGGGTTTTTAGTGGCCTTGGCGTTGATTTAACTATGCTGGCCAATAAACGAAGAAGGTTTGCGTTTGGCTGCCTCGACTGGAGCGAGCGCACACCGCACCTGGCGGGGGCATTGGGGGCTTCGGTATGTAATTCGTTTTTTGACAATAAATGGATAGCGAGGAAAGCCAACACCCGTGCTATTGCCGTTACAACAAGCGGAAAACAGGCTTTAAAGAACCTTGTCGGGCTTGACGTTGACTGGATTAGTTGATTATTTATTAGTCTCTTGTTTCTTTTAATTTCTAATCTCCGGTCTCTAATCTCTAACCTCTAATTTCCCCCTACTCCCTATCAAAAACCATCATAATTTTTCTGCTTCCTTGCGGGGAAATGGAGGATTGAGCGATGGATAGTTCGTTCCCATGGTTTTGAAGTACCCAGATTTCGGTGGTTGTCATTCGCGTA
>Ga0206872_10362_pt1 | contig 11777 bp, 9 predicted proteins | sample Alteio_BWOrgCont_34_FD_152906 | JGI IMG/M metagenome (GOLD analysis project Ga0206872, IMG submission 152906) | Enriched cells from forest soil in Barre Woods Harvard Forest LTER site, Petersham, Massachusetts, United States -... | ecosystem: Environmental > Terrestrial > Soil > Temperate forest >... | reverse complement strand
TTTCTGCGAAAATGTTTGGCCCAATCTGGAATGCTGTGATTGGGCTTTTGGCATGCCGTATGGGGAAGAGGTCGGATCTGATCGCTATTGCCGGATCGATTGGCACGGGATTCGGCCCGAGCAACTCGTCCGGGATCTTCAGTCGACCGCAACGCGCCCCCTTCCACCCCGGTTTTGTAATTTTGTTTTCAGCAATCCGGTCGGCTTTCGAGAAAGCTTCTTTCTGGCCTTGAACCGCTACAGGCATGTCGATGCTCCCGGAAAATCCATGAACAACATGCCCTCCTTTGATTCCGATTACAGGGATGACGACAAGTGGGTGCGAAAGCGGAAATTTTTATCACAGTACAAATTCACGATTGCCTTCGAGAATGACTCTTCGTGTGGTTACAACACGGAAAAGCTGACGGATGCGATGCTTGCGGGCAGCATCCCGATTTACTTGGGCAACCCGGAAGTGGGAAGGCATTTCAATGCGCGCAGTTTTATCAACGCTCATGAGTATTTCCCTTTCCGGCAGAATTTCCTTACGCGCTGGACGGAGAAGCTTGGCATGACGAGGTGGGGGCGGCGGGAACGTCTGCCACTGCGAATCCAGCCCAGGTTTCGCAAAGCCATGCGCTTCTTTAAATTTCGACTGAAATATGGTTTTGATTTTAGTGCGCTCGTTGCGAAAATTATAGAACTGGATCAGAATGAATCGCTCTACCGCACAATGCTTGCCGAGCCCTTGCTGCATGACAATCTTCCGCCATCCGTGGAGCCTTTGCGGCGGCGCTGGATCCAAATTTTTAACTCGGAACTTCCCCTGCAGAAGCTCTAGGTCTCCAACCTTTTCGACATCCCGTGCAACCTCTCGTCTCCGTTCTTATTCCTTGTTACAATGCTGAGGCATTTCTTGTCGAATGCCTGAATAGCGCGTTGAGCCAAACCTATTCTAAAATTGAAATCATCGTTGAAGAGGATGGTTCAACCGATGGAAGCCTGAATCTGGCGAACAGTTTCGAGCCGCGCGGGATCCGGGTTATTGGCCAAACCAATCAAGGTCAGTCCGCCGCTCTAACGAGCGGTTTTACCGCTTGGAAAACACCAGTAAAATGCTTCTCTCTTTTTGGAAAAAAAACAACCGGATTGGAAATAAGCCGGCATCCAACTCAAGCCCAAAAGTCGCTGAAAGCACGGATCGAACATCGAGTAAGAGGATTTGAGTAAATCACACGGAAAAAATACCCGCCGAAATTCAACACCATCATGAATCTTCTTTGGTTTACGAGAAATCTGCGGCGCGCATTGCGAGTTTGTCCTACTTGGACGAGTAGGCTTCAATTGCTTCGTTTAATCTATGCCCATAAACTGCATGGTTGGACCAAGCTGACGGAGGGGCAGTCGATTTTGTTCCGTTATCCGCCGCCAGTGGGAACGATGAGGGTCATACTTCGGAGCAATGCGGGCTCAGACAATTTCGTCTTTGGGGAGGTGTTCGACCACGGGTACTACGATTTCGATTTGCCAACATTACCCAAGACAATCCTGGACCTTGGCGCGAACGCTGGCTACTCCGCGATTTTCTTCAGTCGCAAGTACCCGCAGGCGTCAATCGCGTGTGTTGAACCCATGCCGCAAAACGTCGCTGTCTTGCGGCAGAATCTCCTGCTCAATGATATCCAAGCCAGGGTCTTTGCCGCGGCAATCGCCGTGGAGGATGGTCCAATCCAGATGGAGACCAATGTCCGTGATTATGGACACAAAGTAGCCATCAATGGGCTTGAAATCTCCGGGGCGCTGGTTTCCTGCGAGGGTATCAGTGTGCCTTCCTTGATGAAACAGATGGGCTGGGAACGCATCGGTCTGTTGAAAATGGACATTGAGGGTTACGAGCGTCTTTTACTCACGGAAAAATGTGAATGGCTTAAATGGGTGGACTCAATTTGCGTTGAAATTCACGAAGGCTACGATGAAGCCGATTTAAAGGAAATGGCCGCAACGCACGGGTTTGATCAGCCCCGGTGTCTGCGGGGTATTTGGCTCGTTTTATCGAAGTCGTCTTGAATTTGGCCGTGAAACTTGTCAGATGAACGAGAAGCTCAATCTATTCTACGAAGAACCGGAGACTGACCGTTGGTTGCCTCTTGATCGGTACCCGCGAAGGCTGATTCGGCGATTGATGCGCGGCAAGCCGAGAGTGGGCGGACAACGACGGGTTTTTCTCAATCTCTGCGCCGGTTTGGATAAATTGGGAGTCGAATACCGTGTTAATGATTATCAACATATCAAGAGCCATCGGAAAGAACTGGCGTGCATCATTGGCAAGCCGCATGTCCTAAATAAAATACAGTGGGAAAATCCCATTCTCTTTGGTGCGGCTGTTTATTCGCACCCTATGGATGATTCGGACCTTCTCAAGCGTCTGTCTATTCGTAAAGTATTGGTCCCCGGCGAATGGATGCGAAAAATGTGTGGGCCATTTTACGGTGATGCGGTGGTTGCCTGGCCAGTGGGCATTGACACGGACAAGTGGCAACCTTCGAGTTCGGATCATAAGACCACGGATATCCTGATTTATGACAAGGTGCTATGGGAGCATGACCGGTATGAAAGTGAGTTGCTTCAGCCCATCCGCGAGGAACTGAAACGCCGCAAGCATAGCTTTAGTGAAATCCGCTACGGGTTTTACAAGGAGGAGGACTTTCACCGGCGTCTGCAGCAGTGTCGGGCAATGATTTTCCTATGCGAACACGAGACGCAAGGCATTGCCTACCAGCAGGCGCTTTCGTGCGGCGTTCCGATTCTCGCCTGGGATCAAGGCGGTTTCTGGCGCGACCCGGCTTACTATCCGCACAAGGTTAAATTCGCCCCGGTTTCCTCGGTGCCTTATTGGGATGAGCGGTGCGGAGTGAAATTCGAAAAGGCAGGGGACTTTTCTGAAAAGCTCGATCGATTTCAGGAACGCTTAAACCGCGATGAGTTTCGTCCGCGCGACTATATTCTCGAAAACCTGACCCTTGAAAAAAGTTCCCAAGAGTATGTGCGCCTGTGTAAGCAGGCAATGGTGGAAGAGTAGTCCTCCGCCATTTGCGGCGGGATACATTATTCAAGATAATCACAGGATAATGGAAAGTAACTGATTGGCTCTCCCAACTCTCATGCAACCTCTCGTATCGATTCTTATTCCCTGTTACAACGCCGAAGCGTTTCTCCGCGAATGTTTGGAAAGTGCGCTAAACCAAACCTATTCCAATCTTGAAATCATCGTCGTGGATGATGGTTCAACGGACGGGAGCCTCAATCTGGCACGTGGTTTCGAATCGCATGGAGTCCGGGTTGTTTATCAAACGAATCAAGGTCAGTCGGCCGCTTACAACACGGCCTTCAACGCTTCTCAAGGCGACTATATTCAGTACCTGGATGCCGACGATGTGCTCGACGCTCGGAAGATTGAAGTGCAGGTGGCCAGGTTGCGGCAAGCGGAGCCAACCGCCATTGCCTCCGGTGCGTGGGCGCGATTCAGGGACAAAACTTCCGAGGCCGTATTTCGACCCGAGAAAGTTTGGAAGGACTTGGAGCCTGCAGATTGGCTTGTGGAGTCGTGGACCGGAGGGGGAATGATGCACGTCGCCAGTTGGTTGATTCCCCGCCCCGTCGTGATTACGGCCGGCCCTTGGAACGAGGGATTGCGTTGGGCTGCCAATCTTGACGGTCATTTTTTTACGAAAGCAATGCTCGCTTCAAGCGGGTGCCTTTTTTGTTCGGAAGCGAAGACTTACTATCGCTCCGGACATCCTTCAATGAGCGGCTGGAAAAATCGCCGGAGCCTTGAGGCAACTCTTCAAGTGACAGTGGAGATGGGAGAAGCCTTGATTGGCTTTGAGAATAGCAAAAGAACGCAAAATGCTTTTGCGGATAATCTGCAAAGATTTGTTTTTTTAACCTACCCGGAAAACCATGATTTGGTGGCCCGGGCCGAAAAACGTATCAATGAATTGGGCGGATCCGATCTGCCAATCACAGGCGGCCCGTTACAGATGGTGCTGTCCCGCTTGGTGGGATGGAAACTTGGCAAACGATTGCATCGGCTCGTTCATTTCAATCGACGCTGAAGTGAACCTTGTTCGAGGATAAGAAAGAGCCTGAAAGCCAAACTATGCCGAGTATCGCCATTCTTTCGGGCAACCATCTTTGCCACAACCCGCGTGTCATCAAGGAAGCGACTGCGCTTCAGGCTGCCGGTTATGAGGTTGAGGTATTCGGTGGTTGGTTCGACCCCGTGTTAAAGGCCCGTGACTTGGATTTAATGGCAAATCTCAAGTTCCGCTTCCATCCGTTGCTTGATCTAATGGAACGCCCCGCCTTGCGGTTGGGGCTGAGGGTTCGCGGGCGAATCGCCAAATTTTTTCATGCCAGGACTGGCTGTGAAAATCACTGGCAATTTGGTTATTTTGCGCCATCGCTTGAGAGAATAGCTCGCTACACGAAGGCAGATCTTTTGATCGCTCATTCCGAGCCAGCCCTCTGGGCCCTATCTCGTCTCTCTCCGCTCCAGGCCAAGCTTGGGGTGGATATGGAAGATTGGTTTTCCGTCGACTTGCCTCCGGAGACGCAAAAAAATCGTCCGATCAAACTCTTGCGAAGGATGGAACAAGATCTTTTGCGTCGTGCCGCGCATACAACGTGTACCTCGAAAGCCATGAGCGACGCCCTGGTCTCGGAGTACGGCTGCTCCCCGCCTGCTGTCGTTTACAACGCTTTCCCCTGGGCTGATCGCCAGACGCTTGATGGAAAATTCAAAGATCGTCAGAACGTTGTCTTGCCCTCGATTCATTGGTATTCACAAACCATCGGCATGGATCGCGGCCTGGACGATTTATTGGCAGCGTTGCCCCTGCTGAAATATGAATGTGAGATTCACCTGCGTGGGAAGCCGGTTGCCGGATTTAACGAGTGGCTCCTGGCGCGGTTGCCGGAACCGTGGCGGAAACGGATCTTTATTCACCCGCTCGTTTCCGGTGATGAACTATTGTCCCGCATCGCCGAGCACGACATCGGATTTGCCGGGGAACAAAAATTTATTCGCAATAAGGATGTCACAGTCTCGAACAAGATATTGCACTATTTACTGGCGGGACTGGCCGTGGTTGCCAGCGACACCGCCGGTCAATGCGAGATTGCAGAACAAGCCTCTGGAGCTGTGCGGACCTATTCGTCGGGCGATTCGCAGGCATTGGCGAAAGAATTGAATAGATTGCTGGCTTCTGCCGGGGAGTTGCGATCTGCCAAAGCCGCCGCGTTGATGGCAGCTGAACAAACATTTTGCTGGGAACGACAGGTGCCGGTATTGCTTTCCAATATCAAGAAAGCTCTTTCATGAGTTGCCTGCATTTTAACGAGAATCAGAGTGAAAACGAATTTTTTCGAAGCTTCAACTAAACCTGTGATGACAAAGCGTCGTGTTCTGATTGTCGTGAGTTCATATGCGCCAGCCATGATCGCCGACATGCAACGCGCCCGCATGTTGGCGTGGGAATTACCCAAGCTAGGCTGGGAGGTTGAGATACTTGCTCCCAACTCACGCTTTCAGAATCCAAGCTGCCTGGATACGGATTCGGAAGGCTTTTTTCCGCCAAACGTCACGGTGCATTCGTTCGATGAATGGTTTCCCTTGATATTTTCGAAGCTAAAAATGCGTTCGATCGGTTGGAGAGCGTTAAGACCTCTGCGATCGCACGGGCTGAAGTTACTTGAGAGCGGGCGATTCGACTTGGTCTTTTTTTCGACAACGCAGTTCTGCCTATTTCTTGCGGGGCCTTTCTGGTGGAAAAGAACCGGGATTCCGTATGTGTTGGATTTCCACGATCCTTGTTACAAAGAGCAAAGAGGACCGGTCGAAACGACGAGGCACCCTTTTAAGCACGGGATAACCCGAAGGCTCCTGAAGTACATTGAGTTGTGGGTCGTGCAGGAAGCCTCTGCCTTGGTCTCAGTTTCTCCTCTTTATGTTGAAGTGCTTAAGGCCCGGTACGAGTCCATCCGTCCGGCCTGGTTCAAGGAGCACCTATGCCCGACTATTCCCTTTGGAGCACGGGAAGAGGACCTTCTGGAGGGACGGCGGTTACTGTCTCCGCGTGATGGCCATGCTTCGGAAGTCCTGAGGCTGATTTACGTTGGCGCAGGGGGTGGGATCATGATTCGCGCCTTCACGCTGATTTGTCAGGCACTGGCGGTGCTGCGTCAGCAAGGCAACCCGCTGGTAAGTCGGGTGCGAATAGAACTCTTCGGCACCACTCCTGTTTGGCGCAAAGGCGATCTCAAACATTTGGAACAAGTCGCGATTGACCAGGGTGTTGGCGATCTGGTGAAGGAATATCCGGAGCGGGCATCTTACAGGCGCTCGCTTGAATTGCTGCTGGAGGCGGACGGAACACTCATTTTGGGAGTGGATGATGCCGGATACATGCCGTCCAAGCTATTCAGCTATGTATTATCGGGCCATCCGCTGCTCGCGTCCTTGCGAAGGGAGTCGCCGGCTTATGCGCATTTTCAGGCAACACCCGGGTTGGGCCACGCGCTCTGGTTTAACGCTCAGGGCGAAATGCCGGTGCTCGATGCCGCGAGTGAGGTGGGTATCTTTTTGGAAGAAGTGGCAGTGCGGCAAACCTTTGACCGCCGGGCGATCCTCGAGCCGAATCTCGCCCCCGCCATGGCTCAACGTCACGCGGAGTTGTTCGAGGCGATCCTCGTGAAAAATTAAGCGACATCGGCTTTTATCTGACGGCACCCGCGTCATCCAGTTCGTGATATCCACCCATGCTCCGTCTCGCCTTCATCGTCTCGCATCCGATTCAATATTACGTCCCGCTTTATCGGCGGTTGGCGAAGCGCAACGATCTGCAGATCAAAGTCTTTTTCACCTGGCACGGTGGCGAAGTGGCTCAATTTGATTCGGGCTTCAAAAAGGCCATTGCGTGGGATATCCCGCTGGCCGATGATTACGAATACGAAGTCGCGCCCAACACGTCCCGGCGTCCCGGCACGAATCATTTTTTTGGGCTCCGCAATCCATCGCTCATCAAGGATGTTCTCGCCTGGAAACCGGACGTGGTCCATCTCACCGGGTATGCCTATCACAGCCATTTGGGCGCCATGCGAACATTGGCGAAGCGGGGCGTGCCGCTGCTGTTTCGCGGAGACTCGCATCTCCTGGACGAACGGCAGACGGGCCCGCGCTGGTTGCTCAAACGCGCTTTGTTGTCAAAAATTTATTCATGGCCGTCAGCGTTTCCCTATGTAGGCCAGGCGAACCGGGAATACTACCGGGCCTTTGGCGTGCCGGAGGCAAAATTGTTTTACTGTCCCCATAGTATCGAGGTGGAGCGTTTCGCCGAACCCGAATTGGAATGGGAAGCGCAAGCCCGTGCATGGAGGCATCAGTTACAAATCTCCGACGATGCCAGGGTACTATTATTCGCGGGGAAATTTGAGGACAAAAAGCGGCCGGTACCGTTGATGGACGCCTTTTTAAAGTGTGCTCCTCCCAAGACGATACTCGTCATGGTCGGCGATGGCGTGCATGGGGAAGCCGTGCGCAAACTGGCCTCCCGGCATCCCGAACATTTCCGCGTGTTGCCATTCCAAAATCAGAGTCAAATGCCGGTCGTTTACCGCCTCGGCGATTGGGTCGTTTTGCCCTCTGCATATGGCGAAACCTGGGGCTTGGCTGTCAACGAAGCGATGGCCTGTGGACGTCCGGCATTGGTGAGCGACCGGGTCGGATGTCATCCAGATCTTATTCGCCCTGGGGTGAACGGTCAGGTTTTTCGAGGGGACGACTGGGTCGATTTTTGCAAAAAGCTGGAGTCAATGCCTTCAACCGGTGACGATAGGCGCCGACAGGAAATCAAAACATGGGCAAGGAACTGGTCAATCGAAGAAACGGAAGAATCGCTGACAGCGGCCTCTTGGCATCTGACCGCGGGAATGCATTAGCCCGGGAGTTGCTGATCGGGGGCGGTTGGGCTGGAGGTTTTGTGTTCGCGCTTTACGCTGTGCTGGCAAACCTGAGCTTGCCGGAAACAGCCTTTCTGACCGGGCTATATGCCTTGTGCGTCGTGCCGATCATCGGATGGTACCTGGCGGGAATGAAGTGGATTCCGCTTGGAGAGGCTTTTGTGCTGTTGCATCTGCTTTATTATGTCCTTCCGCCTCTGGCTGGACGAAAGGATTGGCTGAGTTACTCCGAATCCGAGCAGATGATAACTCTCATGGCGGTTGCATTATTTTTGGTGGTATTCCTGGCAGTTTATCGGGCCGTTTTACGCAGTTCGTGGAAATCCTTGGAACGAATCTCTCTGTTTCACCGCGAGATGCGATTGGATGCCATGGGGGGCATCTTTGGTCTATGGATTGTGGTTAGCGTGTTGCAGGCGACCCACCTGGTGCCAAATTTGGCGAATTACAGGAATGTATTCGACACATTTCTGGCTGCGCTGGGAGTCTTGGGCATCGCTTATATATTTTATCAACTGGGGCGGGGAAAAATCTCAAGCTGGCAACGTACAGTTGTAATCGGAGGTTTTATCGTTGGAATGGCAGCAGGTTTTGTCAATGGCTACCTACAAGGAAACGTTCAAACACTGGGCGTAGCTTTGCTGGCATACACATTGGGCGGCAAACAAGTCCCCGTCAGTGCAATTGCCCTCAGTTTGGTCATGTTGACGATATTGCAACTGGGCAAGCATGAGTTTCGAGCTTCTTATTGGAATGATGCCGCTAACGACAGTGAAAATTCCGTTGGGTTGGTGGAACGATACGAAACCTGGCTGGGTGCGGGATGGGAAAAAATGATGCCTGGAAATGAGGAAACGACTGACTCAGAGGGCCTGGTTGAGAGGGCCAGCTTGATCCAGATACTGGCTCTGGCCATGAAGGCCACGCCCGCGGTGCAGCCATTTCTAAACGGCAAAACGTACCTGATGCTTCCCGAGTTACTGGTGCCGCGTATTTTCTGGCCGGATAAGCCGCGGGGAACGTTACCTACCGAAACGATCGGTATCTACTACGGGATTCAAACCGAGGCGGGGGCGACCAGCACCGGAATATCCGTTGGGCCATTAGCGGAAGCCTGGGCTAATTTGGGTTGGTGCGGAATGGTCGTTTCGGCCTCTTTTTTTGGGCTCCTATTTGGTCTGGCTGCCAAGGTGTCACTCCAATTCGTTCCCAGTCAAGTCGGTTGGCTTTTGGCCGCCATTATCCTGAATTATAGCATCAAGATGGAAGCTTGCGTCGCTGAAATAGCCAGCTCGCTTCTGCAAATGCTGCTGGTGACGGTGATTCTTTTGTTTGTCTTGTCCCATCCGCCCACTTCCATGCCGCAAAAACGGTCCATGGCAAAAAGCAGACGGCCTATTACGTTCAAGCCGGCGATTCGCTCGTAAGCGAAGGGGCAACGCGGCGTAAGAATGGCTCTCCTTTCCAAATATTCGTTTAAAAATATGAAAATCTGGGCATGAGCCGTTTATCCATCGGGCCGAAGAGGATTCTCGTCTATCGAACCGGGCACTTGGGGGACACGTTATGCGCCATTCCGGCCTTTCGTTTAATTCGTGGATTCTTTCCCGACGCCGAACTGACGCTTCTCTGCGATCGTCCACAAGGCGCCAAGGTGGCTTCTGCGGATGTCGTTCGGAATTTGGGTATTTTCGACAAGATATGCTCTTATACCAGTAACCGCCAATTGTTCACGATCTGGGAATTGTTTCGCTCCGTGCGCAGGGTGCGCCCGGACATCATCCTCGTTCTGCCGCAAGTCAGTGAAAGCATCGAAAACGTCCGCCGGAAGATAGAATTTTTCAAGCGTTGTGGAGTAAGCGACGTCCGTGGTCATAACTTTCCCGTTTTGCGCCACGCATGGCATCCCGTTGAACCGGAGCGACTGGTGCAAATCCTCCACAGCGTTGGAGTACGCGGAGGAAAACCCGCCTATGACATTCCCTTGGATGTCGGCAACAGGGAGTCCGTGAAGGCTAAACTTCGTGCCGCTGGCGTGGAGCCCGAATCCCCCTTCCTCTTGTTTTGCGGCGGAGGCAAGGATGCGACCCAACGGTGGTCGCTGGAACGTTACGCCACCGTCCTGCGTCGTATGGCCGCAGAGAGGCCCTGGCCGATTGTGGCGCTGGGCAACCCGCAGGAAACGGAGAACTACCGCAGGCATATCCTGCCTCAATTTCCCGGCTTGAAGCTGCTTCCCGAGCAGTTCATCATCCAGGAGCTTTTTGAACTCTGCCGTTTGGCGGGGGCCTATTTTGGAAACGATTGCGGTCCCATGCATGTGGCCGCCTCCGTCGGGTGCCCGGTCGCCGTGTTGATGAGCGCCCGCGCGCTGCCCGGCGCCTGGCATCCCAATGTGACTCCCAATCACGTCATCCGTCTTCGTATGGAATGCGAAGCGTGCCTCCTGATCGAATGTATGAAAGAAAAGCACCGATGCATGACCGGCATTACCGAAGAAAGGGTATTATCGGAAGTACTTCCCTTTCTGGATCGTCTCTTAATCCGGGAAGTCGTCGTCAAAAAAGTGGGCCAATGAACCAGCTTATCCCAGCCTCAAATTTCGATTTTGTTCCATGTGTGGCATAGCTGGAATTCTCGAATACAAGCCCGGTCCCTCTGGGTGGGAGGCGCCGCTGGAGCGGATGCGTCATGCCTTGCGCCATCGAGGGCCGGATGATGAAGGCATTTTCATCTCAAAAGGCGCCGAGACGCGTTGTGGTTTCGCGCACACGAGGTTGTCCATTCTCGATTTGAGTCCGGCGGGACACCAGCCCATGTCCACGCCCGATGGACGATTCTGGATCAACTTCAACGGTGAAATTTATAATTTCCGTGAACTGCGGCAAAAGCTCGTGGCGGCGGGTGTCCGGTTCCACTCCCAAACTGACACGGAAGTCATCCTTCGCCTCTATGAACGGGAAGGCCCGCGTTGCGTGGATCAACTGGTGGGAATGTTCGCTTTCGCCATCTGGGATTCGCAGGAAGAAACCTGTTTTTTTGCGCGCGATCCCCTGGCCATCAAGCCACTCTATTATTTCCACGATGGGAACAAGCTGGTTTTTGCGTCGGAACTGCGGGCGTTGATGGAATCAGGATTTGTACCGCGTCGAATTTGCCCGGAATCACTCCTGCGCTTCTTTGCGACCGGGTCGGTGCCGGAACCGCTCTCCATGATCGAAGGCGTTCGCCTCTTGCCCGGTGGGTATTCCCTCCTCTGGAGGAGGGGAGAGGCAAAATTGGAGCTGTACTGGATGACGACCTTTAACCCGCGGGTGGAGAATGCAGCGGATGCGGCCGCCCTGACGCGGACCGCGCTCTTGGATTCTTTGCGCCGCCATTTTGTCAGCGACGTTCCGGTTGGGCTTTTTCTGAGCGGTGGTCTCGACTCGACCGCCTTGCTCGCCTTGGCGCAACAACTGGAAGGCAACATGGTGAAGACCTTCAGCATTTCCTTCGACGATCCTCATTTTAATGAGGGCGATACCGCCCGGCGCACTGCGGAGCATTTCGGTACCGAACACTTCGACTGGAGGCTGGACTCTCTTACCGGCGCCTCGATGTTCGAGGAGTTTCTTTCAAAGCTCGATCAACCGACCATTGACGGCTTCAACACCTTTTGCGTTTCCAAGCATGCCCAGAATTGTGGCGTCAAGGCGGTGATGTCTGGCTTGGGCGGCGATGAATTGTTCGGCGGTTACAGCTCTTTTCGCAATGTCCCGCGTCTTTATCACTGG
>Ga0206872_10361_pt1 | contig 11787 bp, 7 predicted proteins | sample Alteio_BWOrgCont_34_FD_152906 | JGI IMG/M metagenome (GOLD analysis project Ga0206872, IMG submission 152906) | Enriched cells from forest soil in Barre Woods Harvard Forest LTER site, Petersham, Massachusetts, United States -... | ecosystem: Environmental > Terrestrial > Soil > Temperate forest >... | reverse complement strand
CCAGTTCGGCATCCATATAAATGTTGGCGCGAACGTGAGGTTGAGCGGCGACGGAATACAAAACCTTGCCCAGTAACCGCAAGTGATCTTCACCCGTATAAATGGTCTCGATTCCCGGATTCGATTGTGCCGGATAGGCGGAGTCCGCAACTACGATCCAGTTGCGATGGCCATATAGCGGCAGCAGGCGCTGCAACCGCTGTTCCCATGTTTGCGATTCGCCTTCAAGACGGGTAGTCAATTTGAACCTCGTTCGGCAGCGGGCGGGTCGGCACTGGCGAACGGCGCCAGATGCGTTCCCCAATAGGCGAAGACACCGACCACCACGTAGCAAAGCAGCGGAACAATCATGCTCAAGGCCATGCTCTTTGTAAGCTGATACGCAAGCCCCATAAGCGGGGTAAACACCGCGCCACCGATAATTGCCATCACCAGCAACGATGCGCCTTCCTTGGTGTGCTCGCCCAGATCTCTGATGCCCAAAGCGAAGATGGTGGGGAACATGATGGACATGAAGAAGCTGGTAAGCAGAACGGCAATCAAGCCTCCCCATCCGGTCCACAGGATTCCGACGAGAAGCAGCAGGATGTTGGCGATTGTAAAGACGCCCAGCATCTTGCCGGGATCAAAGTGCTTCATCACATAGCTTGAGGAAAAGCGCCCGATAGCGAAGGCTCCGAGTGTTGCAGTGAGCAGATAGCCAGCCAGCTTTTCAGGCACGTGCGCGTAGTCCTGGCAGTACTGGATGAAGTAACTCCAAGTGCCTACCTGTGCGCCGACGTAGCAGAATTGTGCGAAGACCGCGGTGAGAAAGTGGGGATAGCGAAAGAGTCTCAAGTAGCCGCCGGTTTTGTGCGCGTCGACCGCGGAAGAGTCTCCCTCCATGACCGGGAACTTCGCTTTGAAAAGAAGCACAGCCCAAAACAGCACCACAACTCCGAGCACCATATACGGCGTCAGCACGCGCAAGGTTTCATGCCGCAAAAATCCCTGGTACAGGCCCTGGCTCTTCATGTTCGCAATGTCGCTTGCACTGGGTTCAACGCCTGAAAAAATGAAGACGGTTCCGATGAGCGCTCCCGTAATGGAGCCCAGTGGATTGAAGGCCTGTGAAAAGTTGAGGCGTCGCACCGCGGTTGAGGGATCGCCTAGCTGCGCCACCAGCGGGTTTGAGCCGGTTTCGAGAAAGCCGAGACCACTGGCAATAACGAATAGCGCGAACAGGAAGAGCGGGTAGCTGCCGGCCATTGCGGCGGGATAAAACAGGAATGTGCCGGTGGCGTAAAGCAGCAGGCCGGTCAGCAGCCCCGTTTTATATCCGAAACGGCGCATCACCAGTGCAGCTGGAATTGCGAGGAGGAAGTAGCCGAGATAAAACGCCGATTGCACCAGGCCCGCCTCAAGCCGGTTGAGCTCGAACGACTTCATGAACTGGCGGATGAGAACGTCGTTGAGATTATTTGGGATGGCCCAGAGAAAAAACAATCCCGTGACGAGGAAGAAGGCTACCCTGCCGGTGCGCGGCAGGAGCGGTGCTGACGAGGACTGGTTCGAGGCGCCGATGGGCGGTGCAGTGTGCATTCGTTACTCCGGAGTGGGACAAACCGCGACCTTACCACAGCGACCCGAGGCCATCAACCTGTAAGCCTGGTCTGCCTGGTCGAGCGTGAAGCGGTGCGTGACGATTTCTTCAGGGTGGAGGTTCCAGCGAACCAGCCGCTCCACCAGCTCTTCCATGAGCCAGGTTGAAGTAACCCAGGAACCGTAGATAGTTTTCTGCTCGTGGATGATGTCTGGCGAAGGGTTGAATGTAACAGTGCCGCCCTCGCCCACCATCACCATTCTTCCCCATTTGCGCGTCGCGCGGATTGCCACGGCTCGCGCTTCAGCGTTGGCGCTGCAATCAACGGCGCGCTCCACACCAAAGCCGCCGGTAAGCTCGCGAATCAGGCTCACGTTGTCAGGGCCGGCGGTGAGAACCGTATCGCAAAGACCGAGGCGCATGGCAATGTCGCGGCGTTCGGGCGAAATATCGATGCCGATAATTTTTTCAGCGCCGAGCTTGCGGCATAGCGCTCCGGCGGCAAGGCCGACCGGGCCCAGGCCGGTAATCAGCACCGCATGGTTGCCGTTGATTCCAACTTTTTCCAGCGCTTCATACACGGTGCCAAAGCCGCACGCCACCTGCGCGCCGTCGAGATAGGTAAGTGAGTCGGGCAGAAGGATGAGGTCTTTCTCTTCAGCGAGCATATACGGGGCCATGCCGCCGTCGCGCTGCCATCCGTAGGCGCGGCGATATTCAGTGCTTGTGCACGAAATCATGTAGCCGCGGCGGCAATCGTTGCACACGCCGCAACCCGAAATGTGATAGACAATTACGCGGTCGCCGGCCTTGAAGCGGCGGCAGCCCGGGCCGGTCTCGACAATCAACCCGGCAGGCTCATGGCCGGCAATCACGCCCTGGTAGCCCTCAGGGCCTTTGCCCAGATGCTCGTGATAGATGGCGCGAATGTCAGAACCGCAGATGGTGGATGCTTTTACTTCGAGCAGCACCTCGCCGTGACCCGGCACGGGAACCGGTACTTCCCTCATTTCAACGGTGCTGTTGCCCGGAAGAAACGCCGCCTTCATGGTTTTCTGCATTCCAACTTGCTCCTGACTGTCTGCGGTTGCAATCCCTGCCGTAGTGACAGCGTTTACATTTTCAAGCCGGCATCAATTATTAGTCACCAGCATTCATTCGTCATCAATATTCGCCATTATTCTTGAGCGGCCCAAACCAGATTTGGCCGCTACGCCGGCGTGACCACTCCGTTCACATCCCACAGGTCTTCCCACGATTGGTTATCCCTCCACAGAAAGACCTGGCCTTTGATGAGACGGCAGTTGCGATCGATATTTTCAATGGCGCTCATGTCGTCTGCGCTGAGCGGGTCGCCAACCACTCCAAGCAGATTGGCCAATATATTTCGTGGATTTGCGGAAAACGGTATTGGGACCTGGCCGCGCTGAACGGCCCACTTGATGCACACCACCGCCGGATGCACGCCAGTTCGCTGCGCAATTTCTATAATCACCGGATCTTCAGTTGGCGAAGTGTCATCAGGCGTGCGGTCGCGGTCGGGCCGGCCAGGCGAGCCGATGGGCGAGTAACCGATGGGCTGAATTCCCTTCCCCACCAGGTAGTGGAAAAACTCCGTTTGCTGGAAGTGCGGATGCAGTTCCATTTCGTTGGCCACGGGCATTATGCGCGCGTCGCGCAGCAACAGCTCCATCTTGGGGATGGTCATGTTCGAGGTGCCGATGTGGCGCACCAGCCCCCGATCGACCAACTCCTCCATCTTGCGCCAGGTGCGCATGTAGTTCTCGTGGATATAAGGCACCGCATGCGGATTGCGCGCACTCACATCGCATCCCGGAGGATGATGGTTGGGAAACGGCCAGTGAACCAGAAACAGATCGAGGTAGCCGGCGTGCAGATCGTGCAACGACTTCTCGCACGAGGCAGTCACATCCGCCTCGCCGTGCATGTCGTTCCACAGCTTTGAAGTGATCCAAAGCTCTTTGCGGTGAAATCCCGTTTGAAGGAGTTGCTTGATCGATCCGCCGATTTTGTCTTCGTTGCCGTAGACCCTTGCGCAATCGAAATGCCGGTAGCCCACGGACGCGGCATACAGAACTGCCCGGGCGACTGCGTCGTGCGAAACGTGGTCCGAACCAAAGGTTCCCAGACCGATAGCAGGCATTTGCGCGCCCGAACTCAGCGTCCGGAACGGCACGCTTGCGGGGTCCATACCATGAACTTGCCGAACAGTACCTTCAGAAGAAAATTGCATTGATTTCCCGCTCCGTAATCGATAACTTAAACCATAACACCCCGGCCAAGGACCGACAAGCGCGTGAGTCGGCCGGATTTTAAACTTTCTGCGAGTGGGCCGATACAGGTCGCGAAAAATCAGGCATTCGATCCAATACCGCAAAGCACTCGCGGCAAAGCGATGCAATAGACTGAAATGGCAATTCCGACGACAATCGGACCACTGCTCCCGATGCCAACTTCAGTGATCGAAAGGTGAAAGCCATGGCCGTGCGAATGAAAGATATAGCAGCAGAGCTGGGTCTATCTGTCGTCACGGTCTCAAAGGTGCTGAGGAATCACCCGGACATCAGCGAGGGAACTCGCAAACGCGTTCTCAAGCGCATGAAGGAGTTGGACTATCAACCCAACTTTGCCGCGCGGTCGCTGATTACCGGGCATAGCTATTCGATCGGCTTGGTAGTCCCTGACCTGCTGCATCCATTTTTCGCGCAGATTGCCAAGGCGATTTCAGCCGATATTCGCACTCGAGGTTATTGTCTGCTCATCTCCTCTTCTGACGAAGACCCGCAGGTTGAGGAACAGGAGATCAGACAGCTTGTAGCCCGACGCGTGGATGTGCTGCTGATTGCGTCGGCACGCTCGCTACCGGCCAACTTCAAGTTCCTGCAGGACGAGAAAGTTCCCTACATCCTGCTCGATCGCCATATCGATGGACTGAATGCGGATTTCATTGGAGTAAACGACGTTGAAGTGGGATTGATCGCTACCAGGCACTTGATTGAGCAGGGGTGCCGGCGCATTGCCCACATTCGCGGACCCGAGGTGAGCACCGCGCGGGAACGGTTGAGGGGCTACCAGCAGGCGCTGGCCGAGTTTAAACGGGGTCCATTGCCGGAACAGGTGGTCTCGCTTGGCAGCTCAGGCGATCACCGCGGCGAAAAGGGCGGATACACGGCAGCCCTGAAACTGTTGCAGGCCAAGCTTCGCCCCGATGCAATCTTCTGCTTCAACGACCCATCTGCTCTGGGCGTAATGCAAGCAATTCATGAAGCCGGACTTCGCATTCCGGATGACATCGCGGTAGTTGGATGCGGGAACCTGCCTTACGACGACATGCTGCGAGTGCCACTTACGTCAGTGGACCAGGAAAGCGAGAACATTGGAAAACTCGCCGCATCGCTCGCACTCAAGCTGGCCGAAAGCAAACCGCGGCCGCTTAAGCCGCAGTTGCTCACCCCCCATATTGTGGTGCGGGCATCGAGCTTGCGGAAGCGCTCCTAGCTCGAATTACGCTCGCCAGTTTGCAGACGTCTCACGGTCGTCCAGACTAGAATTCCATTCATATAATCAGAGATGTATTCAACCCGCTGGCGCGTGAAGCGGCTGAAACGACTTCCCCTTGGCAGACCAACCCGCGATGCTCTCTAAGTGTTCTTCGAAGCATTTCACAATCGGTGGCCCTGACTCTCGAATGCGCAGGCTCAGATGGTCTGCGCAACGCCTTTTGCTTTTTGTCGGGGCAGTTCTGTGGCTGGCTTCGCAAAGTATGGCGCAGGAACCGACCCCACAGTTCGACGATCTGGCCCGGCAAGCCGCCGCAGCCCGCGATCAGCAGAATATTCCGCTCGCGACGGAACTCTACGGCAAGGCTCTCGCGCTCAATCCCAACTGGGCTGAGGGTTGGTGGAACCTGGGTCTGATCGACTACACGGTCAACCAGTATCCGCAAGCCATTGATGCATTCAATCACCTGCTGAAGCTCGACCCGCATGCAGTTCCGGGGCTCGCAATTCGCGGTTTGAGTGAATTCGATACCGGCGACTATGCCGGCTCGCTCAAAGATCTTGAACTGGCCCTGCAGCATGGCGCGGCCAACGACAAAGACCACGAACAGATTCTTCGCTATCACCTGGGACTGCTGCTGTCGCACGCGGGCCGCTATTGGGATGCGCTCTCGCAGTACAGGTCGCTGGCCGGCGAGCGCTATGACTCACCGGATTTTGAAGTTGCCATTGGGCTGGTGGGGATGCGCATACCGAGCCTGCCATCAGAATTGAACGCGCACGACACCGAACTCGCAGGAGCTTTGGGAAAAGCCGCCTATGCCTTCCTGATCGATGACAGCGATGCGGCAGACGCGCAGTTCAACAGCCTGTTTGCGCATTATCCCGCAGCTCCAAATCTGCATTACTTCTACGGGTTTCTGCTTTTTCCCCACGATCGCGATATGGCCGTGGATCAATTCCAGAAGGAGATCGCGATTAATCCATCAAACCAATTGGCCACCGGTCTGCTGGCCTTCACGCTGATGTACGTTGGCCGCTACAAGGACGCAGTTCCGGTGGCTGAACGCGCCTTGGCTGCAGAGCCGGGGATGCAAGTTGCGCAGATTGCACTCGGCCGGTCGCTCATTGAAACGGGAGATGAACAACACGGAATTGAGATTCTGAACCAGGTGATTGAGCGCGATCCTAAGAATCTTGAGGCGCACATGGGACTGGCTGCGGCCTATTCCCTGGATGGAAGAAAAGAGGATGCACTACGTGAGCGCATGGTCTGCCTTGGCCTCGGCAAGTAGAGTTTTGCCAAGTAAAATTCGAGCGCGTAGACGCGTGGGAATTGGCGCGGCTGTGGGTGCGGCGCTGGCGATATTGGCTCTCTCGCCTGCGGCGCCTCAGCATGCTGCCACGCCGGCCAACGCAGTCACGTGCGCTAACTGCCATCAGCGTGTGGCAGATTTCTACGCTCACTCGCCCATGCGACATGCCATGGCCGATGAAGGCGCCAATTCGGGGCTCGATGCGCATCCCAGCCTCAGCCTGCAAAAGAACGGCTACACGTACACTGTGCAAACCCAAAATGGCAAAAGCACCTACACGGTGTCTGACGGAAAGAACTCGATGAGCCTCCCCGTCCATTGGGCTATCGGAGATCGCTCGCAGACATTTGTACTGGAATTAGATGGTCATTATTACGAGAGCCTGGTGAGCTTTTACCAGCGTGACCTGACTCTGGCGACAACACCCGGCGACGAAGAAATTGTGCCGCATAATCTCAACGAGGCTGTTGGCCGCGAGTTGCCCTTGTGGGAAGTTCGCAACTGCTTTACGTGTCATGCTTCGGGCTACCACCCGGACGAAAAACTGGATGGACAGAAGTTGACTCCCGGCCTGAATTGTGAGCGCTGCCACGAAGGCGCTTTGGAACACATGGCGGACGCCGAGCGCAAGGACCTGACTTCGTTGCCCGATGCACTCGACGAAATGAACGCCAGGGAGACATCGAATTTCTGTGGCAAATGCCATCGCACCTGGGACAGGGTTGTGCGCGAGGGCTGGCATGGGCCGCCGACAGTGCGTTTCCAACCATATCGAATTGCGAATAGCAGGTGCTTCGACGCGAAAGACAAGCGCATCGGCTGCCTGGCCTGCCACGATCCGCACCAGGAGGCAAACAGGAGTCCAGTTTTCTACGATTCGAAATGTCTCGCTTGCCACTCGGGCGCGAATACGGCTCGGTCTTCGTCAGCTTCGTCAACGGCAATGGCTGAACCGCCGAAGATTTGCCCAGTAGCAAAAGAGAATTGTGTTACTTGTCACATGCCTAAGGTGGCGTTGGCAGGCGGCCATGCCATCTACACAGATCACCAGATTCGGATTGTGCGGGCGGGAGATGCGTACCCGAATTAGCCGGGGTGGCTCAGAGATGGCCATTCCACAGCGTATTGTGCGGCAGAGTAGACGCGTATTCTGGCGGGACACCCTACTCCCCGCCCCCCGGGCGGTGAGCGCAAACTCTTGAATTGAAAATAGGTTGCCGTCGCGGATCTACGCTAAATGATTTCTTTTGAGGAACTTAAATCTCAATATCTTGAAACAATGGAACTTGCAGCCGCAGTAAATCGCCGCAACTCAGGCAACTGCCGCAGACCGCATGGAGCATTGGGACCACTTGTGTTAGAGCATATCGAACCGGCAAATAAAACACGCAAACGAGTGACCGTTGCAAGTGGCTGAAAAGGGGCGAGTTGGATTTTTCAAGAAACGCCGAGTCTTGACAGGTGGAAGGCCGCCGCCCTCAAACACGCTGCATCGCGAATCGGAGGACGGCGAATTTGTCAAAAACCTAGGTGTTGCCGGATTGATGTTTCCACTACTTCGTCGTTACCGAATAGACATTCACCGGTCCCAGAAGGCCAGACAACTGCAACGGTGCATCGGCCTTATAAGGGTGTGAAGTAGTGAAGGTGTATTTGGTGGTTGCGTCTGGCTGCAAATCGCCGATGAGCCGGTTTACCCAGGCATTGATCACCGTGATCTTCACTTCGTTGGCTCCCGGCTTGAGAGCGGCCGTTGCGTCTACGCGATACGGCGCATGCCATACGACGCCCAGCGATTTGCCGTTCACCGTGACTTCCGCCAGGTTCTTCACGTCGCCCAGGTCAATGAAGACATGTGCGCCGCTCTTGAACCAGTCGGGATTCGCGTCAATAGTCTTGATGTAAGTTCCCGCGCCCGAGAAATACTTCACGCCTGAATCCTTGCTTTCGCTCCACGATGAAAGAGATTCGAGCGCGATCGACGGCGGAGCTCCTCTGCCAGCCTGGAAGCTAACGGCCCACGGTCCTTCCACGGTGGCAACCTGCGTTTGAGTTTTCTCCGGCGCGGTGAATGAAGTTTCCTTTGTTGGCTTGCGGAAGACGACGAAGACCGTGCCCCACGGCTCCAGTTTCAAAGGAACGGTGGTGCGCCCGTCCGCAATCTTATAAGTCGCGGGCTCTGAGCTTCCGTTCTCAGCGCGCCAAAGCTCTGCGGCCTTGCCGGCTACGCGGAAGGTGGCATCCACGTCCGCTGGTTTGTCGCTGCGATTGTCGACAAAATACAGATCGGCGTCGGAAAGTTTGCGATGAAGGAATTCCAAACGAGTGTCGGACTCCGGCTTGGTGTAATCGAAGTCGGGTTTTACATTCATTGCCGCGAACACATCGCCCAGATTCTGCCCGGCGTAGACCGTGCCCTTGCCTACTTTATGCGTTCCGGTGCCATCGCCGAAGAGCTCGTCGTTCAGCTTGCTGAACTCAGCCTGATCGTCGGCAAGGCTCGGATCGTCAATCGGCTTCGTCCCGGCGACAACCGCGCCTTCCTCCACCAGTTTGTGAATCGCTCGCAACACCGGCAACGACATGTGCTGGCTATAAGGATCGAGGCCAAGGAGCCGATAGCTCATTCCACCCGCCGTCTTGATGCGCCCATCTGCGACGCTCAGCGCGTGAATCACCGCATCGGCATTGACGTAATCGAAGCCATAGCCCGCGGGCACATTGGGCGAAACTCCACCGAAGATTGCAGTGAGGTTTGAATCCTCGCCGTAATAGTAGATAAGGTCTGCGCCGTATCGACCCTGCTGAAGCATGAAGCTGGTGCGCGCGAGGTAACTGATCCATGGACCAGCCTGATCGGCCCACGTCTCGTTGCGATTGAACCACTGACCGTAGGGCCCAAGCGAGAGTCCCGGCGCCTTGCCGATCAGCGGCTGGTGAGTTGATTCATGAATCACAAAGCGGTTAATGCCGTTTATAAATTCCTGATCCGCGGTGGGCTTGAGCGTTGCCGGCGACCAGGCCCAGGGCGCGGCTCCCGCAGTCATAGATTCTGCGGCGGCGAGGTTTTGCCCGTAGATGTGCGCCACCGATGCTGACTCGCGATCGTCAGCGTTGTAGCCGAACTGCTCATGATTGACCCCGGGAGTTTGCGTCCACATTGCGCTCATGGGAACTTCGTTCCACTTCTTCACTTCCATGCCGTCGGCGATCAGGGCGCGTCCGCCTTCGTGCGATTCGCCATAGTGGCCCATGCCACGCTCATGCAGCACTTCTTCGAGCGTGTGGTAGTGTTCTTCAGCCATCAGGTCAGCAAGGGTCTTGCGATAATCCCAAAGAAATCTGTCGCTGGCTTCGGAACTGACCACAATGCGGCCGGCTAACACCGGCAGCCACGGCGTTGGATCGTAGCCGCGGAGCCTGGTGAAATCCGCAAGCATGTTGTCAGTCCAGTTTTGCGAGCCGGCTTCATAACTGTCGTTGATCACGTAGCGGATGCCGCGCTTCCCCATCAGATCAGGGCCCACAGTTTGCTTGTAGCTGTCGAGATACTTCTCGAAATAGTCCTTAACGTCGGCGCGATTGAGCTTGTCTACTTCAAGACCGGTGGCTTCAGCAGTAGCGGGATGATTTGTTGTTCCGATCAGTGAGTATCCGAATCGAATCACGACCCAATCGCCCGCGGGCGGAGTCCAATTGAGCGTGCCATCGGGATGCATCCTGGAAGTGAGATCGATGATGTCGGATTTTTGAATCGCATCGGCGGGCGCAACCGGCGCAGTCGCATGGCCGTAGAGGCTGCCTTCAATATCGAACGCCGCCTTCGACTCAAACTGATTCACGCGCGCATCCGGATGCAGCACGAGTTCTGCGATACGTACGTTCTGGGGTGGATGCGAATCGTCGCCGTCGCGATTCGCCGGAGGTGGATTCGTTATGAATGTTACGCGAAAATACCTCGCAGTGACCGGTGCAAAGTTAACGGTGCTCTCCGGTGCGTTGCTGTGGGGCAGCTCCGCAACAACGCGGTAGCTTTGCCCGTCGTCGCTCGACTCCAATGCCTCGCCCTTATTGCCTGTGCCTGCTTCACCCCATCGAGGCGGATATTCATTGCCGACAACATACGTGATTGAGCGAATGGTCTGCGGCTGAGTATATTCGAATTGAATCCAGGCCTTCTCGCCCACCGGCGCCTTGGGCAACAGAACTGTCTTCACCACATCACCGTCGCTCAGCATCGCGGGATCGATGGTGCCGCTGCTCCAGATGATTTTGGGTTGCATTGCATCGGCCGCAGCTTCGCTTGCAGATATTTTGTAGGCGATCACTTTCGAGTCCGCATAGAACGCGGGCGTTTTGGAGGCATTCGAACCATACCACTCACCAGTTCGCATGTTCTGAAAAATGCCGGTCACAGCCGGTGGATGAGGCAGCGTGCCGGTGAATGGCTTTCCGCCCTCCATGCGAGTCTCGCTCCACACATACTTCTTCATGCCGTGCGACGCGGGAACCCACGGACCGCCGCTTTCACTCCATCCAGGCGAGCCGGCGATGGCCATCTCGAAACCAAGTTGATCGCCCAGTGTGATGGCATATTTGAACGCGTCCTTCCACTCCGGAGTCATGTAAGCAAGGCGCTTCTCTACCACCTGAGGCGTGTCGAGCTGGGCGTCAAAGTTCTGGAATCCTCCGAGGCCAACCCGGTGCATCCATTCTTCATCCAGCTTGATGCCTTCTTTTGAAATGTTCCCGTTCATCCAGTGCCACCAGACGCGCGGTTTCGCACTTTCAGGCGGATTCTTGAATCCGCTTTTGAGTGGATCGGGACTGCTTTGTGCCCAGCCCGTGCCGAGCGAAACCGCTAGTATGCAACCCGCGGCAAGCAATTTGATGGCAGTTGGTTTCATCTCTGTTCCTTCTTCCTTGAATCAATCTGGTTTGGTATCAAGCTGATTTGCTGCAGACAATGTTAGTTAAGGCGCAATCTCAACTGATGAAACCGGCGCCAGAGAAGCATACTCGCGGCGCGGCAAGGGCCGGAGTCTTCCTGCATAGAAATTTTGTACCATCTGGAATACTAGCTTCGGCCCGGCTGGGTTGGCAACGGGAATGTGACCGCCCGCTTGCGCAAGTACGCAGAGGCTATCCCGAAGACCGAAATGCACAGACGGTTAGGGAGAAAACTAGATGCGGACTAAGTGGTAGGCGAGGCGGGAATCGAGCCCACAACCCCCGGCTTAGAACGAACGGGTAGTAAGCCCGATCGGCCGGGTGATGCACAACTCTTCATTGAGTTCTACTTCCCAGCATTTGGATAAGCCTGGCCGACTCGCCGGTATTGATCCGATCTCGATGAGTGCATTTGCAA